>JGI24540J26637_10000185_pt1 | contig 24725 bp, 25 predicted proteins | sample NorSeaMetagenome_FD_26637 | JGI IMG/M metagenome (IMG submission 26637)
TTGAAATATCTACTTCAAATACAGAGGCAAGACTATGCAATGTTTCGAGACTCGCTTTTTTCCCACTCTCAACACGCTGAATAGTCCTAACATTTAAGTCACAACATTCAGCTAATTGTTCCTGAGTCCAGCCATTTCTATCTCTTAACTTTTTAATAATCATATTCTTTCTTTACGCCTCTGAAAGGAAACTATTGCAGATTTAGAGCGCTGTCGGCCACGACTTTAGTCCGACAATTAGTCGGCAGGCGAACCGACGTCTTTTTCTATCGATAGAAGGTGCTCTTCCATAACCTCATAAAGAGGTGTTTCTACCCAAGTATCATCAAGATAAAACTTTTCTGGTTCTTCCTCCTTTGGGTCAACAATGAGATTGTAAAAAGACGGATAAGCCATGTTTTGAATCGCATAACTCTTTTTATCAATCTCTTTGAGTAGCATTTTCCAGTTGCGCCATTTCACACCGAACAGCTCATTGCCTATATAAATAATGACTGATTCTCTGGCGGATTTCGGTGTCTGGCCGGTGAAGAATTTGGACTGATCAACCCCATCTAACACTCTATCTTGAGGAATATCTCCACCAACAAAGTTAGCCAGTGTCGGAAAAATGTCGATCAGATGCACAATGTCATTGGAGACTTGCCGAGGAGCAATCTTGCCTGGGTAACGGATCAAAAAAGGCACCCGCAGGGATCCCTCATACGGCGAGAACATAGTGCCCCTCCAGGGCCCAGTGAACCCAAATGACCGTTTAATGCCTTCGCGTCCATTGTCTGATGTGAAGATAAAAATTGTATTGTCTTTTAACCCAAGGTCATCAATCGTAGCCAATAACTCCCCCACATAACTATCAGTTTGTGCTAGTACATCTGCGAAGCTACCGTTGCCTGTTTTACCTTTAAAGTCGGGGTGAGCATCCACGGGTTCATGGGTCTGTGTATAAGGCAGATAAGCAAAGAATGGCTGCTGGATTTTAGCTTTTCGCCGTATAAAATCTAAGGCATGATCGGTAATTTCTCGATCAATGGTGGCGCGTTTGGCACGGCCATAGACCTCATGCTTTTTTGGTTTCTGGTTGCGCTTGGAGGTCATGATACGGGTAAATTCCACCCCCGCATCTTTCTGAAAACTATCACTATCAGGCCAAAACGCTTGATCTGAGGAATTGGGAATACCATACCATTCATCAAACCCTTGATCTGTTGGGTAGCGTCCCTCGGCATCACCCAAGTGCCATTTGCCAAACATTCCAGTGGCATAACCGGTGTCTGAGAGCATCTCTGCTAGGGTAATTTCCCACTGAGTAAGACCGTACCAAATACCTCTGGGTACGCCTTCAGGTTGCTGTCGCGTGCGAATACCATAACGGCCTGTCATTAACGCTGCCCTGGATGGCGTGCACTCAGCCTCAACATTAAAATTGGTTAGCTGAAACCCTTCAGTTGCGATGCTGTCAATATTAGGCGTTGGCGCGCCACGCAAAACACCTCCACCATAAACACCAATCTCGCCATAACCAAAATTATCCATAACCACCAAAACGATATTTGGTGTTGAAGTGCTCTTTGCAGCAACCGCAGTAAGCGGNAATGACAATATAAGCATGAGCGATAAAACTATATTTCTATGACTGCTAAGACGACCAAACATCTCTGCCTCCATTAACTACCATCGGGTTTAAAAGGTAGTATCTCAACAAATTGTCTACTCAGTATAGGGCGCGCTTACCAATTAACAATATTAGCCGATAGGGAACAATGATTAGACGTCATTGACATTAACGATTATATAAACCTTTAGCGACTCAACAAATGAGCTAAATTAGGTTTGGTGCAACGGAGCGGGGTCGCCTATAAATATTCCAAGAAATAATTGGCCACACGTTTTTCGATATAAATAGGATCCGATTGCCACGCCCTAGCATGCTCATTACATGGCGATTTCCAAAATTCTTTAGGCTGATTGGCTACCACATAATTTCTTTCACCATGATGAAGACCAATAAGGCTGTCGCCGGTACAGTGAATAATAAAGACAGGCCTTGGTGCTATATTACCCAAAATATCTTCTGGATTTAGCTTCGCCATATCCATGCCAGTGCGATACTCCAGCAAGCCAATAGTGAGGGGTAACAGGGGAAAGGTGGGTACACCCAAATACTGCTCTATGATTTCCCCATACAGAGCTCTTAAGTTCGACCAACCAGCCTCAAAAACACCGGCACCTATGCGTGGGTCTTTTTCCATTGCCATGATTGAGGTGACTGCCCCCATTGAGGTGCCGAAGATACCGACACTTTGAATGTCCCGCTGATACAAAAAGTCGACAGCTGCTTTGACATCGTTCTTTTCAAAGTACCCCATAGTCGAAAAGGAGCGTACATTTTTCCCACTATTTCTTAGATCTAAAGCCAGTATGTTAAACCCTGCTTGGTTAATAGACTTAAACCAACGCATACCCTCATGTCTGTCGGCTCCATGGCCATGGACAAAAATAATGGCTTTGCTAGAATTTTCAGTTGGCAAATACCAGGCACTCAGATGGTTGCCATCCTCAGACTGAAAAGAAATATCTTTAAAATCTAAACCTAGCTGCGACGGGTCACCGCAATAAATGAAATGCGCTTCACTGCAGGTATAGGAAGGATGCATGACATTAGACGAAAACACCCAAGCGAGTGCGCAAAAGCCTAAGCCAACAAGAGCTGTAACGCTAATAGCCGCCCAGCCAATTGTTTTTTTCATATTCTTCATAGGTGATAAGCGCTCACCTTTTTCGTTTCGGGCTATAAACTGAGGCCAAAAAGAAAATCATCATTACCACGTTAAAGTAAGTCCCCACAGTCAGCGCGCCATAGGGTACTGGCATATTGATGGCTACTGAAGCCAGTATTGGCCCACCCGCAAAAAAAAGAAGGAATGGGTTTAACAGTGCCATCCATCGTGGGTAATCGGTTTCAGCCAGAAGCGTTCTCACCAAGACAATCAAACACGCCAGGCCCAGGGGTACGGTCACTGTGTCAGCAACAAAAGTCATGTAATTAGCGGCTACCTCAAGTAGCGCCAATGATGCCAACCCTTGCTCATTAGCGAACTGAACAATAAACCCATACATGCCCCACAAGGCATGGTAGGCACCGGCTATTATTATGCTAAAACCGAAGGAAACAGCGGTTAAAGTGGCCCAAAACCGCGAGTAAACTNCCAATTTAATATATAGATGCCAAGCACCAAAAAGGTAAAAAACTGCTGCAATAGGTCCTAAAATACCGGATAGTTGCAGCTGCCCCGATGTTGCCAAAAGCACAGCTTTTCTGCCCGGCAACAACGAGAGAATGGCTTCATTCACCACAGGCATTTCACGCCAATGGGCATAGAGTAATAGATCACCAGCAAACATAACGNCTGCGCCAAAAAAACCTAATAACCCCGACAGAACCATAGCTTTACTGGCAGCAGGTTTTGCAACCATTGACTCTAGATATTTGTCTAACCCCTCCGAAATATGCACTTTCCTCCCTTCTTTTTATTGACCAGCGTATTAGATCATAAGTATTTTTACTTATTTCGTACTTCAAGCATTAGCTTAACAAATTTACTGATCGCTGGTTTGCTATTAGCTTAGGTCTTTTGCTTTTGCATAAATTTCAATTCTATTTCGTCCCTGTTTTTTTGCCATATACAAAGCGGCGTCTGCATGCTCAAACAATGAGTCGACGCCCATTTGAGAGGAAGATACACCTATACTCAGGGTCAAGTTTTCTCTTAATCCAGTAAAGGGATGGTTTTCTTTCTCATTAAAAAGAGCTTGCTGGATTCTCTCTGCTATTATTTTCGCACCACCTATATCTGTGTAAGGCAAAATTATAGCCATTTCATCACCACCCAAACGCGCAACAAAATCAGTTTTTCTTCGCAGCGCACTCTGTATTATTCCCGCCACCCCAACCAAAATTTCATCGCCTTGTTCATGGCCATAGTTATCATTGTAATTCTTGAAGTCATCCACATCGATTAAAATAAAAGACAGCGGAGTTTTAGATCTTTTAGTCTCAGCAACTTGACTGCTTAGTTTTTCGCCATAAGCTCTTTTATTTGGAATCTTTGTTAACGAATCCATATAGCTTAGCTCCTTGAGGCGTTTATTGGCTTCATCAAGCTCAGCTATTGTTCCTTGTTTTTCTGTAATATCTAAATGAGTACCAACCATCCTCTTAGGCACTCCGGCGCTTTCCCATTCGATCACCTGACCCGTATCATAGACCCACACCCAATGCCCATCCTTATGTTTCATTCGGGATTCGAACATATATACCTGAGTTTGACCTGCCCAAAGCGCTTTTAATAACCGGTCAGATTCTTCAAGATCATCTGGATGCGCGAACTGCATCCACGTTTCAATGCTTACAGGAGACAACTCTTCCAATGTATAGCCAACAATATTCGCCCAGCGTTCATTGAAGATAGCTTTCCCCGTTTGAACATGCCAATCCCATATCCCTAATCCTGTACTGTTGATAACAGCCTCGAGTGTTGAATGGTTCTCTGCTAAGGCGCGAGAATGTAATTCGNGACGTTTGATCTGAGATTGAAGCACTTTTATTGTATCAGCCTTGCCACCAAGGCACTTATTCGTTGCATCCATGCTTGAACCCTTGTCCAATAATTGGCTTTTAAGACGCGCCCAATGCTTTGAAAAAAATAGAGATATTCGATCAAGGCCAGTGGGCGAGAGGCCAGAGTCTTTTAGCATAGATTATTTACTTATAAATAGACCTATTTATTTCAATACGGCAAAGGCTGGGGTGGCGATTAGCGAAATGTAAAAGCGCATAGCGTGATCGTAAAGTATGCACAACATTTATCAATAACTTAGAGCGGGCTGGCAAAATAATCGCTTACAAGCTCACAAAGATCGTGGCGCTGGGCGTCTTGGGTTACAAAAGAGGTGACTAAACGAGCAAACATTTCATCTTCACCTAATGTGATATTGGCTGGCAATGTGCTCTCATACCAGTCATAGAATTCTGCACCAGCCGCTTGCAAGTGCTCTGCTAACCCTTTGGGCATGATGACAAAAAGCTCATTTGATTCAACCGGCCAAGCTAGTGTTAGGCCATGAATAGATGCGATCGCTTCTGCTAGCTTGGCCGCTTGAGTATTAGCATGCTGGGCTAGCTCAAGCCAGTGATCGTCTTGCAACCAGCCTACCATTTGCGCTCCAAACAGCCTTCCTTTAGATAGCAAGTGACCTGCCCGCTTACGACGATGGGTAAAGGTCTGAGCTAGGTCTTTATTAAAAAATATAACGACCTCGGCACTCAGCGCACCACATTTGGTAGCCCCAAGACAAAGCACATCTACACCTGCTTTCCATGACAACTCTGCGGGCGTGCACTTCTGCGATGCCACCGCATTTGCAAACCGTGCGCCGTCCATGTGGACGGATAGGCCATTGGCTTTAGCCGCAGCACTGAGTGCAGTAACTTCGGTGGGTGTGTAGACAAGGCCAGACTCGCTGGCTTGAGTAATACTTAAGGCGGCAGGTCGAACATTGTGTGGATAGTCAGTACCTGTTTTTTGGACATACTGGTCCACCTGTACCGCATTAATTTTGCCTTCGCCCTTTGAGATGGGCACCATGCGCGCACCCCCTGTAAACATTTCGGGTGCGGTAGACTCATCGAGAATAATGTGGGCGCTATCATGACAGAGAATAGACTCCCATGGTTGTACCATGCACGATAATGCTAGGGAATTTGCCGCGGTACCGGTCGCTACAAAATAGGCTTCTAGGTCACATTCAAATAAAGTTTTTAGCGCATCTATGGCTTGTTGTGTCCAACGGTCATCGCCGTAGCCATGGGTGTACTCATTGTTAGCCGTGGTTAGCATATCTAGTACCTGCGCAGATGCGCCGGTTTGATTGTCACTGCCAAAATTCATAGTGTTGCTCCACTAAAATGAAACCTATTAAGCCTCTGCAGGCTGAATTTTAGTCACCGCAAAAGCGGCTAATGCCCGCTCTCTAGACTCTTTAATATCCATGATGGGCGCTGGGTAGTTATGGCCAACTTCGACCCCAGCCACTGCAAGTACCTCAGCGGGTGCTAACCAGGGCGCATGAATATATTTTTCAGGCATATTGGCAAGTTCGGGCACGTAGCGTCGAATGTAGTCGCCCTGCTTGTCGAATTTTTCACTTTGAGTAATGGGGTTGAAGATTCTGAAAAAAGGTGCGGCGTCAGCACCGCAACCAGCGATCCACTGCCAACCGGCACTATTACTAGCAAGGTCAGCATCCACTAGGCAATCCCAAAACCACTGTTCACCTGCATGCCAATGAATGAGTAAGTTTTTGACCAAAAATGAGCCCACCACCATGCGCACGCGGTTATGCATATAGCCAGTGTTATAAAGTTCACGCATGCCTGCATCTACTAGTGGATAACCGGTTTTGCCCTGCTGCCAGGCTTTTAAATCTGCGTCGGTATTTTCTGCCCATGGGAATAGATTAAAGCGTACCTGCAAATTATCCGTTGGCAATCCTGGAAAATGGTAGAGCAAGTAGTATGAAAATTCACGCCAACCTAACTCGCTCAGAAAGGTATCCAAACTCTGCTCGTTAGTAATAAAAGCTCCTGCCTCTGCGGCCCGGTGCCAGGCAATGTTGGGTGAGATTTGACCAAAGTGAAGGTAGGGCGAGAGCCGTGAAACATTCGCTTTGTCTGGGAAATTTCGCCCTTCGCGATAGTCTTGTAACTCGTCCATGACAAACTCATCGAGGCGTTCATGGGCTGCCGCTTCGGTGATATCCCAGCGCGCTTTCATTTGCGTATCCCAAGTAATTTTAGGAAGCAAATTAAGGTCTTTTAGCGATAGTGACTGCACACTATTTTCTGAAATTTTTATCGTTGCAGGGGTAGCATTCGGCCGCCTTGGCGGAGCTGATGATAAACACCCACGACGGTAATAAGGGGTAAAAACTTTATAAGGTGTTGAGTCTTTTTTAAGCACTTGCCAGGGCTCCCACAGCAGCGAGCCATTGAAGCTTTGTACGTCAAGTCCATCAGCTTTAAGTGCTGTTTTAATCATCGCATCACGTGCAATACGCCAGGGCTCATAACAACGATTCCAAGTGATCGCTCTAGCGCCAGTTTGCTCGGCAAGATTCCTCAGAATAGTTTGGGCATCACCCTTAAAAAGCCGTAACCCCTGCTTCAGTGAGCTATTTAGATCGTCCAGTGCATGATGCAACCACCAGCGGCTAGCCCCTCCCATTTTCCAGCAGTCGGCGCCTTCATCATCGAGGATATAAACGGGGATGATCTCACCTCGCTGGCAGGCAGCACAAAGCGCCGGATTGTCGGCAAGCCTTAGATCTTGGCGAAACCACATAATAGTAGGTTCGTTAGGTTGTTGTGATTCAGCGATGGGATATATCCTCGGTAACCATTTGTCTCTTCTGGAAATTACGCCTTAGACGGTCATTTAGATTATTATTGTTATCGACACCCTACCACAAATTATGTAATCCGAGCCGCGCAGTCTGTTATAATTTTACGATCATTTTTGCTTGGAAATTATACAATGAATGTTCTGGTTATCGGCTCTGGTGGACGTGAACATGCACTGGCTTGGAAGGCATCTCAGTCGTCAACTGTCAGCACCGTTTTTGTCGCTCCTGGCAATGCAGGAACTGCAATGGAGCCCCATCTAGAAAATGTTCTGATCTCCATTGCTGACTTTACTGCGCTGGCTGACTTTGCCAAGAATAACGACGTTGGCCTAACTATCGTTGGTCCTGAGCAGCCTTTGGTGGATGGCATTGTTGATTATTTTCAGTCCCGTGGGTTAGCGATCTTTGGTCCTTCCCGCGGTGCCGCTCAATTAGAGGGCTCTAAGGCCTTTACCAAAGACTTTTTAGAACGCCAACAAATACCCACCGCTAAGTATGGCAATTTTACTGAGGTTGATGCCGCGCTGGAATATTTGCATCAGGTTGGCGCCCCCATTGTGATCAAAGCCGATGGGCTGGCCGCAGGCAAAGGCGTGATTGTTGCTATGTCTATGGCCGAGGCAGAAGACGCGGTGCGTGACATGCTTGCTGGTAATGCCTTTGGTGACGCTGGTAGTCGCGTGGTTATTGAAGAGTTTTTGGATGGCGAGGAAGCCAGCTTTATCGTCATGGTAGATGGTAAAAATGTGCTGGCTATGGCTACTAGTCAAGACCACAAGCGTGCCGGCAATGGTGACACCGGCCCTAACACCGGTGGTATGGGGGCTTACTCGCCAGCGCCAGTGGTAGATGATGTGATATATCAGCGAATCATGGATGAGGTGATCTACCCAACGGTTAATGGAATGGCCGCTGAGGGCAATGACTATACCGGCTTTTTGTATGCAGGATTGATGATCATGGCCGATGGAACATCCAAGGTTATTGAATATAACTGCCGCTTTGGCGACCCCGAGACTCAACCGATTTTACTGCGCTTGCAATCGGATTTAGTAGCACATTGCATGGCAGCATTAGAGGGTACACTGGATCAGCAAACGACTAAATGGGATCCAAGGCCATCTATTGGTGTGGTACTGGCTGCGGGGGGTTACCCTGGAAGTTATCGCGGTGGTGATGTTATATCCGGTTTTTCAGATTTGTCAGATAGCCCGAATGAAAAAGTGTTCCATGCCGGAACAAGTATGTCTGACGGCAAGGTTGTGACGAGCGGGGGTCGTGTGCTCTGCGCAACAGCTATCGGTCAGACGGTATCGGAGGCTCAGGCACGTGCCTATGAGGTAGCCGCTAAAATTCATTGGGATGATGTTTATTTGCGCGATGATATTGGTTGGCGCGCCATTGCTCGTGAGCAAAATAGCTAGTTTTCAGCAACACAAGGGAGCGTAAATGCTGAGTGATCAGGCGTTTTTTAGTAGTGATATTTCTTTCACTTCCTACAGCTCGTCGCATCTCGGGGCAGTGGTTGTTTTTATTGTCTGCTTGCTGGGCATTGTCAAGCTTGTGCCGCGTCTAGACGATCATCAAAACTTGTTACTTACCCGATCTGCCTCTGTTTTTCTCAGCCTCACTGTCCTCATATGGACTGCCGTACATATTGCCTTTGGTAGGTTTGATGCGGCAGTTAATTTGCCAGTGTCAATTTGTAATCTATTGGCGCTTTTTGCTCCATTGCTGTTTTGGCAACCCAACCGTAGACGCTTCGAAGTTATTTATTTTTTTGTGTTGTCTGGCACACTGCAAGCAATAATAACGCCTGACCCAGACGGCGGGTTCCCGAGTTATGGTTTTTTTAAGTATTGGCTAGTTCATTGTGGGCTGGTCGTTGTGGTTGTCCATCATCTGTTAGCCTTCAAGTTATACCCACATGCCAAGGGTATATTGCGTACCTTCATATGGATGAATATTTATATTCTGTGCCTAATTCCCATTAATATTNGGTTAGAGGCTAATTATTTCTACATGATGAATAAGCCGGTCAACCCCTCTCTGCTAGATTTTTTCGGTCCTTGGCCGATCTACATTCTAGTCACCGAGTGCTTGGCAATGATATTTTTTGCTATCGCTTACCTACCGATATTTTTAACTAGAAAGCAGCGCTTAAAAGTAGCTACAATAGTGGCTACTGAAAAGAGGAATTTTAAATCGTGAATAACCGAAAGTTGTCAGTGCTGGACCAATTCATCACTCAAATTGATCACGGCTTGCGCACAGTATTAGGCGATGCTCCGACGCCAGAGAGGGTATCCCCGGCACTCGATGTGCAAGATGCTGAACTCTCCAGTGCAGATCGCGATCACGCGGTTGCCCTTATGCGCGTTAATCATACCGGAGAGGTTTGTGCTCAGGCGCTCTATCAAGGCCAGGCGCTAACCGCAAAGCTACCTGATGTGCGTGAGCAAATGAAAGAAGCCGCCATTGAAGAGGTTGATCACCTGGCTTGGTGCGAGGAACGCATCAAGGATCTTGGTGGCAACACTAGTCTTTTGAATCCATTTTTTTATGCTGCGTCCTTTGGCATTGGCGCTACTGCTGGCCTCATTAGTGATAAGCTAAGCCTCGGCTTTGTTGCCGCTACTGAAGATCAAGTCTGTAGTCACTTGAAAACTCATCTTGATCAATTACCCGCAGAAGACTTGAAAAGCAGGGCTGTTGTTGAGGAAATGCTGGCTGATGAGGAGCGTCATGCACAGGCGGCCTTAGACGCTGGTGGTTATAACTTTCCTTCGCCAGTTAAACAGGCAATGACTTTAGTGTCATCGGTAATGACTAAGGGCAGCTATAAGATCTAACCCAATTTAACTGCGCAAGAGTCCTTAGTTCTATTTAGACCTAATTAATCCACTCGAGTTTAACAATAGAGTAATGGGTTATGTCTTTTATTGCTGAATTTTCGTTATATGCTGTTGTTTTTAAACTCATTAATGATAAACATTCTGCACCTCAATTTTCTGGGCGATGGTAACTATAGGCTCTAGCGTAAGGCTAGTTTACTTCAGCATCATGCCGTTCTATCACGCCGAACATTTTGTCAACTAGCCATTGATGTATCGGCGATCCCGATGTTCGTTGATGCTGTAACAAGACCAACTTGATACTTTCTTCGTGAGGCAATTCCTCCGGAAAAGGCTTACTGACAATACGATGTTCTTCACGTTCCATGACCCTACTCTTTTGAGTGGCAACCATCAGGCAATCCGTATCGCAGACAGTTTCCATGGCAGTTAGCAATTGATTTGTGACCAGAGCTTTTTCGCGTTTTAAACCCAGTTCTGCCAGTGTTCTGTCAAAACGCGCATTGTTTCTAGCACTAACTCGCTTGGAGATAAGCAGATAATACTGGACGAAGGGATACTTTAGAATATCTTCTAGAGTCGCCTTTTCCTTATTTGCTAAAGGATGTCCGTGTCTCATCCAAATTGAAGGGGCATAGTTAGAAAGAGTTCTTGTGGTAATGTTATCGGTAATGCCCCTATCGATATCAATCGCAAAATCTAATGCACCAACCGCCAGATCACCCTCGACAGATTCGATGCCACTTGATACTGAGAGGACCAATCCTGGCGCATCATTAGCTACAACTTTAGTTAATTCAGAGACTAGCGTTATAGCAACAAATTCAGGTACAGCGATTGAAATTTCTCCGATATAGGTAGCAGGATCAAATGTACCCTGATTTACCATATCTAAAATACTATCCAACAACTGGGGCAATCGAAGCTGCATCTCTCTTGCCTTCGGGGTTGGCACCAACTCATTGCCAGTTCGAGTAAACAAGGGATCATCGAGCTGATCACGGAGTCTCTGAAGTACTCGGCTCATTGCCGGCTGACTAATAAACAGTCTAGCCGCAGCGCGAGTCACACTTTTTTCTTCCAAGAGCGCCTGCAAAGAAACCAGTAAATTCAAATCCAGACGGTTAAGTTTCTGTAAGTTCATTCATCCCCTCCAACAAGGTATAACAAAAACGCATATTGTGAATGCATAAAATGCATTGGAAGTATGCCACTTCAAAGCTTATATTGGTACCTCTGTCGCTTAGCAGTGGTGAAAAAAAGAAACGTTTAAGCTTGCGGCACTCAGAATTCGCACTGCGATCCATACCCCTCTTAATCCTGCATAGGATTTTTTTAAGGGACCTCACATGAGGTCCCTTTTTTTTAACTTTCAAAAGGTAACAGAAAATCTGGCATACCAATTTTGCATAGATAAAATGCATTAAATGCATTAGGTTTATGACCTTTTTAAGCATATATTACGCGGGTTGGAGCAATGGAGCTCCAAAAAAATAGGGATATATCATGACGCTCGTCTATTTATTACTCGGTTTTGCCGGGATAACGGGTGCTGCAATTGCGAAGGATGATTTCGCAAAACTTGAAGCGCCTAACAAAGAGGCTTCTAAAAAACAGTAGCATATTTTGCCTTGTGCCTGCTAAATCAGCAGGCTCTGATCACTGTAAATTAGTTCTAGTAAAGCTGCACTTAACTCTGCTTAAGGGTTTACTCAAAGGAACCTTGAAAGGTTCCTTTTTGATATGTGGCTAACTATCTCCGGTGGCATCCAAATAAATATCTATACTTTTCTAAGTATTATCTCCTATTCACATGCACTTAAATTTTACGTAAGGTCAAAGGTAGAGAGAGGGAATATTCGGAGTCATTTGAGACGCGGAAGTTTATAAATTCAACACAAGGATTAGTTGAATGATCAATAAAGAACCTAAGTATATAAAGAACATAGAAGCGCTTCTAGCGCATAGCCATCGAAAGCGATACCCGGCGAAGAGTACGATTATTTATGCTGGCGATAAGGCCGATACACTCTATTATGTTTCCAAAGGCACGGTGTGTGTCTTAATCGAGGATACAAAAAATAATCGAGAAATGATTGTCGCATACTTAAATCCAGGAGAGTTTTTTGGAGAAATGGGACTTTTCGAAAATGGTGTTCGTAGCGCTTGGATTAGGGCAAAGACTGATTGTGAAATTAGTGAAATAGGGTATTTTAAATTCACCGAACTGTACAAGCAAAATCCCGAATTTTTACTAGCAGTCACCCAACAGATAGCGACAAGACTTAAAAAGACCACCCAAAACGCTGGTAATCTAGCATTTTTAGATGTCACTGGCAGGGTTGCCAGCACATTAAACGAACTGAGCGGCCATGCCGATGCAATCAGTCATCCAGATGGCATGCAAATTAAGATTACGCGCCAAGAGCTGGCAAAAATTGTCGTCTGTTCGCGGGAGATGGTCGGACGGGTTTTGAAAGAGCTCCAGCAAACAGGGCTGATTTCAGTTCGAGGGAAAACCATACTTATTTATGGTCGTACACCGGTTACAGAACTGCCCAGTAAATATTCTAGGTAAACATTTCTTGAAGCCTTAATCCTGGGTTTTTGCTTCGCATAAACGCCTCTCCGACTAAAAACCCATCAACCTGCCTGCCTCGCATGTTACTAACATCAGTGCGATTAAGAATACCGCTCTCAGTAATAACTGTTGTGCCCGATGGAATTTTATTGAGTAACCGATAAGTATTCTCTACCGAAACCTCAAAAGTATGGAGGTTCCGGTTATTGATGCCAATCAAGGGGCTATTCAAGTATAGAGCGCGCTCCAGCTCTGATTCATCGTGCACTTCGATCAATACATCCATGCCTAGTGAAATCGCGGTTTCGTACAAGTTACACAACTGGTTCTGTGTCAAAGCCGACACGATCAGTAAAATACAATCTGCCTCCATAGCCCGAGCTTCATAGATCTGGTAATTGTCGATGATGAAATCTTTGCGTATTACTGGCAATGAGCAGGCATTCCGAGCGAGCCTCAAATACTCATTTGAACCCTGAAAGAAATCAACATCAGTTAGTACTGAGAGACAGCAAGCTCCACCCTGCTGATAGCTGTGCGCAATGAATGCCGGATCAAAATCTTCACATATTACGCCTTTGCTAGGAGACGCCTTTTTAACTTCAGCAATGACTGCAGCATCGCCCGCTGCAATCTTATCGATAATAGCTTGGGTGAAGCCTCTTGGTGCAGAGGCCTGATTAATTTTCTCAACTAACTCAGATTGAGGAATAATGGCGCTATGCTTAATTATTTCTTCGCGCTTACGCGCTAAAATTTTCTTTAAGATCGTTGGTGTTTCAGTACTCATTATTTTTCTCTCTTAACGCCAGGCTAAATGCTGTTGGTTAGGTCTACAAGCTGATCAATTTTTGCACTCGCTGCGCCACTAGTGATTGACTCTTGAGCCATCACTACACCCTGTTCCATCGAATCTGCACACCCAGCGACGTAAAGTGCGGCGCCAGCATTAAGCACAATTAAATCCATCGCCGCTGGCGCAGTGCCGCCCAGAGCTGCAAAAATCATGGCAAGTGATTCTTTGGCGTCCTTCACTGACAACCCCTGCAGGGATTGTCTTACACCAAAATAATCCTCGGGCAATAGTATATGCTCATTGAGCTGTCCATCCTTGTACTCCGCAACATGCGTTTCTGCAGCAATACTAATTTCGTCTAAACCGTCAGCCGAGTGCACTACCATTACATGCTCTGCGCCTAACTGACCCAGCACCTCGGCCATTGGTCTGCACAGCGCTTTATCGTATACGCCAATTAGTTGCCGTTTTACTCTGGCCGGATTGGTCATTGGTCCAAGAATGTTAAAAATAGTACGCATTCCTAGTTCCTTTCTAGGTCCAATCGCATATTTCATTGCGCTATGATGAGCGGGCGCAAACATAAAGCCGATACTGATCTTGTCAACACAGATAGCCACCTGGTCAGCACTGAGATTTAAGTTCACACCTGCAGCTTCCAGTAAATCTGCAGCGCCACTTTTGCTGCTAACTGAACGGTTGCCATGCTTGGCTACACGGCCTCCCGCTGCGGCAACAACAAAGCTTGAGACCGTCGAAACATTGAACAAATTTGACTCGTCACCTCCGGTACCGACAATATCAACAAGATGCTCACCAGAGACGTCAACGCCGCAGACAAGTTCACGCATGACTTCAACGGCACCCGTAATCTCACCAATACTTTCACCTTTGATTCGTAAGGCAATCAGAAAGGCTCCAATTTGCGCATCGCTGACACCACCAGACATTAGCTGAAGAAACACGTCATACATCTGATCTCGTGTCAGATCTTGCCCATCAACAACGTCTGCTATTGCTTCTTTTATGTTCATTTTTATGACTCCAAAAAGTTGCGCAATAAATCATGTCCATGCTCAGTGAGAATAGACTCAGGATGGAACTGCACACCTTCAATGGCCAATTGCTTATGTCTCACACCCATAATTTCATCGAGAGAACCATCTTCATTTTCAGTCCACGCGGTCACCTCAAGACAGACGGGCAGACTGTTCTGCTCAATTACCAAAGAGTGGTACCGTGTAGCAACAAAGTGTGCACTTAGGCCTTTAAAAACGCCGGTGTTATGATGACAAATCCTAGAGGTCTTTCCATGCATCACCTGTTTGGCGCGCACAATTTTACCGCCGAAGGCCTGAGCAATACTTTGATGACCTAAACAAATACCCAGGATTGGTAACTCTCCAGCGAAGTGGCTGATCGCGTCAACAGAGATTCCCGCCTCATTCGGCGTGCAAGGCCCAGGAGAAATGACTATTTTTTCCGGTGCCAACCTCTCAATATCGGCTACGGAAATTTCATCATTTCTAACTACCTTTACATCGGCTTTCAGTTCGGCCAGGTACTGGACAATGTTGTAGGTGAAGGAGTCATAGTTATCAATCATTAAAATCATTTTTCAGCTCCGCAAACCATTGCTGCCGCGCGCATAACAGCCCGCGCTTTATTCATCGTCTCTTCCCACTCCGATTCAGGGACTGAGTCGGCAACAACACCCCCTCCCGCTTGAACATGGAGTTCGTTATCTTTAATGACCGCAGTACGAATCGCTATGGCCATATCCATGTTGCCATTCCAGCCAATATAGCCAACTGCACCCCCATAGATATTACGCTTTACCGGCTCGAGTTCATCAATAATTTCCATCGCTCTAATTTTGGGTGCGCCGCTGAGGGTTCCAGCAGGCAAAGTAGCTTTTAGAACATCAACGGCACTCATATTTTGGTTGACCTGACCCACTACATTCGAAGTGATATGCATGACATGAGAGTAGCGCTCTACTACCATTTGTTCGGTAACCTCAACCGAACCGGCTTGACTGATTCTACCGACATCATTGCGACCCAAGTCTATCAACATAAGGTGCTCAGCAATCTCTTTTGGGTCAGCCAACATCTCTTGCTCTAGTAACCGATCATCAGTATCAGTCTCGCCTCTATGGCGTGTGCCTGCAATGGGCCTTACCGTGACCTGACCATCCTCCAGTCGTGCCAACACCTCTGGGGAAGATCCGACAATATGGAAACCATCCAAATCGAGAAAATACATATAGGGCGAGGGGTTTAGTCGACGCAGCGCTCGATAGAGATTAATCGGCTGATCGTTAAAAGGTGCCGTGAATCGCTGCGAGGGGACTACCTGCATAATATCCCCAGACAAGGTGTACTGTTTGACCTTTTCTACTGCTTTTTTGTAATTTTCTTTACCAAAACTTGAAACGAATGCCCCTTCAGCAAGACCATCACCCTGCAGATTCATAGGCGGTAAATCTGGCTTGGGCTCGGCCAGTTTCAGCTCGAGCTCGTCTAGACGGGCTTCAGCATATGCCAGAGCATTAGGATCTTTGGCATCAACATGGACCACTAACATAATAGTGCCCGAGAGATTGTCAAAAATCGCCACTTCATCAGAGGCCATCAATAGTATGTCAGGAGTGCCCAATTGATCCGGAGGTGCACTTTTAGATAACCTAGGCTCAACATAACGAACCGTGTCGTAACCAAAATAGCCCACGAGTCCACCGGTAAATCTAGGTAAATCTGGTAAGTCTGGCATGCTAAAGAGAGCTCTAAATCGCTCAACCTCTCCCAATGGATCATCGGTATTGCGAGTGACCATTGGCTTTCCGTCTCGAATAATTTCTAGTCGATTGCCATAGAGTTTAAGTACCGTCGAGGTCTGCATACCAATCAGCGAATATCGCCCCCATTTCTCGCCACCTTGAACTGACTCAAATAGGTAAGAGTTGGGGCCGAAAGCAAGTTTTAGGTAGACGCTGAGCGGGGTTTCTAAATCCGCGAGTACTTCACGCGTAATGGGAATTCTATTGAAATTTTGAGTGGCCAATTTGGCAAATATATCGGGATTCATGACAGCGTCCTAATGTTGTTCTCATTTGGTATATGTAAGTGCACGCGGCACTCAAGGTCAATTAACCTCGCCAACGGCAAGTCCCAAAATGAACAAACAAAGTGTCTTTCAACGCTATATCCTCACTAAGGTTTTATTGTAATCAATATAATGGTGTCAATAAACCTCTGGCTAAACTTTGTTAGTATTTTCCAACTCTGACATCTAGCCAACGCTGGCCAACTCAGCTCGAAGTTTACCAATAACTTCAGCGTAATCTGGTTGACTAAAGATAGCTGATCCAGCCACAAAGGTATCCGCGCCCGCCGCCGCAATTTCCGCAATATTGGCAACACCTACACCGCCATCAACTTCTAAGCGAATATCATAGCCACTGCTGTCGATCATTGCTCTAGCCTGCTTTAACTTGTCCAGCGTTGATGGAATAAACTTTTGTCCACCAAAACCAGGATTAACCGACATTAATAAGAGCATATCCATCTTATCCATAACCCAACGAGCAACATCCAGCCCAGTACTAGGATTAATCACTAATCCGGCTTTGCAGCCAAGATCACGAACCAACTGTAACGACCTATCAATATGATTAGACCCTTCTGGATGAAATGTAATGTAATCAGCGCCCGCGTCGGCAAACATGCGAATAAGGTCATCTACTGGGCTAACCATAAGATGAACGTCGATTGGTGCAGTAACACCATGGTCTCGCAGTGCTTTGCACACCAAGGGCCCAATGGTTAGATTGGGTACGTAGTGGTTATCCATAACATCAAAATGAACGACATCTGCACCGGCTTCAAGCACCGCATCAACTTCTTCACCAAGCCGCGCAAAGTTTGCCGCTAAAATAGATGGAGCAATTAAATAATCAGCCATAGAATATCCAAGGTTGGTTTGTTATTAAAATTATTTTAAGCGATCATTATATACTGCGATTGAGGTTAGAAGTAATAAGCAAATAAAAAAGGCCGCTTCGTTAAGCGGCCTTTACACGGTCTAGCTAATGCCTAGNCATTTACTCATCTGAATCCGATTTCTCTTCCATCAGCATCTTGCGTTTTTTACGCTGCATTTTNTGTCTTTTTTTCATTTTCCCGCGCATCGCTTTGGCTTCATCCTTAGTCACAAACCCGTCTGAATCAGCATCCATACGGTTGAAGTGCTCTCGACCCTTCTCTGCCATTCTCGCAATCATTTTTTCATGCTCATCATAGGAGACTCGACCGTCTTTATCAGTATCTNCTTGCTTGAAGAGGTCTCCTTTTGGTCGATCTTTACCGTTACCTTTATGATGGTCAGCTAGAATCGAAACCGACAATAATGCCGTAAACAAAAAAATAATCATCCTGCTCATGTTAAGCGTCTCCTATTTTGATCTAACTATAAGAACGAAGCCCTGCCAATATGGTTGACAGCAGGCTAAATAATTTCGAAATTCACCGGGTAGCCGCAAGAAAAGAACAGTGTGGAAGGCTTGTGGCTCCTTTTAAAACTCCTCGCTAGTAACTATAGTCTTGAAATTGCTCTCGCAAATCCTTTTTACTGATTTTGCCGGTGGCGGTATGTGGAATTTCATCCACAAACACACAGTCTCCCGGGATCCACCACTTAGCAATTTTGCCCTCCAAAGAGGCCAGAATAGAGTCCTTGTCGGGAGTTATGCCTTCTGCAGGAATAACGATTAGTAGGGGACGTTCGGTCCATTTGGGGTCGGCAACACCGATCACGGCAGATTCTTGTACGTGGGGATGCGACATTGCCGCATTTTCAACATCAATCGAACTAATCCACTCGCCCCCTGACTTAATGACGTCTTTAACCCGGTCGGTAATGACGACATAACCATACTCATCAATCGAGGCCATATCGCCGGTATCAAACCACCCATCTGCATCTAACGCCGGCTTGTCTTCAAGACGGTAATAACCCTCGCAAACCCATGGGCCTTTTACTAGTAACAACCCAGACGCGATACCATCCCACGGCAGATCATTGTTATCTGAATCGACAATCTTCATTTCTACACCATAGACTATACGACCAGCACGAATACGATAAGCGTCTTTTTCCTCTTCCGTACAGTCTTTCATCCAATCCATAGGTTTATTGTATGAGCCCAGGGGGCTCATTTCAGTCATGCCCCAGCCTACGTGCATATAGATTCCATATTCATCCATAGCCTTCATTAGCGAAAGCGGGCAGGCGGAACCACCGGCAACTACTCTTTTCAAACTCGCTACGGTTTCACCTGATTTTTTAAGATAATCCACCAGAGCCAGCCAAACCGTTGGCACTCCGAGAGAGTAGTTTACCTTTTCAGTATTGATTAGCCGCGTTAAGGTCTCCCCATCAGCCATCTTAGGCCCAGGAAATACCAACGTACATCCGGTCATTGGCCCGTTATAAGCGGTTCCCCAAGCATTAACGTGGAACATTGGCACAATGGGCATAATCACGTCACTACCGGAAAGATTCATGACATCGGGTAGAGAGCCTACGATGGAATGCAGTACAGTACTGCGATGGCTGTAAACCACACCTTTAGGGTTACCTGTGGTACCAGAGGTGTAGCACATTGAGCTGGCGGTTTGCTCGTTGAGGTCTGGCCACTCAAAGGTGTCATTTTGTCCACTAATAAATGTTTCGTAACAATGCACATTAGCCAACTGAGTCTCAGGCATATGCGCCTCATCAGTAAGCACCACATAGCCTCTGACAGTTGGTAGCTTGTCTTTTAGTGAATCCAATAAGGGAACAAACATAGGGTCTGTAAATACCCATTGGTCTTCAGCATGATTGATAATGAAATCAATTTGTTCAGGAAATAACCGTGGGTTAATGGTGTGGCAAATTTGTCCAGAACAGGAAATAGCGTAATAAAGCTCGAAGTGCCTGTAGTCGTTCCACGCTAAAGTGGCAATACGGTCTCCTTGCTTAAATCCAACCCCCTCTAATGCATTTGCAAGCTGACGGACTCTGCGGAAAGCATCACCATAGGCATAACTGTGGTGTGGGTTATCAGAAGTCACTGACACAATTTTACTTTTGCTGTGAATTCGATCTGCATGTTTCATGATCGATGTTATGGTCAGCTGTGAATCCATCATTAAGCCATTCATTGGTGTTTCCTCAAAAAATTATTATTTGAAAGCAAAAGGGTATCATCAGCAGATTCGCAAACAAAACAAATTCATCTAAAATAAGCGACTGGTTAGTCCCCAAGGAATGCTAAACCTAACTCTGTTTCCGCTTAATTTGGCTTCATAAACTCTGGAAAAGAGGGTAAAGAGTAATTATTACGCTCGTCTTTACTTATGTGCTTAGGTGAAACTGCTTTCTCACGAGCGGTCTCTAAACTAATAACTCCATCATCAACAAGAGCACTCAAACTTTGATCTAAGGTTTTCATTTGCAATGAGCTACTGGTTTGTATCACTGAATATATCTGCGCAACCTTATCTTCTCTGATCAAATTGCGAACTGCTGGAGTTCCAACCATAATTTCGTGCGCTGCTATGCGTCCGCCCTGAACTTTTTTAAGTAATGCTTGAGTGACCACCGCCTGAAGCGAATCAGACAACATTGATCGAACCATATCTTTTTCTTCGGCAGGAAATACATCGATAATGCGATTAATCGTCAACGCCGCAGAGGTTGTATGCAAGGTCGCAAATACTAAGTGGCCCGTCTCCGCAGCTGTTAATGCCAAGCGGATAGTCTCAAGATCACGCATTTCTCCAACCACCACGACATCAGGATCCTCACGCAGTGCTGAACGCAAAGCGTGGCTGAAACGTTTGGTGTCNCGGCCCACTTCTCGCTGATTAACCAAACATTTTTTACTTTCATGCACAAACTCTATGGGGTCCTCAATCGTTAAGATATGGTAGTTGCGGTTTTTATTGATGTAATCAACCATCGCGGCTTGAGTGGACGATTTTCCAGATCCCGTAGGACCGGTTATCAACACTAATCCTCGAGGTAATAGAGCAAGCTTTTTGAATATTTCACCTAAACCCAGTTCATTTAATGTCGGAATAGCCGAGGGTATAGAGCGGAAAACGGCTGCTTCGCCACGATTCTGATTAAATACATTAGCTCTAAACCTAGCAACTTCAGGGATTTCAAAAGAAAAATCAATTTCGACCCCTTCTTGTAAAGACTTAAGTTGCCCCTCATTAAGNACCTCATGGATAAGCTCAGCCACCTGTTTGGGCTTTAAAACTGGCAGATCCATACGAACAAGATCGCNATCAATTCTTAAAATAGGCGGAAGTCCTGCGGAGAGATGTAAATCTGAAGCGCCTTCTTTTATACTTAGGGCAAGCAATTGTGTAATGTCCATTGTGGTAGTTCCTTTACGCTTTGGGATACTTCGTGTTGTCAAATTATCAACAGCCTGCCTTTGTAGATCCTATACAATGGGAGAGCGATGATCTTTGTATACCCTTGTTTATGAATTGATCGTCCTTGATGCACGTCATCTAATTTTAGTTTTATCTTTTACTACAAGGTTAATGTAGCAGAGGTTATGAAAGAATGAATAAATTTCTCGGTGTTGTGATGGACCCAATAGAATCGTTGAGTTATCACAAAGACACTACTCTAGCATTATTACTTGCTGCCCAGACCCATGGCTATGAAATTTTTTATATGACGCAAAGCAGCCTCTTCATAGACAGTGGAGGGCCAGGCGCAAAAATGTCGCCCCTGTGTGTCTATGCTGATGAAAATCGTTGGTATGAACTTGGTGAGACGACAATTAAGTCGCTGGGGGATTTAGATGTGATTTTAATGCGCAAAGATCCACCCTTTGATAGCGAGTTTATTTATTCAACCTATATTCTTGAGGCCGCAGAGCGGCTTGGAACGCTGATTGTTAACAAACCTCAGAGTTTGCGAGACTGCAATGAAAAAGTATTCGCCACTGAGTTTCCTCAATGTACTCCACCACTGCTGGTCAGTCGCGATGAGGAGCTATTAAAAGCATTTTTAGTAGAACACAAAGAAGTTGTCTACAAACCGCTTGATGGAATGGGAGGTACGTCCATCTTTCGCGTAAAGGAAGGAGATCAAAATCTCAATGTGATTATCGAAACTCTCACTAATTATGGCCAAAACACCATTATGGCTCAAAAGTATTTACCTGAAATTCTGAGTGGTGACAAAAGAATATTGGTCATAGACGGAGAAGTCGTTCCCTACTGCGTGGCAAGAATTCCCGCCGTTGGAGAATTTCGTGGCAACCTTGCAGCGGGCGGGCATGGCGTTGTTCAACCATTGAGCGATCGTGATCTTTGGATTGCTCAGCAGGTAGCGCCAGCATTGATAGAGAAAGGTCTGCTGTTCGTTGGTTTAGATGTAATCGGTGACTATTTAACTGAGATTAATGTCACCAGTCCAACTTGTGTACGTGAAATTGATAACGCTAAAAATACTGATATTGGCGACCAGCTTATGAGCGCCATTGCTAAAAGACTTGCCATTTAGGGTTTTAAATTTAGCTAACCTTTGATCACTAAGTGTTGTGTCGGGTTTGAATATTTGAGTTTAGTCACATAGTGAGTCATATTGAAGAAATGAACAGCCAAAAAAAAACAGTTACTAGCTTAAAGAACCATTTCCTGCTTGCCATGCCAGGACTCGATGATCCTAATTTCTCTCAATCGATTGTGTATATCTGCGAGCACAGCACGGACGGTGCGATGGGTTTAATCATTAACCAGCAACTGGATATACCGGTAAAGGCCATTTTTAAGCAATTAAACCTAACCTATCATGAAGAACATGGAGACGGACTGATCTTTGATGGTGGTCCCGTTGCCCGTGACAGAGGGTTCATACTGCACCGAACCTCCACTGAGCAGTGGGAGTCTACCGTCTCCATCTCTGACGAGGTAAGTCTCACTGCATCCAAAGATATTCTCAGTGATCTGGCGATTGGCGCAGGACCAGAGCACGCTCTTGTCACACTTGGCTACTCATCGTGGGAGGCGGGGCAATTAGAAGAAGAGCTAACCACTAACAGTTGGTTAACTATTCCCGCTAACTCAGCCATAATTTTCAATATCGACTGCCATAAGCGCGCTGAAGCCGCTGCGTCTTCTATTGGCCTGGACCTTAGTATGCTGTCATCGGAAATGGGTCATGCCTGAATCAACTGCACCAATGTCAGCAATAGCATTTGATTTTGGGCTAAAGCAAATTGGCGTAGCTTACGGTCAGACATTAACCAAAACTGCCAAGGGCCTTAGTATCGTCAAAGCCCACGATGGCATTCCTCAATGGCCATCAATTACTACGTTATTAGATCAATGGAAGCCCAATGTTGTGTTAGTGGGGTTACCACTAAATATGGATGGAAGCGAAAGTGAACTCAGTACCCGAGCGAGAAAGTTCGCTCGTCGTCTGGAGGACCGTTTTGATATTCAGGTAAAAATGGTTGATGAGCGGTTGACTAGTCAGGAAGCGAAATCGTTACTCCGCGAACAAAGCCAAAATCAGCGCGGTCGGAATGATGATCTGACTAAAATTGATCATATTGCCGCTGCACTAATACTGCAAAGTTGGCTAGATGATCAATCTCTTGGCCGCGCTATTTAGCCACTAATATCTCAACTAGCAGGTTTTAAACATGTATATGGCCGCATTAAATGGATGATTTAGTCNTAAAGGTCGCTGCAATCGAGTCGCGCTTATGCGCAGTGACNTCAGCAGCCCAGAGAGANAGAAAAGATGTTTTGCTCCTTGCCGTGAGTAAAACACGCAGCGCAGAAAGCATAAGACTGGTTGCTGAGACTGGTATAAAGAGTTTTGGTGAAAATTATCTACAGGAAGCTTTGGAGAAAATCGCTAGTCTCCAGCCTCTAGATCTAGATTGGCATTTCATCGGTCCCATTCAGTCAAATAAAACCCGCCAAATTTCTGAAAATTTTGCTTGGGTGCACAGTGTTGACCGAGTGAAAATTGCGCAACGATTAAATGATCAGAGACCTTCGCATCTGGCGCCATTAAATATTTGCATACAAATTAATATAGACGATGAGGCCACTAAATCAGGTTTTAGTACTGAACAGGCGTTGCCAGCAGCACTTGAAATTATGGCACTACCTAATCTCAACTTACGCGGATTAATGGCCATTCCTGCAGCACGGCAAAATACGGAAGCACAGCGCCTTCCTTTTGCTCAGTTGCGGTTACTGTTAAAAGATATTAATCGATCACTGGACAATTCTGAAAAACTGGATACCCTTTCCATGGGGATGTCTGCAGACCTTGAGGCGGCAATTCTTGAGCAGGCGACCATAGTAAGAGTGGGAACTGATATTTTTGGCCTACGCAGTACTAAACAATAGCAGGTAAAGTAATGAGTTCAATCGTTTTTATTGGTGGTGGCAACATGGCGTCCTGCATAATAGGCGGCATGATCTCTCAAGGGTTTGAGTCGACTGACATTATGGTTAGCGTGCCTACCCAAATTAGTCGTGACAGATTAAAATCTGAATTTAAGGTTCAAGTAACCGATGATAATCGTAGCGCCGTAGCCAGTGCCGATGTCGTTATACTCGCCGTGAAACCACAGATCATGCGCAGCGTCGCACTAGATATGTCAAGCGCAATACCCGCCAAAGCGGTGGTTGTTTCAATTGCTGCAGGAATCTCTATCGAATCCATGCAGGCTTGGTTAGGGGATTCAATCGCTATTGTCAGAGCAATGCCAAATACGCCCTCCTTAGTGGGTACCGGGGCAGCTGGACTTTATGCAAACCCAACAACCGATGATGCTCAACAACAGATTGTTAGTAAAATATTTGAGGCCGTCGGTTACTGTTGTTGGGTCGATACAGAAGCTCAGATTAATGCCGTTATCGCTGTGTCCGGCAGTGGGCCCGCTTACTTCTTCCGGATCCTTGAAATAATGCAGTTGGTTGGCCAAGAATTA
>JGI24540J26637_10000186_pt1 | contig 24711 bp, 5 predicted proteins | sample NorSeaMetagenome_FD_26637 | JGI IMG/M metagenome (IMG submission 26637)
CCCCCCTCCCCCTCACCTGAAGAGAACTGTTGAGATTCCCTCGGCTGGGATGAAGGAAATCGTGTCGGTTCTGTTCTTGATCGTGTCATTGGTCCAAAATATGCCGATATGGAGGACAACTCGAAGGAGGTAATAGGCGATTACGCGATATTGTTCACGTTCATAAGATATTCCACCTGTTGATAACTTTACACGAGGAACCAAGTTGGAGAAAAGTTTCCAGGACGACAACGCGATTGCCAAAACAGTGAATATGATGCTCTTGAGTTCGAAAGAGAACGCGCCACCGAGTGAAAATATTGCCATTTTGGAAGATAGAAAGTGAAGCAGGAGAAAGGTTTGGTGGGGTTCTGAGAGGGCAATGTGACGATCTGTGATGAGATTTTCCACGTCGTTATTACTCTCTCTAATCCCGGTAGCATTTGCGTCTAACCCCGAATGTATCGATGATAGGCTGGAAAATACATGCACCGTAAGGGCAAGCACGCATTCCTATCGAGCACCGAATCTCCTTGTGCCTGAAGATGTCAGAGGAGTGTACTGGATCGATGCTGGGCCGGATGCCAAAGGGTACACGAACCCGTGGGTTGATTTGAACTTCGTCCAGGTGAGATAAGACATTAAGTGAAGCGACTAGCTGACAATGCAATTTCTAGCACCGCCCGTATGCTAATCTGGTATACCCACCTGATCGTCGCTCCGCTCCTCCCCACTCGCTCGTCGCAGCCCTTTCCCGATGACAGCTCGAAGGCGGGCAAGTTCTACGTGATGGACAAAACTCCAGGTGAGGCCAAGCGAGGAGCAAATCGACAAGATAGCAAAGCCATCTCTATATCCTAACCCTTTTAGCGATTCGCTTTGCTCATCGCAGGATATCAAAGTTGGGAGGACGTCAACGAGTCCTTCCCTTATATTAAATCCTTGACGAAGAGGACTTCTAGGAGCGAGATCGATCCCTCGAACCTGACTATCACTTGGTCCGCGTGTTTCTTCACTTGTGGAACATCATGGGAGACTTGGGTTCCCCTCCCTCTCTCCTCTCCTTCTCAGAAGGTTGGAGAGAATGAGTACGTGAGACAAGCAACTGTTTTTGGGCACATCGTTGCTGAGTGGAAGGGCTACAGAATCATCGATGAGAATGGGGAGAAGACCAAGTTCTTTGACGAAATGGTTGAGAGGACGGGCAATATTGGTGAGGCTGATAATGCCAGCGTCGGGAACGAAAATTGCACACGCTTGTACCTTCGTACAAGACGCATCCCCCCCAACCACCGCAATAATTCTCATCCCTTATCCCAACCCTTTTCGCAATTCGCTTCGCTCATCGCAGTGGTGATGATTCCAGAATAATCACACGCACAATATATATATAATATTTAAATAAAGCGCGTGGTCTACTTATATCTCTACCCATTTCCTCGTCCCTTCTCTCCAAACTGTTAAGGTTAAAACTTCCCTCGCATGAACTTCAACAATTTCTTCCGCTTTCCCTCTTTCTTCTTGTGGCGTTCCATAATAACGCTCAGGGACGTTCTCTCCTTTTCTTCCTCGTCTCCATCCCCATCCGCACTCGTACCAATCCCCCTCTCTCCTTCCTCTCCCTCTACTGCACCTCCGTCTCCCTTGCTCATCTTCCTCTCCAACTTGTCCATTTTTCCGCCCATCTCCTCTCCCATTGTACTAATCATCTGTAGCATGCTGACCATCTGGACGTCCAGCTTCTTCGCCCTCTCCGCCGCCTCTTCCTCCTCGATCTCCTTCCAGGTCTTGTCATTCTTGGCGAAAATTGTGCAGAGTCCGTCCTCGACCATGATCTGCCTCGCACCGCTTCCAGCCTCCCCCTTCGAGCTAAGCAGGAGCGTTGCTAGGTCCAGGCCGAGTCCGTCCGTGAGCGTCATTGTGACTGGTTTCCCGTCTCTGCAAACTCTTTCGAGCGCCTCCTTCCTCTTGAATCCTGGAATAGTATTCTCCCAAGTCACCAAAGATGACGCGAGGGCGAGGCAGCTCATCCCGCTCGCTGCGTTTTCGATACCCTCGAATGACTTAGACATCATGGCAATGAGAACGTTGAGGTAAAGCAGGTGCACAAGGAATGTGTAGCTTATCCAAAGAACTGTGGCGCACTTGTCAATAGTCACATTTGCAGTGAAGGGGTAATCAAAATCGCCAATGCTCATCCTAAATACCGTCACGATGCTCTCTCCAAATGTCTCGTGGCCTTCCTCGTCCCAGAGTAGGAAACGGAACGCGGAAGCGTAACCGAAGATGAAGAGCACGAAAAGGGTGGCCCATTTGGCGATGTCCAGGAGAAGCATGCGAATGGTGACAACATACAGGGAGGTGGTGCCCAAGATGGATAAGAACTCGAGGGACCTGAAGACGAAGAGGAACCCCGCCGCGGAAACGAGGATCTGGGTCTGCTCGTCGTTCAATCCTAAAGCTCCAGAGGTCATGTCGTTCAGCCCGAGGGCAATTGTCATCAGGTAGGAGGGGAAACTCATCCAGTTCCAGACGCTCGAAAAGTAGTCCGAGGGGCCCTCAATCACTAGCTCTAGGAGCTCCTCCTTTAAAAGGAGAAACGCAGACAGACCGGCGGAAACGTATTTGACTGCCTGCCAGTCACACATATGTCCGAACCAGAAACTGAAGGATACCAAGAGGTAAGGGAACTTCTGGATAATATACATCTTGCGCCCGTAAGTCTCCCATTTTAAGTCTACGACTAATTTTATGAGCGGGGTGTCGAAAATCTCAGGGCTCTTGGTCTTGGTAAGGATCCCAAGGGGAGTCTTGGACATAGGTGACCCGGGCTTGCCCATCCAATCCTTAATGGCAAAATTTGATATAACGTACCCTCCGCTGCTGGCATCTGATGACGACCCAAAAAACTCTTCTCCGCCATCATGATGGTAGCTCGCGAGCATCTCGGGAACGAGGTCGGGCCAGGCAATGGAAACCATCTCGAGGTCGGAACACTCGTTCTCGAAGAGCTGCTTGCGGCGTGGACACACGCAATTGTTGCTTCCGAACCCCATGAGGTACCTTGCGATCCTCCCATTGTTGTGAAGCACAGCGACCGCAAGCGGACTCGCTTGGTTGGCCCACCTTACGAGGCCCCTTGTGCGCCACCCGCGCCTCGCCTGGTTGACTGCAGGGGGCAAGATTCCAATCTGGTCAATCAACTCCAGGGACTTGCCCCACTTAGCACGAGAGAAATTGAAGACTTGACGGTTGAAAAGGAACTCAATGACCGGCATATTATTGTAGAGTACAGCAAAGTGGATGAGACCGCAATTGAACTTGTCGACGATGAAAGGATCCAGTCCAACAACGTCGATAAAGTACTCCATATACATGACACCGGAAGTTTGATTCGTCGTGGCGCCGAACAGTGCGTTCTGACCAAAATGATTCGTCATGGTAAGGTCACAATCCAGCTCCTCCTGCATGTAGCGCAACATGTCTCCGCCATCTTCGTCTCCAAACGCTGCCATCGCAAAGTAGAAGAGGGGGAATCCCATCACGTTCTGGAGGTTGATGTCGATGCTACAATGAGCGAAGCGACGAGTGGAAGGTTGTTAGTTATGTAGGAAGGCGGTGTAATGATTTCGCTGTCGCTTCGCTCCGCCTCACCCCTTCTCTTGGACAAGCCACTTCAAGAGTTTCTTGTGCTTGCACCTGCATGCACTCCTGGCACAGTTCCCTAGCGTGTCTTTGAGAGATTCCTCGAGGAAGCCACCTTTCCAATCCGAGGCCTCGTACGTCTCGCAAAAGCGCTTGCAAGCCGCTAAGTTGCCATTACGAGCATGTCTCGTCAAAGTCCACTTCATTGCCATGCGAGCCCACTGCTGGTTGATCTTACACTTTTTCATAATTAGCTTTTTCTTCTTCGTGGCCTTCCGCCGAGCCTTCGATGATGTCGCCTTGGTGATTGCGAGGTCGAGGCTCTTGCACCGATCGTGGGACGAAGATCTGCTTGTCCTGGCAGCTTCGCCGTCTTCTCCTGACGCGCTGACAGCGGGACCGTCGTCATCGACAGTTCCTGTCTCCCCTGTGTTGTCTATCTCGTTGTCTACCTCGTCCAGCATTCCCTGCATCTCGTTGAGGTTCATGCCGTCCATCATCTCCTCCATGTCCTCCATATCTTCGTCGTCCGATTCGGTCGTGGATTCGGTCGTAATGGTAGAAGTCTCAATTCCTGGCACTTCAATCTCGATGTCTCTAGGCGTAGCTCCGGCGTTAGTTCCAGACCTAGATTTCCTCCTCTGCTTTAGGTAACCCAGAGCCCTTTTGATTTCCTCGATCCAAGCCTTCTGGAGGCTCTCGGTTTCCAGCGCAAAAATGATGAAGTCCTCTTGTCCGAGGTGCCCAAGCTTCACATAGTACGTTTGCGTGATCCTGGAGAAACCGCCCTCAACAGGAGAGAAGTGCCTGAGGTTAAAGGACCCTAGAGGAGGCTGTTCCGAGGAATAAGCGAACTCGTTCTCATAATAAGATATGGAGAAAGTCCCCTTCTTCTTCATAAAAAGAATCAGGTACCGATAACGGGATAGGCCAATGGACCTCCTCGGAAGCTTCTTCACCATGCTCTCAAAAAGAACCGTTGAGGAAACACTGTCCAAGTAGAGAAACTCAGAACTCGACATTGACATCGATTTGTATCCAGATACCGAGTGGTGGAGTGGAGGGGCATGTTGGTGGGGAGGATCTTGGTTAAGCCCCTGAACTAACTGCGAGGCCTGAGTGGAAGATGGGGAAGGGGATGGGTCTATCATTATGATTGGTGGTATTTCTGGAGCGTTACACTTAGATGGGGAGGGAGTGCGGGGAAGTAAGCGAAGAACGAAAAGGAGCAAAAGGGGTGGGAAGGGGGGAAATTTGTTTGGGAGGTTACAAGAGGATTATATATATATATATATATATGCATGAAGCGTTAAAGAAAAATGATAATTCAATCCACCAAAAACCTAGGCATTAAGATAGATTAACTTGAACAACCTTCACATCACTCAAGATGCCTCCTCTTCCGGTTCCTCCCATGTCCGAGACGGTGACAGTAACCTGGTCGGTGTTGCCGGCGGTGCATGAATCGCACACGTACGATATCTGGCTGAGAGCCTCGTTTACGCTGTCCAATTTTCCGTAGAACTTCACGTCACTCTCATAACCTTGGCCTCTCTCTCCAACACCGTCGAAAGTGATCCCGTCCCTCGCGTCCAACTTGATCCTGCCAGATGCGGTAGTCACCTCGACCGCCATGAGGCCATCCCCGACATCCTCGTCTGCAACCTGGAGGGAAACGACAACCTCTTGTCCCACGGACGTCGAAACGGCGCCACCAATGTAGGTCAGGACCGGCGCATCGTTCACCGCTGTTATCCAGATGGACCTCTGGCCACTTAGAGTCTGCTCCTCGCAAATATCGAGCTCGTCGCAATCCCCTTGGTTGACCAAATCCTTGGCAACAAAGGTAACCTCCGCCCAGCCATTCTCGTTTGTCGTCGGGTAGAACAACACGCGCTTCGCATACTGGTTGATCTGCTTGAGCGTCCCGCTGAATGAAAGGCTCGCACCCCTCAAACTGAGGTCAACAACCTCGATCTCGCCCTTGGTGACACCAAGTTCGACTTGGTAAACGTGGTTGGAGTCATAATTCACGTCATCATCGTACAGCACAAACGCCTGGTCAAATCCGTGGACACGTTCGTAGCTCGTGAGATCCCTTTCCGGGAAACCACTGGGAACTTGTATATCCCTCTTCCCCTCATTTGCACTGTAGTATAATGTGTTACTGAAGATTCCAAAATCGGCAGGGAAATCTGCATCGAGGCTCTCTTTATCAATATCTACCGTCCCGTATGTTTGCAGGAAGACCTGAGTCACCGTTGTCCCGTCGTAATTCCAGAGGTGCATTCCGTACGTTTCAGCGCCCCAGGAATGAGACGACCGAGCGCCACCAACGTCCGAGCCGTCGACTGCCAGGAAATACAGCTTCGACGTAGCGCCCGTGTTACTTGTTGTAAAAACAGTGAGGCCAGTGGGGAAAGAGCTCCCAGAGCCCTTCCTAACGTCCTGGACGATGCTTGCCCCAGTTCCCGAACTTTCCCAAAGCTCAACCCCCTCAACGCCGTTGTCGGCTGCAAAGACAACCTTGCTATTGTAGGAGGTCAAATACTGGGGGTTGCTGCTCCCCGATGTGTTGATATTAGCCACCATTGAAGTGCCGAGGGAAGTTCCGTCGGAAGACCAAAGCTCTGCGCCATTGATTCCGTCATCTGCAGAGAAGAACAATGTCGTGCCAACGCAGACCAAGTTCCTTACGTCGCTGCCTTCGACGCCGTTCCTTATTTCCTTAACCAGCACCGTGCCGGCACCAGTCCCATCCGACTTGAAGAGCTCCCTCCCTGTTATTGTTCCTTGGCTTGTTCCTGATGAAGCGCTGAAAAAGAGCTCACCGTTGCACTCCGTGAGGAATTCGGGGCTTCCAGAGAAGGTCCCAGTCCAGAGGTCTTTGATCTCTGATGCAGTAGTGCCGTCAAAGGACCAAAGTTCTCTGCCTCCCTCATCCGAGCGAGCAGAGTAGAACAAATCGCCTGAAAACTCAACAAGATACTTTGGATCCGTACCGCGCATGCTGCTTTCGGTGCCTGCAGAGTCCACCCTTACGGTGCCTTCCTGAGTACCATCAGTGCGCCAAAGACTCCTACCGCCACGCTGCCAGCACCCCATGGAGATGGAAGATTCGTAATTGAAGCCACCCTTGGAGTTAATCTCGCTCGAACACTCGGCGTAAAAGTCATTTCCGACAGGTTCGCCGGCAATGCAAACTATTCCAGCGAACTCGCTCTTGGTTAGCTCGCCATCAGTTGGGGCCATCGTGGTGCCATCCTTGAAGGGCTGCACGCCATCGTAATTCCCAGCGTCCATGTACGCCCCAGTTACTCGGGAGTCGGACATTCTAAAGTGCTTTCTCGAAACTCCTCCCCATGTGTAACCTGTCCAATCGCATTCGCTAGAATACACCCTCCCCTCCCCCACGGCAGCCACCTTGTCCAGGTTGGCCGTAAAGCGACCTTCCATCTCAGCAGTGCTGGCCCAGTGGTACCCGTAAGGGCAATCGTAGTCGCGGGACGACTCCCAAACGTTGCTCTCGGAGACGGCGTAGAAAACTTTAGGGTCCATCGTCGATTGCCTGAAGCCTCCGCATGAATCAGCAAGGTGAGGGTCAACCATCCACTCAATATCCACGCCGGTGGCACTAAAGTATAGCTGGTTGTCTCCGGAGAAGACCGTCATGTACTGAGGGTCACTTCCCCTGGAACCAGGGAAAATGTCCTTGAGCATGTGAGTGCCCGTCTTCAATCCGTTCGTGAAAAACAACTCTCTTCCGCTATCCTTGTGGAAAGCCGAGAAGTACAATCCTCCATTGAACTCTTCAAAGAAACGCGGATCGCTGCTCCCATCTCCGTCGTTGATGTCCTTCACCATCTTGCCCCTCCAGTCATCTCCGCTCCCCCACCCGTATCCTGAGTCGTAGTCGGGCTCAGCCCCTTCCATTCTAAAGAGCTCGTAGCCCGTCTTGGTGCTGTACTCCTTGTTACCAACAATTCCGATTCCAAGCGGCTCAAATTTGTCTGGTCTCAAAGTCGCTCCTCCAATCCTGACAGCCTCTCCCTCGTCAACAAAGTATGTCGTGTTCTGGTCCTCCGAATAGGTTCCCAAGATGAGAGAAATGGGATCGTTGAGGGGTTTGATGATGATGTTCACCGTCACTTTCGCGTTGTTGAGAGAGTTACCGTCGCTAGCAAGAATTTCAACAGAGGCCCCGCTTCCGTAGTAATCCTTCTTGCCAGTGAACTTCAGCGTAGTGAAGACGGCATTAATATCAGCAATTTCACCGCTGATGGTAAAGGTTTGGTGATCTCCTGATGGATCGTTGGTCACCTTGAATAGAAGACTCTGAGGATCTTCCAAGGAGACATACCCGCGCGTTGCCGTTACAGTTACTGTGAGTATCGCATCTGCATCGTCGACGTCTCTTACTGAGAAGGGAATCGCAATTTGCTCCTCCTCGTACGTCGTGAGTGTGTCTATTGAAGTTACAACCTGACTCAAGCTGTCTCCCACGAGCAAGTTAGTCCCCGCGTAAGACTCCAAGCCTGTAATAGTAATAACTGGTTCGTCGTTGACTCCCTTCACATCCACGTACACGGTCCGAGAGTCGTCGTACTCCCAATGCCAGTCCTTGACACGGCTCTCGGTGTTCTCGCCACCTCCGTCCACCCCGAGACTCTTAACACTCAAAGTAATGGATCCCAGCCTGTCGTAGTTCTCGTCTCCGAGCACAAGCAGGTTGTAAAGGGCCGCGTTGACATCAGCCAACCTTCCCTCAATAGTGGTGTTCTTCCAAAACAAGACCTTCGGAGCCCCACTGGTTACCCCAAGATCGACGCCCTCCGGACTCGTCAAACCGGCCTCCGTTTCCAGATCACTTGGGTTTGCGTTGACGTAACCCCACTGATGCTTCCTCGTCTCCTCGCTGGTAACTTTTGGGGTAGTAAATGCAAGGCCGGCATCAGCTGCAAACCTCACCCTGACTCCCTCGCACCCAACCATGACGCGAACCAGACCAGCTCCGGTTGTGACTGGAACGTTAGAGCCGTCGAAGGCGGAAGTCACGTCAGCAGCATCGGCAAAGTGCTTGATCGCAAGTCCCGCATCAGAATCGGCATGAACGACACTGACACCAGGAAGAACAAACATAGCATCCTCGGTTGCCTTGACACTTATGCTCTTCACAATCATCATGGCTTTGTCCTCGGTCCCTTCGACGAACACAGGGATCGTCATTTCCGTCGTCTTTGATCCACCTCCACCCCAGAAACCCAGGTCATTGACCTCCATGACAATGGTGTCAACGCCAAAGTAGTGGGGGTCGGATATGTACAGGAGGCTTTCCAGCGCATTGTTGATGACATCTAACCTGCCTTGGAAGACAACCTTGTGCTGCGGGGATGTCATCGTTTCGATAATGTCACCCTTGGGCCATACTCCGGCAACTCCCTCGCCCCACCAAATGTCAAACGAGGTGGCGTTCTCCAACACAATGTTACCGTTCGTGGCACTAATTGTAACCTGCATGACGTGATAGTCAATCTCCACAGCATCCTTATCTTCAACGGTAATGCCTGCGATGGGACACTTGACGTCCTCGGTGCAATCCAGCTGGTTCACACTGATAAGCCTCGAGCACTGCTTGCTAGCCGGTGCAGTACTTTGGGTTCCTCCAGCCAACAAGCTAGCATCCTCAGAGTAGTCAATGTCCTCACTCTCGCAGTTGGCCTCCTCAATGTAAGTCGCTTCGGTGTACTTGATAATGGGCGCATCGTTGTTCCCCTCAGCTACGACAACCATTATCCTTCCAACCGCCGTCAGCCNGGGGTTTCCCCCATCACTGCTGATCAAAAGGTGGATAACGTCATTCGCCGAGTTGAGGGTAGTCATGTCCTCGGGAGGAGTGTAGACCAAACCGTCAAGCATGAAGTTCACGTCCGCCATGTTCCCCGTCATTCTCGCCGTTCCACTGCCCTCTCCATCGTCTAAGATGAAATTGATCGACATTGGCACCTCCAATCCAGCAAGATTGACGGTACCAAAGTCGGCACTTATCGTCACATCAAAGCCATTGCTTGTGTACTCGGTTGCATCAGGATCGACGATCTTGATGTTGGCGATCTCGCACTGGTAATCCTCGGGGCAAACCACAGGAAAGTTAGGCACGTCCCACAGGGGACTATCGTTGATGGCATTCACAGCAATGGGGAGCGTAGCGTTCCCAAGGAGAGCTCCGCCCTGACCATAGTTGCCCATGTCGTCAACTTCGAAGTAAATTGAGTCCGCTCCGTTATAGTCCTGCAAGCCTCGGTAGGTCAACCCTGTCAGTGCCTTATTGGCGTTCTCCAATGTTGCCTGAAATTTGACACTGGCACTCTTGTCAGACCCACCTAACAACCAGAGTCCCTCGGTGGACCCCAATTTGATTGTACCGGAAGAGCAAGTCATTTTAACCGTCACGACGCTGTCAACGTCACTCCTATCGTCATCTTTAAGGTCGTGGTCGATAATTTTTACTCCGTTAAGGACTAAGTCTTGATCCTCGTCAATGTCGCTCGTCTTCACATAATCGACGACGTAACCCTTTGTCCTGGGAGGCAGCTTCCACACTTGGCCGGGGATCCTCCACTCCGGTTTATCGTTCACAGGCAAGACCTGAATGTACAACGTCTTTGTGCTAACTCCGTGATCGCCCTCAGGATCATTCAAACCCAGGTCGTCTACTGTGATGACACACTCGTCCAGATCCCTTCCCTCCGTGTGCCAATGCTGCTTCGGAAGGTAAGTAAAATCTTCGATCGCCTTGTTACAATCGGCCAAAGGCCCGGTCATCACAACCTCAGCATCCAGGACCCCAGTTCCCGTCGTTAGCGAAATGCCATTGAAGGTGTTCAATTTCACGTAGCCGTTATTGCACACGATGCTAACATGAATATCACCTCCGCTTCCGTCAACATCGACAATGCTCACACCAACCATCTTGTTGGCCGTGTCCTCATTGATAACCGGCTGGTTCGGCACGCTGATCACAGGAGCATCGACCTCACTCTTCAAAGCGATGGGGATAGTGATACTATCAGTCTTCACCACTCCCTTCTTCAGCACAGTCTTACCCCTCTCAAGCTCCATGCTGTAACCGTTATTGCCTTCATCAGCAACTTCGATAATCAACGTGTCGGCCCCGTAAATGTCCTTGTCACCAAGGTACTCAAGCTGGGAAAGCGCCACGTTCACGTTCTTGACGCTTCCCTTGAAGCTTAGTGTCTTGACCAGCTGGCCAGGTTCTCCAACGACAAACAGCTGAACTGGAGAGTTCTCAGGAACACTGACAGTTCCCTTAGATGCGTATATGGTGACCAAGACCAAACCCTCCACAAGTGTCTGCGCGCAGTCGACATCCCTTACGCTCACACTGGTAAACCTATAGGGAACGTCCTCAAAAACCTGCAAAGTGGCAACGCTCGACCTCAATTCGCTTCCCCCATCCTCGTTGAACAACACTGGGTCGTAAACGTCGAGCTCTGTGATCACCACGGGGAGATCATTCGTTGCCTGAACATCAATGTTCTGAACGACAGTCGTAGTTCCTCTCATCGCATCAGTGCACGTGAAAGTGATCTTAGCCATTCCACTATCCAAAGCGTCAATGGGGAACAGGTGCCCGTGCTCGCTGTTGAAGTTTTTGTCGCTTAAGAACACTGCCCCTTTCAAAGCGACATTCAAATCCGCCACAGTCCCACTGACAGTCAAGGTGCCATCCAGCGTACCATCCCCTACCGTAAATGAAAGGGATGGAACGGTGCTCAGGTCCCTGAGAGTGATGGTGCCGTGCGTAACAATAATGTCAAGAGTGATGACTTCCGAAGGAGTTGCGTCGTCGTCCCTGACATAAAAGCTCGCAGTTGACATGTAGTGGACTGGCTCCCCTGCAACCACCGAGAGATCGAGGTTTGACTGGTCGCAGCCACCTGCGTGGGCGATAGTTCCGTCCGCACAAGGACTCCCAATAATACCTCCTACGTCCTCCAGCGCCTCCAATACGTTTCTACCTGTTGTTGGCAACACAACATAAGGCACGTCGTTAACCTCCGCAACCCTCAAGATAACGTGCCTCACATGAGTCAAGGCATTTACTTCCTCGGATCCTGCATAGACGCCAAAGTCTGTCGCAGTTACGATCAAGGTATCGTCTCCGTTCCAGTTAAGATCTCCGAGGTACCTAACGTGCTTCAGGGCGGAGTTAATCATTTTCTGGAGTCCCCTCAACGCCAGGATTCTCCCACCGTTGCTGCTAATCACGCTCACTCCAAAAGTGTGCTTGTCGAATACTGACAAGACTCCGTTCGACACTGCAAGCTCGACCTCGAGAACCTGTTGGACCGATGAAACAGCAGAGGCCGTGAGGCTTTCCACGGCAGTCGATGCAGAATCCCCATCCTTGTATAGATCCAAGTTATCGGTGTCGTAAATGGACAGGAAATCGATCGCTAGCTCAATATCCTCCACCGCGTCTCTAACGATATTTTGCCAAGATGAAGGGTCAGTCATTAGCTGGGTGGCCAACGTGCCCTCTCCCTCCACCACAACAGTTGGAAAGTCATTCACTGCCTTGACGTCAAGATGGACTTGCCTAGTTTTCAGGAGCAGCCCTCCAGCGTCCTTTACTTCGAAAGTAAGGTCGTCATGTCCCCACCAATTCCAGTCAGGCTTGTAGCTGAGGGTCTTGAGCGCCGCGTTAACTACGGATAGCGGGCCCGATATGGTTACCCCGACCGTTGCCGTGCCGCTTATCCCTTCGCCAACAGAACTAGGATGGGTCACCCCATCGTGGTCGACATACGACCCATCCCTGTTCAGATGGCCATCCTCGAGTGCGCTCACGGTGCCATGGTTTGCGTAGACCTTGACGCTGAAGTCGCCCACACCCACGTCAAAGTTTTCGACCTGGAAGATATAGTTCATATCAACGTTACTGACGCCATCATTGATGAACTTGAAAACCGTATCCTCAAGCCCGCTCACAATAGTCTCGTCGCTGGTGAGTCTTGCGCCGTTGTAGGTAATGACAGCCTCGTTGGAGATATCATTCACCAATATCTTGAGTGCGCTCTCCGCAGTCTTGGTCCCTCCGGCACCGCTGAAGCCCATGTCACTAACCCAAACGTTGAGGTACAAATCTCCGTGGTACCCGATGGGAGTGTGCACCGTAATCTTGCTGAGGGCTTCGTTCAAACTCGCCAGGCTACCTCTCATGGTGATGGTATCACTACTCGAGACACCGTCAACGAGAACTCCCCTCCTCTCGCTCTTAGGGAAGTACACCCCTCCAAGAGACCTCGTGGATAGCCCCAACTTGACCTCCTCGCCACCTCTCCTAACTTCTGAGGTCGTCGCGTACGCTCCTACCCCAGTCAGTTTGGAGCCATCAGCTACAAGGGCTCCGCTAGTTCCTCCGTTAGCAGAGCTAAGGAAGAACTTTTTAGGGCCCCTGAGCATTGCCACAGTCCAAGTGTACCCGCCATGAAGGTTTGGTCCAACCCGAGCGACCTCGAGGTCGACAACGCTAGATCCTCCCATCATGGTAGTTAAGGCGTTCTTGACATCATCCTCGCTGGCAGAGTGCTGTAGCGTGCTTGTGGTCCAAGACCCGCTACCCGCAATGTGTCCAGTCTCGCCGTACATAACATCGAAAGTTCCTCCGATTGGGTGAGGTGTTGATAATCCCATGGGGTCATCCGTCCTTTGGAGGTTGAAACTCGCCGAGGCTCCTGCAGTCCCCCCATTCAAAGTAAGCGCAGAAAATGTCGTGTGGTCAACGCCGTTAAAGTTGACGTCCCATTGAACTGTCTTCACGCCCACACTCACCCTGACGGCCCTGGTAACCTGCACACTCATGGTAGAACTTTCCCAACCGGGCAACGCAGCCACCAAAGACTCGATGCTCTGCCCTGTGTTCATCCCGTCAGGGTAAGATGCTTCGTGTGATAGTCCATCGTCTCGAGTTAACCGATTTCCCTCGTCAGACGCCATGGCAACCGTGTCCTGGTAGATCGGTCCCGTAGTTCCGAAGCTAGAGAGGGTGAACGTGAAGCTACCGTGAAGTCCATCTCCTTCGAGCACGATCCTGTTATGGGGAGGGTTCGTTTGCCCAACGTTGGTCTCCAAGTTCCATATCGACGGACGTCCGTAACCATCCTTGACCTCTTTCACCATCACAGCGCAAGCGGACTGGTACTTGGTCAAATCCGTGTCCTTGAGGTTGTTGCTCGCCACCTGCAGCTTGGGCATGTTGCCTCCTCCCAGTCCCTCGCCCATCGACAAAAACGTGACAGTCCAGATGTAGCTACCAACATGAATATCCTTAAGGCTTCGGGTAACCTTGACACTCTTGACGCTCTCCATGGAGTGGAGCGCATCTGAGAATGCTTTCTCGTCCGCATCGAACTTGATGGGAGTGGAGATGTAAGTAGAACCGAGCTTTAAGGTGAAGTCACCGGCCAAATGATTGGCGGGCAAGCCCTCGACAACAGAGACGGCAGCAGAAGTCCCACTTAATGACAACACGTCGAGAACTGACAACGTGATCTCGTTCTGCTCTGCACCCACAAACGTGACCTTCCAAATATGACCCCCGTTCGCATCAGCGTGGCTTCCGTCGTTGTTGGCACTCACAAGCCCCGTGTTCACCTGCCCTGCCCCAGCCTCGTCCCTGAAGACCTCAACGGTGATTCCGAGAGCCTGAAGGCATGTCATTTTCGACAGAATGCTTTCAATACTCTGGCCTGATTGCTGCCCGGTCACTGTCGATGCACTATTTTCGAATTCCTTCTTCGCAACGGCTGTCACGTGGATTGGATCAGTCTGGCAGGCTCCGTTTATGTCTAAGATGAAAGTCCCACCCAACGCACTCGTAGCGGTCGTCTGAATTACCCAGACAGGGAAGCGACTTTCGACATCAGTTTCGACTGTCTGAACCTCCAAGCTCCCTCCAGTGTAGGTAGAAACAGAAACTTCGAGGTACGAGTTTGGGCTCTCCTCCGCATCAACATCTGAAACAGATATGACCCCAACGCTCTTAACCTCGCCCTCGTTAATAGCCAAATCTCCGTCAGACACACCGCTGAAATTGACCGTCGGTGCGTTGTTCTCTGTGTTTGTAATCAAACCATTTAGCACAACATTTTCTTCAACGACAGCCCCCTCCTTGTCTTCAACCCGCATAGCTATAACAGCGGAAGAAAGCGAGCTTGATGATGCTCCGGCGTCACCGTTGAATAGCACCCTTGCGAACATCGCATTTGCCAGAGCAGTGGTAGTCTCGAAAGTGACAACTTCGTCGTCATAGCCCTTGCCCACCAACCATTCAACTCCTGCCCCGCCGAGCCCCCTATCAACTAGTTCGATCGTGCCCGCACCACTGGGTACCACACTCATGGTGATTGTAACCTTGTCTCCCACATTCTCGTCCGGGTCTTTCAACATGAGGTTCTCAAAGGAAACCTTGAGCAAATCGAAATCATCGCCCTCGTTCTTAAACTTGGTCGGCTGGATAATGCGGGGTGCGTCGTTAACCGTCGCAACACTTACTGGTGCAGTTAACACGGTGACCTTTGCCGCCCCCCCGTCACTTCCATAGTTCCCCTCGTCATCCACTACAACGACAATCTCGTCGTCTTCATCACAGTCGGCACAAGTCGTGTAAACAAGTTTTTCCATGACACTATTGATAACTTCGACCCCGCCACGGAATGAGAAAGTGGAAGACTGGGTTATGCCGGAAGCGGAGGTAACATAGCAACCTTGGACAGGCGTGGATAATCCAATCGTCCCAGTAACAGGAGTCAAGCTGATGCTCATAGAAGGTGCCTGACCGTTAGGCATGTACATCAGGTCGACATCGTGCACGGTCAATAGTCCAGTTAGAGCAAAAGCAATGTCCTCCACAACAGCAATTTCTCCTGCCAGCACAACCACTGGGGCATCGTTGACGCCGTCGACAACCAAATTCAAGTATCTAGTCGTAGACGCCCCTAAGCCGTCGGTTGCGGTGAAAGTGAGTCCATTTTCTCCCAAACCAGTTCCGAAGTAGTCCTGGGCAGGCGAGAACCAGAAGGCTAGGGGAGCACTGAACAAGCCATTAATACCAGCCAAGGTTCCCTCGATGACCAAACTTGCGTAAACGTCGTTTCCGTAGTCATTGCTAGGGTCATCTTCATTCAGGGTGATAATACTATCAGCCTCAACCACATTCAGGCTGAACTTTGTGAGGTAATTTTCAGTCCCGCTGTTAATGACGAAGCCGCCGGCACCACTCCCGACTACCATTCTAACCCTCAATTTCTCGGTCGCTGTGGCATCTGGGTCGGCCACCGCCACCAGGTTCTCTATGACGAACATGGTGTCCTCGGAGGATGTCAAGCCTCCAGAAATGCTGGCGGAAAAGGTAAACTTGGGGGCATCATTGACGTCCACGACAGTAAAAGATGCAACCTGGTCGCCCTCCGAGTCTCCGTGGTCATCAAGCACGCTATAAGTCAGAGTACCTGAACCGCTGAAGTCAAGGCTGCAGCCGAGTTCGATATTCCCAACCCCAGCGTTCACGTTTGATACAGTTCCTTGAACAGTGAGTGAGGTTGAATCGGCTCCAAGAGTGGCCTTCAGGCCGGCCAAATTTCCATTTGTGGGCAATGTGAACGTGCATTCCGTAAGAGAAGAGGATACCACGAGTTCAATCATGCCATCGCTCCTCTCATGTGCATCAGGATCAACCACGTAAACCCCAGTCGCGGCACTGAGAGTGACAGAGCTGTCTTCGTCAAACGCGAAGATGTTGCTTGGTAAAACGACGCTAGGGGCGTCATTCACTGAGCTTACGACGACATTCAAACTTCCAGCCTCTGATAACATTGTTCCATCACTGCACACAATCTGAAGCACGTCAAGCCCATTGAAATTGGATGGAGGGTTGTAAATTACTTCCCCTAGCTTCTGGCTGACCTTACTTGACACTCCTTCGACCCTGTACTTGTAGCTTGTGCCGCCAACAGCGTAGTTTCCGTCACTCCCCCAGTTCACATCAATATCAGAGTATCCAGTGAGCTCCCCGTATTCCATGTTCAAATTGCACACGATCTTGAGCCCGTCCCCGTCGATTTCCTTGGCTGCTACCGTTATGTCGACGTTGAGGAGAGAACTAATATCTTCAACAGCATGAGACCTGCTGGACGAGAATGTGATGGTCGGGGCATCGTGGACCTCAACAATTGTGATTGAATGGACCAGTGTGGCGAATAGCGCGCCCCCAGAGCCTGAATTGCCAAGATCACTCACGACATAAGCGACCGAAGCGCTTCCGTGGTAGTCTACTGGAGGATTGTACACAAGGAAGTCCGAAGTTCCAGTTAGAGCATCATTCGTAGCTCCGACCCCGCCCTTCAGGACAACCCCGGTGGCATCAGAATTTGTCGATACCCAAACCCCAGGAATATGCACGTTTCCAGAAGTTACCACCGCCCCTACACCATCAACTGCGTAAACCTCGACCTCCAAGGTGCCACCGTCGAACTCTACGCAGTCAACATCCTCTGCCTTGACGAGCTTGAGGTTCGCAGGAGTCCCCTCATCGATCGTCAAAGATGATACTCCTGCATCGACAAAGGACAAAACAGGAGCATCGTTCACAGCTCTCACCGCCATGTTGACGACAACGTCTTGGTCGACATAACTAGAGGAGAACGTGACATCCTCTATACCGTTGAAGTTATTTTTAGGGAAGTAAACGATTCCAACGCCAGTTCCTGATATCCCAGTGAAGGCAGAGGAAAGGACAGATGGAGATCCTGTGAGGGACAAGGTACTTCCATCGTTGACGACAGTGACCCCGCTAATATCGTCATTGGTCAAAGCGACTCCTCCCCCACTGCTAGAGGCAATAGAGAGTGTGATGGCGGCATCGGACCCCATATCTGCGTGAAGCGTAGCGAAAATCTCAACCGATGCCTCCTCGTCCATCGAGAAGGTTGTCTGGCTGAGGACAAAATGAGGGACGATAGATGCCTTACTGACAACGATGTCAATTGTGACAGTATCGACGAGTCCTGCATCCGTACCTCTATCACAGTTACCTAGGTCGTCGACCTCGATTGAAATCTGATGAGTACCGTCCGAATTGTAATTAGGTTTGTACTGCATGTTCTGAAGAGCAGTGTTAGCATCGTCTACTGTGCTCTGAAAACATAAGGTCGACATCCAGCTTCTCACTGGATCCTCCTCCTCGCACGCGTGGAGGATGACATTTTTAATGTCCTCCACCATCACTTGCCCCTGTGGCGCAGATGCCTTGATCTGGACCAATCCGCCTCCGCATTTGCTGTTACCCACGCACTCGGCCGCATCGACATCAAGAATTGAGAAACTGCCCAAGGCCATTGCCTCGCCCTCTTTTCCATCAGCGTCGCCTGCACCAGCCGTGTAGGCAATTTGAGGAGAATCATTAACGGGCTTGACAAGGAAGAGCACTCTGGTAGTCTTAGTTGATGCATTGTCCCCACTCACGGTGATCGTAACGACATCCAAGCCGTTCCAGTTTGCGTCAGGTTTGTAGCTTAAAGTACCAATCTTGCTGCTCGCCTGGCTGAAAACATCAGAGATGCTGATTTCACTCAGGTAAGAAGTCGACCCCTGGACACTCACGCCACCGTACGAACACGATATCGCAACAGTGACAACATCGGATGCAGAATTGACCATGCCATCGGGGTTGCTGATGGAGATTTTCTCCAAGTCAGTGGCTGCAACCCAGACGGAGTCCTCCTCAACCTCGATGGGCTTTCCGTAGGAAAAGGCATCGGGAACCTTCACGTCAAATTCTCCAGTGCTAGCTAGGACGGAAATTATGGTAGTCCCAGCACATTCACCACCCCTGCCGTCCTTCACAGTCACATCAATTGCATCCTGCCCGACAAAGCCAGCATCTGACTTGTAAGATAGCTTACTCAAGGCCGTAGTGATGGCATTAACGCCACCACTAAATTCAAGGATTTTATTTTCGTCGCCATCTCCACTTAAGAACTGAGTCAAATACTTCTTTCCAACCTTGTCCATGCTTAGGGTTCCCTGAGACGTGCTCATTGAAACCGTGAGGAGGCTGTCCCACTCTTCTGATACGTCAACATCATCAACCGTGATACCTCCGACAAGAGTGGAGATACCGGACTGGCACAAGATAGCACCAGGAGACGACACAGTTGGGGCATCATTGACACTCTGGATATTAAACCTTATGGTTCCTACGCTGACTGCTGCGCTGCCATCCTTGGCTGTGATAACAACATCGGTGACACCGTTGAAGTTCTCGTCTGGTGTGAAGACTATCTTGTCGAGGTGATTTTTCAGGAGGGCGTTGCTGCCACTCAGGGTAAGAGAGGAGAACAGACCGTCTTGCTTAGTGTTAACGGAGGCAGTTGACCCAACAACAGTGATGCCAGTATCTTCTGCCACTCCGCTTTCGTCGTAAGAAATTCCGCCCCTGCTGCTAAAGATTGATACCTCCAAGACAGTGTCGTCGGGATCAGTCAAGAAAACAAGGCCCTCCAATTTGAGTGTCGTGTCTTCCTCGAAGGAAACTACAAATGAAGGCACTGCTACCTCAGGTGCATCGTTGTCCGCCGTGACGAACATCTGGATTGTCGAAATAGCTGACATGCTCGTTCCTTGCCCAATATTTCCTCCGTCGTGTACAGTGACAGACAATGAATCAAAATTTGTCTCTGCGTCTGTGTTACTATCATAGCTGTTCCAGTTCACATCGGGCATGTACGAGAGCGGATTGAGGGCTTTGTTGATGCTGTCAATGGTACCTGAAATTGTCATGGTTTTGTGAGCGTGAGCGATAGAGGTCGAACCTCCGACAAACTCCAGGCCGGTCGTGCTGTAGAGACCAATTGTGCCGTGGTTTGCACTAAGAGTGAGCGTGACAGGTAGAACAGAGTGGTACCCGTCGACGAGGTCGACATCGCTGACCGAGATAGTGTCGATCCTTGCCTCAGTGTCTTCGCCGACAGAGAAGGTGGAAGGAGCAGATACGGCGGGCGCATCGTTGACCGGCTGAATGTCAACCTTCATGTTGTAAGTCGAAGTCTGAACGTTGGTGCCCTTCGCATTCAAAGAATCCTTAAGGGAAATTGTAATGGTGTCATAATCAGAGAAAGCGCTGTGGAAGTTAGTAGCAGGGCTGTAAACGAGCATCTTGAAGGCCTCATTAACAGATGCCAGGCTTCCCTCGCCACTGAGAGTGGATTTGGAAGAAGTGACAACAATTTTTGGAGCCGTGAAGTCAGTGCAAGCCGCGCATCCTGCCCACGAGGCCGGGGTGCAGACGCTTGAGGTAGAGGAGGTTGAAAAGACAGAGTTGCACCAATTATAGAGCTCAGGGTCGGCACTCTCATCTTTGGCGTTGCACATTGCCACCACCTCAGCACTGCTGTTGAACCTTCCAATGTTGTCGAAAGGTACAGTCTTGGAGGAGCAAGTGTCGGCACACGCATCACCGGTGTTGCAGTACGTTATGTTGTTCCCGAACACGTAATTCTGTCCTAAGCTCATCTTCCCGACTCCTCCGTCGTTGAGGGAAACGTCCCAAACGAAGCCGTAATCAGCCCCGCCATTGGTGTACCTGGCGGAAACGGAAGGAGCGTTTCCAAGAGAGAGAGCCTGTATAGCAGCCTGCATCTCTTCGGCAGTGCAATCGTGTGCAAGGGTGGTGGTGGTCTCAACAAGAGAACCATCGTTGGACTCGAATTTGAGAGTGAAGTTGCCCCAAAGTGGAGAAGTCCCATTTACAATTTCCTGCACTGAAACGGCAGCGTTAGTACCTTCAAGGTTGCACCCATAAGCACCACAATCATTCGATGTCACAGTAATAAGGGGTTGGTTCCCCATGTGGGTAGGTTGGCCGGAGCTAATGAAAGTTATGGACCAAATGTAGGCAGTGGTTCCTGGCCCCCTCCTCTTCGAAACTTCGACGTCGCCGATAGTAGTCATAACCTCCAGCGCAGATTTCATTTCTAAATCGGATGCGCTCACTGAAATGGAGCCGGACTTAGCCCCCATGAAACTCAATGTGAAAGAGCCATCGAGGTCGGCAGGGTTATCGGCAGAGGTGCTCACGATCTGAACCTCCTGAATGGAAGGCGCGGCTCCTTTAACTCTCTCGCTTACAGCAACCCAAGCTTCCACCACAGTCAGCATCTCAATATCTCCAACAGCATCGTCCGCAGAGGTGAAGGTGATCCGGTTGACATTTTTGAAACCATCGGTAATGTCGCTGCACGCGTTGGCATTGTTTGCTCCCGCGGTACTGTCCATTGTTGCGTCCGTCGTGGTGAAAATAGAGACCGAGGAAACGGAGGAGAGAGCCTCAAGTTGCTCCTTCAGCGAACTTCCGTCGCCGTTACAAGGTTGAACGCTTGAGTCAAGACAAGATGGTTCAGACCCTGTGGTGCAGCATGCGGGAAGTACGGTGGGGACCGGCGCGGCGTTCCACTTGATGGCACCTGTTGTCTCCCCTCTGAAGCTGATGGTGAAGGTATCTGTCGATCCAGTTGTCTGACATATCAAATCTTGGACCTCGTCGACGCTCGCCAGGTTGCTTCCGGCCGTACGAACTTTAAAAGTGTTCGCATTAGACCTCTCGGAGAGAGAAGATGATGATGAAATTGCCACGCGACTGTCGTTTCCGGTGAGGGAATCTGAATGGAGGGCAATGGAAGGACCAGCAGGAGTGAAGTTGACCTTGAAGGAAGTAGTGTACGAAGTCTGAGAAAAGTAGGTTGATACAGACTGGGCGGAGTTGGTTCCTGTGGCTTTGGAAACGGTCACTACAATGTTGTTTTCCTTGAGGTACGCAATATTTCCGAGGATACTCTTAACCTCGTCTGCACTGCTGCCGACAGGGATCGTAACAGGTTCACTTAAAGCTCCGTTGACACCCTCGGTAATCCTAACGGTAAAGCCGCCCCCAAGGGTTGCTTTTCCGTTGGTGAGGGTGCTAGCGTAAACGTAAGAGGTCCCACTCATCTCTGAAGTATCTGAAACCTCAAGAGATGGAAGGTCGCCTGGATGTTTTTCCTTGTCAAAGGTGATGGTCCAGCTGACAACCCCCTCTGGGGTCTCTGATGATCTCGTCACACTGACTTTCTCCAAGTTCTCCAAAGACTCGAGAACGGCCTCCATCCCGCTGGCGGAAATGTCTGCTGGAATTGAGACCGTTGTAGCGACGCTCTGGTGACTATACCCGTCGAATCTTAGCTTGAAATTGGAGTTCCCGTTGAGTAACTCAGAACCTTGTGACACTTGCTTTACGTTGACGACGGTGAAGGCATTGCCTGAGAAGGCAGTACACCCAGAGCACGAAAACTGGTCGGCTCTGGAGGTGTCAGTACTGTTGCCATTCCACAGGGCGGCCATAATCGGGCGGTTCATGTTCTCCGCAGCGAAAGTTATGTCCCAAGAGGACCTGTATTTCGACCCAAGTTGGGCGTTACTGTCGATAGCCGTCACCTTTGCCAGCTTGACATTGTTCAGATTCGTGATGGCGCTCGCGATGTCGGAGTCAGAACTGTCATAATCAAGGATTGCGGTCTTCAGCGAATCATCTTTCCAGGCCTTGTCGCCAACCTTATCTGAGTCATGGATGCCGAGCTGGAACTGGCCTGCCGTAAGAGCAGCGTCGGACATTATCTCGACCTTCTGTACTTCAGTTGTCGTGGTCCCCTTCTTCACCTCGGTGCAAGCGAATTTTGCGCTGAAGCCGGTTGAGTGAGTAAACGCAGGGATGTCGCCATCGTTGGAGAAGAAGGTCACGAGATAATTGTCGTCGTTGCCAACAGTCCCTTCGTGGCTGACTTTAACCTTCCCGACGTTCCTAAGAAGCTCGATTGCGTATTTGAGATCGGATGCCACCGTAGAAGTCGATTCGACAGTGTCAATCACAGCAAGCTCGGTAAGGCCGTTGTGCGTGATCTCAAAGCCAACACCCGCCTCACCCGTTGCGATTGTGAACCGTTGAATTTCATATTGGAAGGGAATGTAGGTGCGAATGATTTGAACCTCGGGGCTTGCAACGGTACCAGATGGCTGAGTTGAGGAAGCTGTGATGGTTTGGGAGGCAGTTGTCTCGTGAAGAGTGATTCCGTCCTCGGTCTTGAGAGAAACTAGTCCGCCGAGGTCGGTTGAGATCGAAAAGGATACCGAAGATGACGAAATTGTGTCAGGAGATATTATGGGGAGAGCAGGGAGAAGAGTGGGGGAATCTTCGTAAATAGTTATCATGGAAAGGTGGGCCGTGTCGGCATTGGTGATGGTGGGAGCATCGAAGACAGACGATGCCTCGACCGCGATGACCTCGGTATTTCGAAGAGACGCCGATTCAGTGCAAGAATTGTCAGAAATTGAGACGACCAGGGTGTCAGCTGCATCATCGTTCGAGGCGGTGGTGTAAAAGAGAGTCCCGAGAACCTTGTTGAGATTCTCAGCGCTACCTTGCATCCTGAGGAAATGAGATGCAGAAGTGGAAGAAAGCGACACTCCATTGTTCGCCGCAATTGATGATTCGACACGAACAGTTCCACGCGTGGCGAGGACAGTCAAAAGAAGCCCGCAATCCAATGGGGCCTCTTCGATCTCGTCTACGTCGGATACAGTTATGGAAGGAGTCACGATTGTCTCGATGTCCTCCACAATGTTGATAAAAGAGGGGACAACAATAACAGGGGCGTCGTTAATAGGCACGACAGAGACCCTGTAGACCTCCTGTACCTCGTTAAAGCCACTGTCTATGATGCTTACAGTTAACTTCTCCACGCCCAATTGGTCATTGAAGTCGGCATCGGGGGTGTAGAGAAGACCCGTGAGAGCATTCGTGGCCTCAGACGGAGCCGCATCGAAATAAATATCCTTCCCCACAGCACCGTACCCGTCATGAACCTTGATAGCAGTTTGGCTCGCCAACTCCAAAGTTCCGTGCTCCACGGTGAGCTTCACAGTCAGAGGCTTCGTGGGCTCATCGTCGGAGACAGTAATGGCTGACAGCGTTGTAGGTGTGTCTTCGTTGGTGGCGTGCGCGCTGGTAGGGTCGCGAGAACTCTGGGCCATGGTCAGCATAGACGAGGCAATGGTAGGGGGGTCGTTGAAGCTGTGAACGTTAAGAAAAATAGAGGAGCTTGCGCTGGTGGAAGGTCCTCCGCAGTTGCCCTCGTCGTCCACTGTGACGGCTATCTCTTCGATCTTGACGTCCTCGGAGCCGCTTATGAAGTAAAGATTATCGAGACCGGCGTTGAGAGCGTCCTGGGTGCCTCTGATTGTAATGCTGCTGGCACCGGTGAGGGCGTCGGCACTTGAAAGCTCGAGGCCGCCTTGAGAGGACGGCTTTATGCTTAGCAGAGACGTAGAAGAGGTGTCCACGAAGGTGACAGTGACGGTCATGATTCCATTGGCAGTAGCACAGACAGCGTCCGAGGTGTCAACGTCTAGGACAGAGGTTGAAGGAATCGCCACCTTGACATTCTGCTGCACATTAAGGGGACTAGACGACATTGAGTAAGGAGATATCACAGTAGGAGGATCGTTGACTGGAATTATTTCGATGTTCACGGCGTTGGTGACAGTGGAACTGCCCGGAAGGGAGGTGGAAGTCTGAAAAACCACAGTCTCAAGGCCGGCATAGTCGGACTCGGGGTTGAGCTTTAACTCAGATGAGAGGAAAAGGGAGAGAGCAGAGGGCAAACCCTTCAGGCTGACCTTGGTGGTACCGCCGACAACGGGGTTGGAGGTGATGGGTGTAATAATGACATCAGAAGGAGCATCGAACCACGTAAAATAAGAGCGACTGGCAGAAGAAGTCACTTCGGTATAGTAATTCATCTCCGATTCGGCGCCAAGTCCCGGTGGCGAAGTTAGGGAGAAATCAGCAAAGGCGAAGGTAGTGTCCTCCAGAGTGGAAAAGACAGAGTTTTCATCAAAAGTAAGTGTAGGGACCTCTCCTGACGTAGTAGAGGCGGGTTGAAGGAGGACAACCTTGGTTGTTGTGAGAGGGGCTGG
>JGI24540J26637_10000188_pt1 | contig 24458 bp, 19 predicted proteins | sample NorSeaMetagenome_FD_26637 | JGI IMG/M metagenome (IMG submission 26637)
TGTATTACTTATCAAATTCGTCAAGGATTATTCAGATAAAGAAATTGAAGAAAATGCACAAAGAGCTGTTGATAGAATGATGGAAATGAAAAAACAAGCTGCACAAAAAGACACTATTTCTTTAATCCCTTTAGTTACTGCTAAAAAAATTGATAGTTTATGAAAAAACTAATTCTACTATTACTGTTTATTCCATTGTAGTACAATAACCCATTCTCCCTCCCTGCTTTCATTTCCAACTGACTTTAAGTATATTAGATCTATGGATTTTAACAACCATCATGATAAAGATGTAGATTTTAAAAAAGGATTTAAAAAACCTTTACCTTATATTATTATATTAATTGTTTTGATAGTATTCTTAGTTCTCGGTTATCTTGATTCGTAGTTTATGGAAATAAAAGAAATACTTTTCTTTGTTGGTAAGGTTCTACTATTCATAATATTTTTTGGAGTACTTTTTGGAGGAAGCATAAAAACTATTGTTAATAATATACGGAATGGAAGAGAATGGAGCGAAGGTTTACCCGATGATTTGGGAGAATAACCTAATTTATAAAAATGAGCATTAAATATACTTAACTCAGTTAATTATGGGTAATATATGGGCAAATGAGTTATTTATGTAAATAAAAAAAGGCTAATAAAAGCCTTGTTTTCCTCAAGTGGAGAAGATGGGACTCGAACCCACGACCTCTTGACTGCCAGTCAAGTGCTCTAGCCAGCTGAGCTACATCCCCTTTTTAATTTATTAAGAGTTTTATAGATATTAAAATATATAGCATTATTATAAACTATTATCTTTTGTGAATTGTATAACCTCACTTAACTTGCCAAATGCCATGGCAACCACAGTATCTGCAGCCCCATAATATACAGCCAATTTATCTTCTTCAACATCATGTAATGCAGCACATGGAAATACAACATTAGGAACATCTCCAACCATCTCGTACTGTTCAGCAGGACCCAATAAATAAGGTTGTGTTCTATATTTTACTTTATCAGGTTCGTTTTCATCTAACAAAGCTGAACCCATAGCATAACGAAAACCGTTACAAGTATTAATCACTCCATGGTAAATCACCAACCAACCTTCATCAGTTAAAATAGGAATTGGTCCTGCTCCAATTTTTGTGCATTGCCAAGCACTATCTTCAAAAGGTGTCGCTTTCATTACACANCGGTGTTCTCCCCAGTATTTCATATCAGGACTATAACTAATATAAATATCTCCAAAAGGAGTATGCCCATTATCGCTAGGTCGACTTAGCATAGCGTATTTTCCATTTATTTTTTGTGGAAATAAGACGCCGTTTCTATTAAAAGGTAAAAAGGCGTTTTCGCATTGAAAGAATTCTTTAAAATCAAATGTGTAACCAATACCTATTGTAGGTCCATGATAACCATTACACCAAGTAATCCAATATCTATCCTCAATAAATACAACACGAGGGTCATATTTATAATCAGATTCAATCATTTTAGTATTTCCTGGATTCATTACAATAGGACTATGATTAATATCCCAATCGATACCGTTTTTACTAAATCCAGCAAAAATATTCATTTGAACCGCTTTGTTATCACACCTAAAAACCCCTGCGAAACCATCTTTAAAAGAAACTACAGCGCTATTAAATATACTGTTAGAAGTCGGAATTGAATATCTACCTATTATTGGGTTTTTTGTATACCTCCACATCACATCTGAACTTTGTTCTGGTCTATCTTGCCAAGGGAAATTTTTCATTTTTATTTTTTCTATTTGTTAGAATTTATTTAATCAACGATTTTTTGAATCTTATTCCACCAAGTATATTTTAGTATAATTGAGGTTATTATAAATACAGCTAAAGAAATGAGGGTCTTCGGATAATCTCTGATCACAAAATATATAGGCATTACAATCATACTAGACTGCCAAATAATACCAATAGCACAATTTAACATGTCTTTCCAAAAGTCTGTATTTTTTTTAATATCAGAATCTTCTTTTAAGAGTTCTCTGTGCACAGGTCCCCACCATCCCCAAGGTCTTACTGATTTATAAAATGATTTTAAAGTATCCATAGCAGTAGGTGCTGTTAAATAAGTCCCTAAAAAAGATCCGATCAATGAAACTATAAAAATAATTGGAAACAGGTAAATTGCCTGCATGTGCGATGCGTCATATAGCAAAGTCCCCTCANTAAAATTTTCTTTATTTTGATCCATGAAAAACTGTAAAGAGGCGATTATTAAACCTGATAACATTCCCCAAAAATAGCCCCAACCATTGAACCTCCACCAAATCCACTTTAAAAAATTTGAAGCTACATAACCTCCAAAAAGTGCAGATGTAATCCAAAGAGTCAATGAATTAATAGAGTCTGCGAAAAACCCCATAAAGACTCCCAAAGCGACCAATGCTAAAGAAGCTATGTGACTTGCTTTTATATAATGTTTATCACTAGCGTTTGGTTTGAAATATTTCTTATAAATATCATTTACTATATATGCAGGACCCGCATTCACAAATGCTGAAAAGGTGGACATAAAAGCGGCTAATAAACCTGCTAATAACAAGCCTTTAAGACCTACAGGGATATGAAAATTTATAACTTTTGGCAACAGCACTTCTAAATCACCTCCACTTAAAAATGGATTACTAATCATTTCAGGACTCAAAGCAACTAAAGCGATTACAACAACTCCTCCTATTAATAAATATCGTGGAATAAATAAGATCAAGTTTGTAAAACCAGACATATACGCAGCTTCTTTAACGTTCTTTGTTGACAGAATTCTTTGCATATCAAAACTTGGCGTTGGTCCTGCTATACTTGCAAAAAAACCTTTAAATAAAGTCATTCCTATTAAGGCTCCAAACATTTTAAAACCTTCAGAGTCTATTAAATCATTGAAGGCCTGATATTTTGCACTCCAATGGGTATCGAGCTCCCATCCAAAAAATACGTTTCGCCATTCCGCTGTAATTACATTATTTATTTCAGCATCACTTATTACAAAAAAAGCATACCCAGCAACCAATACTCCTGCAATAACCATGATACCATACTGCAATACTTCTGTTGCAACCACAGAAAACATTCCTCCTTTAATAGTGTAAATTGTTGTTAAAAATATAATAATTAAGGCATAGGATTGCTCCGAATTTAAAAGCAAAGATTCACTAAGTTGTAAAGTAAGGTCCCATGGCAATATAATGGCCATGAACTTACCTACACCTTCAAAAAAATAGGCAATAAAACCAACAGCAGCAATAACAGCGAAAATGGCAACAATTAAATGTGAGGCCCTACCCGCTTTTTTATCACCAAACCGTGTTAAAATCCATTCTGATCCAGTCATTATATTTGACCTTCGAATCCATACGGCTAAAAACATCATGATAAAAATCTGATTCCAAATAGGCCAAAGCCACATAAACATAAAACTTTTTACTCCATATAAGAATAAAATTCCCACCATCCAGGCCGTTCCAGAAACGTCAAACATTCCAGATCCATTACTCAAACCTAAAAAATACCATTTGATAGATTTTCCACCAAGAAAATATGAATCGAGCCCCTTAGAGGCTTTTTTGGAAACCCAAATACCAACTCCAACGGTTAAAATAATATAAAGAGCTATTATAACTACGTCTATGCTATTCATTATTCTTTAATATATATAATATTAAATTCCATTTTAAATTTTTTAGGATTTTTTATCCGGGATTCTACCATAGTTTCTATGCCATAGTAATCCATAACATCTGTTTCAATCTTTTTTTCAACATTTGTGTTTGATTCTCTGGCTATAAGTAAAATACCAATTATAAAAATTGTATTTGTGTAAAGTTCTAATTTAAAATAAATATCTCAACTGATCAAAATTCTTTTTGAAAAGAATTTTGATATTATAAAATAGCTTGATCACCTCTGACCTTAGTACTTAAACGTATTGCGTCTTGAACATCATAAATAAAAATTTTACCATCACCTACTTGTCCATCAGAACCAAATTCTAAAATTGTATCAACACATTTCTCTAAATTCTCATCACTAATTACACAAATAATCATTGTTCTGTTTTGCAATGCTAACGACTGTTCTGTCCCACGATACATTTTTGTATAACTTTTTTGCAANCCAGTCCCTGANACTGGAATTACAGTAATGCATGGAATATCTATATTTTTTAAACCTTTTTGAATAGCTTTTAGTTTTGAGGGTCTAATTATAGCTTCAACTTTTTTCATAATTTTTAATTTTATAATTATTCGAAATTAGAATAAGATTCTATACCAAAAGATGCTGCATCAATTCCAACTCTTTCTTCTTCAACTGAAATTCTAACACCTGTTGTTTTTTTAATTACTTGCATTACAACGTAAGTAAAAGTAAAGGAAAAAAGTGCAATTACAGAAACACCCTTTAATTGAACTAAAAATAAAGTAGAATCACCTGAGAATAATAACCCATTTTCTGTTGCAAACAAACCTACAGCAACAGCACCAAAGAATCCATTAACCCCATGTACTGCAATAGCTCCAACAGGATCATCAATTTTCATTTTGTCTATAACCTGTACAGCGACATCAACTAATACACCGGCCACTAAACCAATAAAAATTGCAGAGTTCGCATCTACCACATTACATCCAGCAGTAATTGAAACTAGGCCAGCTAGTACTCCGTTTATAACCATTGTTATATCAATTAATCCATATCTAAATTGAGTATAGATCATAGTAGAAATACCACCTGCAGCAGAAGCTAAAAATGTATTAGTAACAACTTTTCCAATAAGATCCCAATTCCCAACTGCTCCTAAAGTTGACCCTGGATTGAATCCAAACCAACCAAACCACAGGATAAAACATCCAATAGCAGCAAGGGGAATATTATGTCCAGGAATTGAATTTGCTTTTCCGTTTTTTTGATATTTTCCTAATCTTGGACCTAAAACCATTGCAGCTGCCAAAGCTGCGAAACCACCCATAGCATGTACTGCAGCAGACCCAGCAAAATCATTAAACCCAGCAACAGCTAACCAGCCATTAGGATTCCATACCCAATTAGCTACCATAGGGTACATAATTCCGCAAAAAANTAAAACTAATACAGTGTATGACCAAAGCTTCATTCTTTCAGCTAATGCTCCAGAAACAATCGAAATAGCCGCNACTGCAAAACCTAGTTGAATAAACCAAAAAAGTTGATTTGATACTGTTAAGCCTAGACCAAGATCATTTTCTGAAATTCCAACATCAAAAGCAAACCATCCGTTTGAAGATCCATAAGCAATTCCAAAGCCAACTATATAAAAAATAATTCCTCCGAATATAATATCAATAAATACTTTAGCAATAATACTCATTGCGTTTTTTGATCTTACAAAGCCCGATTCAAGTAAAGCAAATCCACCNTCCATAAAAAAGATTAAAGCTGCACAAANAGCAACCCAAACCGTATCAATTGCGTTAGTTATCTCGGCTTGATTTTCTATAATTACATTATCTATATAACTCATGTTTAAATTTTATTTATTTCGAATCTAACTAATTAATTGANTATTAATTAGTTAAAGCATAACAAGTGTTTAATTATTATTAATTATGCATTTTTTGCCATTAAAAATTTTTAAATTAATAATTTTTAGTCTAATCAATTAATAATCCCTTAACAGTTAAGTCTTTTTTTAAATTGTACTTTAGACTATAGTGAAAGTCAAAACAAACAAACAAAAGTTTTTAATTTTAGCCTTACTTATACTTTCAGGGGAATTTATTTATTTTCTTCCCTATGTTTTGTCCAGAGTTTTTAGACCAACATTTCTAGATGTATTTCAATTGAATAATTTTCAATTGGGAAGTTTATTTTCCGTTTACGGAATTGTAGCGCTTTTATCATATGTATATGGGGGTGTAATTACAGATAAATATTCGCCTAGAAAATTAATGTCATCAGCTTTGTTTTTAACTGCTCTTGGAGGTCTTGTTTTAGCCTCTTACCCGTCCTATAAAACTTTACAGATTTTATACGGTTATTGGGGTTTTACAAGTGTGTTTTTGTTCTGGGGAGCAATGATTAAAGCTACTCGTTTGTGGGGGGGGGATAATAATCAAGGTAAGGCATTTGGTTTTTTAGACGGTGGTAGAGGGATTGTAGCCGCATCAATGGGTAGTATTGGAGTATTTATTTTTTCAATAATACTAACTACTGATATTGAATCAGCATCTGTAATTGAACGACAAGAAGCATTTAGATATGTTATATTATTCTCTTCTTTTATGGTTGCTTTTATTGGACTATTAGTTTTTATTTTTTTAAGAAGTTCTGAAGAAAAAAGCACAAATGTTAAATCCTCTTTAAATTCACTAACCAACATTAAACATGTTTTAAAGAATGAATCAATATGGCTATTAATGATAATAATAATGTGTGCTTATGTTGGATATAAGGTGACGGACATTTATTCTTTGTACGCCTCTGAAGTAATGTTTTATGATCAAATTGAAGCAGCAAAAGTAGGTGCCGTACAATTGTATTTACGACCAATTGTATGTATTATGATAGGGCTATTAGCGGATAAAACTAAAAATATGTTTTGGATAATTTTTGGATTTATTACTATGTTAATTGGAGCGGTAATTTTTTCATTAGGTTTTATTCAACCTGATATGAATTTTATATTTTTCTTGTCTTTNGTGGTATTAGCAGTCGGAACCTACTCAATTCGAGCACTATATTTTGCGGTTTTAAAAGAAGCTAAAGTCCCTTTTGCACTTACAGGAACAGCAGTTGGGCTGATTTCTGTTGTCGGATATAGTCCTGATATTTTTGCAGGGCCTATAATGGGATATTTATTGGATACATATCCAGGTGTTGTTGGACATCAATATGTTTATTTAATATTAGTAGTGTTTTCCGTAATAGGTTTAATAGCCTCATTACGATTCGCTAGATTAANAAAAAAACTCCCTAAATAAATCAAGGAGTTTTAATAGTTGTTTTTATGACTAGCGTATTAATTACTCAGTAGCACTTTCAAACGAAGCAAAAAATCCACCTACATCAAAATAGTCTCCACCAGCCGAAATTTTACCATCAGTAAAATCCATAGTATGGTATGATGTAAGACTAAACGCTTGACCAGTTTCTACATGAACTCCAGTCCATGTGCCATAAGTTCTAACACTTCCGTCTAATTCNCCAGTTTCTGCGTTAACCCCAGGAAGCCAATTGTCAGCTGTATATAATATATCGTCTAACATGTTTTGATACACTTTTAGCGCTTCAATGTGTTCGGCTTTCCCATACTGATCAGCACCATACATTGGCGGTTGCCAAAGTAAATCGTCATGAAGCATTTCTGTTTGTGCTGCAATATCATCAGTCCCGTGAGCAATCATAAAACTTTTTGCAGTTTCAACGTTAGCCTCAAATTCAGGGTTTTTGTCTACAGGAGCATTACAAGAAGCAACAATAAATAATAATGCTAGAATAGATAGTTTAAATAATTTTTTCATAAATAAATAAGTTATAAGGTTAATTTCAATAAATATAACAAATAAACATATTTACTATATTTAGTTATATAAAAATTAATATGAAACTAATTCAAGAATTTAAGGAATTTGCAGTCAAAGGGAATATGATAGACATGGCAATTGGTATAATTATAGGAGCCTCTTTTAATAAAGTAATTGATGTATTAGTAAAGAAAGTTTTATTACCGCCCCTTTCTTTGCTTTCAAATGGAATAAATTTAGAGAGTAAAAAAATAATACTTAGAGAGTCTCAAACTAATAGCGAAGGAGTATTTTTGATTGAAGAAGTTGCAATAAGGTATGGACAGTTTGTAGAAACTTTTTTAGACTTTTTAATTGTTGGATTTACAATTTTTATGGTAGTTAAATTTATAAATAGACTTAATAAAAAAGCTGAGGATCCAACTGATAAATCAATATCAACTCCAAAAAATATTCAATTACTTATGGACATGAACTCTTTACTAGAGGAGCAAAATCGTATTTTAAAAGAAAATAAATAAATTATTCTATTATTGATTCGTAAACTAGGCCTCTAAATTTATCAGCTAACTTCAATCTATAAGTTTCAAAAGATTGTGTCATGTATATGTAAACCATATTTTCTTTGGGATCAACTCTAAAATAAGTCCCAAACATTCCGCCCCAACCAAAAGTTCCTTTTGATCCAAACTTAGTATCGTCTTCTTTAACAACTTCAAAACCTAAACCAAACCCTTTCTTTTTACCAAAAGCTAATCTTTTATATTTTAGCCCCATAGAATGATCAAATTTCATTAAATCAAGAGTTTCTTTTTTAATTATTTGCTTAACATTTGAAGAACCNTTGTTTAAAAGCATTACTGAAAACTTAAGATAATCTTCAGTTGTAGAAAGTAATCCCCCAGAGCCATTTAATAAAATGACTTTGTCTTTAAATGGAGAGTTAGATTTATTATCAAAAGAAACTAGTTCTTTGTTTTCTCCAACGACATACAAAGTTGTTAATCTATCAATTTTCTTTTTGGGTAAATTAAAAGAAGTATCATCCATTTTTAATGGATCAAATATTTTATTTTTTAAATAGACATCTAATTTTTGACCAGACAANACCTCAATTAAATATCCACATATATCCGTGGAAGAACTATACCACCATGTTGTGCCTGGCTCAAATTTTAAAGGAGTTTTTACCGCATCTTTTGTGTACTCTTCCAAGTTCATGTTAATGACTTTTCTATAATCCTCAGGTCCTTTAAAATTAAGACCTGCAGAATGTCTTAATAAATCGATTATTTTGACATGATTTTTTACAGGTTTTGTTTTCTTTCTTTTTTTAACTGTTAAGTTTTTAAATTCAGGAATATATTTATAAACAGGATCATCTAATTGAAACTTACCTTCTTCATACAGCATCATAAGGCCAATAGAAACAATAGGTTTTGTCATTGATGCTATTCTAAAAATATCATCGCTTTCAAGGGGGTCCTTTTCTGAAATATCTGAATTGCCGTAGCTGTCAAAATGAATTAGTTTCCCATTTCTTATAATAGCAGTTTGAATCGCAGAAAGGTCATTATTATCGACAAAGCTATGCATCGCTTCATTTAAAAGCATTAATTTTTCAGATGAAAATCCTTGTGATTCAGGAGATGAAATTTCAAAATTTGATTGAGCATTTAAAAAAATACTAGCAAATAATAAAAGGGCTATCAATGATTTGTTTAAATGGATTTTTAATAACAAAATAGGAGGTTTAATATTTATCTAAAATTAATTAAAAAAAAACATTATAAATTGAATTTTTAATATAAATTTGCCCGAATTTTTAAATAACACTATATAATGAAAAATCAGGATAACGGAAATGTTCAGCTAAATTCACTAAGAAATGAATTAAATGATAGAATTGGTATGAAATCATATTTAGGAAGAACAAAAAGAGTTTTGTGGTCTGGTACTCGAAGGTTTAGAAGTATTTAAAAATGATTTAATTAGTTCTTAATTATCCATTTTTTAGGAATTCTAACAAATACATTTTTTGTGTAGTTGTCTTTTTCGAAAAACAGTCCAACGTCTCCATTATTTAGTCTTGTCATTGTGGAGTAGGCAGAACTTCCTTTGTAAATAGTTTTATTTTTTATCCAGCTTTTCCCCTGATCATAGCTAATACTAAGCGAAAGATTTTCTCTTTTTTTTGAATCAAAAGCATTAGAAAATAACAACAAGTTTTCAGAGCTCGTATTATAATTTACCAAACTTGCATTACAAGCTGGATCTGGCAGATCTTTATTTTCAAAAGTAAACCAGCTTTTGCCTTTGTCTTTTGTAAGATGAGAATATCTAAATTCATTTGAATTTACTCTGGAATTAACAAGCCAATCTCCATTAGATAGTTCAATAATTTTAGACTCATCACCTGGTTTCAAAGGGTAATCAATTAAAAACCAACTGTCTCCATGATCTTTACTTCCAAAAACATGTGTTCCTTTATCTAAATTCACTAAACAATGTAAAAGAGTTCCGTCTTTAGATTGAGATCCTCTACCAGAAGTAATAAACATAAAATCATTATTCCAGTCTTTTTTAGTTATTTGTTTAGTAATGTCTTTAGGATTAGACCAGTTTTCACCGTTATCAGCGCTTTTAATTACCATAAACCGATAGATATCTTTTGCCTTGTCAAGATTCATATAGTTATAAAAAAGAAAAATATCTCCTGTTTGTTTGTCTACAATCATAGAAGGATCTGATGCTGATTCACCTAGAGGATAATCAATTATTTTTTCAATTTTAGTCCATGTTTTACCATCATCATAACTTTTTCTAAGGACTATATTTATATCTCGATTCCATTTTAAATCTCCACAAGAATTATTTCGTTCATCTATAGCGGCGATTAAAGTTCCATTTGTTGAGTTTATAATTGAAGGTATTCTATAGCATGCAATTTTAGAATTCAATGTGCTATCAAACAAATTATTGAAAACTAATTCCTGAGAAAAACACAATGTTCCAAACAATAGAATCAAATATTTAAACATAGTTTTATTTTCTTAATAAGATGTCAATTAACTTGCTTCTAACATTATTCTTGTAAAATGATTGATTTGTACGACTAGGATAAACCCTATTTGTTAAAAAAACAATTGTTAACTTTTTGTCTGGATCTACCCAAAACATTGTTCCTGTAAAACCGGTATGTCCAAAACTGTTTTTAGATAAATTTTTATTAGGGTATTCACCATATTGATCGCTGGAATAAGGCTTGTCGAATCCTAATCCGCGACGTATAGGACTATTTTTAAAAGCATATGAAGTAAATTTTTGAACAGTAGTTCGTTTAAACATAGTGCTTTCGGGTTCTAAAATATTTAAAAGAGTTCCTATGCTTTCAGCATTTCCAAAAAGCCCCGCATTTCCAGAAACACCTCCCATAAAACTTGCAGCTTCATCATGAACATACCCATGAACTAAGCTTTTTCTAAATATAGAGTCGTATTCCGATGGAACAATCATTTCTTTTTTAAATTCTTTTGTAGGATTAAATACAATACTAGACTTTTTATCACTTAAAAATGTTTTTTTAAAATAACTTTCAAAATCAACCCCTGTGATGTTATGGACTAGACTTGGCACATAAAAAAAGAAAAGTCCAGAATAATCATAAACCCCAGTTTTATTCAATTTAGATTTTCTAATTCTTTTAAAAAGTTTTTTTGAGTATGTGTTTTTTAAAAATAAATTATCATTCATTTTTATTGAAAACCTTTTGAGATTTTCCTTCCTAACAATTGATGTTTTTAAATTACCATTTCTTTTTTTTATAAAATTTTGATGACTTATATAGGGGATCCAACCGCTTGTATGACTTAAGCTTTCAAATATTGTTGTGTTTTTTTTGTTTGAATTTTTTAATTCTTTAAAATAATAAGAAACTTTATCCTCAAGGCTNAGTCTATTCTCATCGTACAATTTCATGATTGAGAATGTGGAGGCCAATACTTTAGTTAATGATGCAAGGTCATAAACGTGTTTATTATTAACATTTACAATTGAGTCGTAAGTATGATATCCGTAAGATTTATTTATTATAACAGAGTCTTTGAATTTTACATAAAGCTGAGCTCCAGGAAAGTTTTTATACTTTATACTGGAATTAATCAAACTGTCAATCTCATTTGATTGGCTCGTTTGAGATTGAGTTTTACAAGTAAATAAAATAATAAATAAAATAATTTTAAACCTCATTAATATTTGGAATTAAAGCCTAATTGTCTAATGCAAGTTATCTGTTCAATAAGTACATCTTGTAATTTAACAATCTCATTTTTATAATCTGNATTATTAAATAGATTTTTTAAAGTTTTAATAAATGAATAAAACATAAAAATTTGTGTAATAAATATTTAAATTAGAAAAAAAATTTGATCCTAAATTAAAATGAGTAACATTAAACTTTTTTTTCTAGTTTTTATAATTAGTTCAAATTTNACATTATCCCAAGTCATGGAAAATAAATTAGTAAATGAAAAAAGTTTATATCTTAAGCAACATGCTACTAATCCAGTTAATTGGTTTCCCTGGAGTGAAGAGGCTTTAGATTCTGCAAAAAATTCTGATAAATTATTATTAATTAGCGTCGGATATTCATCATGTCATTGGTGTCATGTTATGGAAGAGGAAAGTTTTACAGATATTAACGTCGCTCAAGTCATGAATTCAAATTTTATTAATATTAAAGTTGATAGAGAAGAAAGGCCTGATTTAGACGAAATCTATATGAAGGCACTTGTGTTAATGACAGGAAGCGGAGGATGGCCAATGAATATTATAGCTCTCCCTGATGGAACTCCTATTTGGGGAGGAACCTATGTCCCTAAAACACAATGGATTCAAGTTTTAAATCAAGTTAGTGGGTTTTATAGAACTAGAAAGCCTGATGTATTAGAATATGCTAATAGTGTTAGAGAAGGAGTAAAAAAAGAAGCTTTAATCAAGCCATCTCCAAGAGACGAAATTTATTCCAGCGAGTTGCAAATTGAACTGGCAGAAAAAGCATTTAAATATTCAGATAAAATAAACGGAGGAATTGGTAGCGGCCAAAAATTTGCTTTACCCTCAATGTTAAATTTCTTTTTGAGATTTTCAAATGAATACAATAACCAACAGATGAAGGACTTTGTTTATAATACTCTGATGAAAATCTCCAGAGGAGGAATAAATGACAGGATTGATGGTGGTTTTCATCGCTATACAGTTGATAACACTTGGCATATTCCTCATTTTGAAAAAATGCTGTATGATAATGCTCAGCTTTTGAGTATTTATTCTAACGCATTTAAAGTTTTTAAAGATGAGCGTTTTAAATCTGAACTTTATAATATTCACAGGTTTTTAGAGTCTAAAATGACAGGAAATAATAATCTTATATACTCAAGTATTTCTGCAGACACAAATTATGAAAATGGCACAAAAAGTGAGGGAGATTTTTATGTATGGAAGAAAGAAGAGTTGAAAAATATTTTGAAAGATGATTTCAAATGGGTTTCAGAGTATTACAACATTAATCAAACAGGATATTGGGAAAATAATAATTATGTTTTTTATCAAACAGTATCTGATAAAGATTATGTTGAAAAACAAGGAATTACTTTAAAAGAATTTAACAAAAAGCTTACAAAAATAAATTCTCTGTTAGGGATTGAAAGAGAAAAAAGAGTTCATCCAATAATTGATTCTAAAATAATTTTTTCTTGGAATGCTTTAACTATTAGAGGCTTAGTTGATAGTTATAAAACAACAAAAGATCCAATTTTTTTAAAAAAAGCCCTTTTAATTCAAACTTCATTGTCTGAAAACATGATTGTTGATAATATCATTCAGCATACTAGTAGTGGTCCTGCTGAGGTTTTGTTTTTTGAAGATTATAGTTATTATATTGATGCTTTAATAGGTCTTTATGAAGCTACTTTCGATCAAAAGTATTTAAATTCTGCTAATGAATTAATAGTATTTTCTAATGATAAATTTAAAGAAGAATCAGGTTTTTATAGATTTTCAACTAATCAAGAAAACTTATTTGCTGACACCTTAATTAATCTACAGGATGGGGTTACGCCCTCAGCTAATTCAATAATGAATTTCAATTTGTTTAGACTTGGACATTTTAATGGAAATAAAGAGTATTTGTTACAGTCTAAAAAAATGATTAATAACATTAGTGAAAATTTAAATGAAAGAGTTACAGATCATCTACTATGGCTTTCTAATTCTCATAACTATTCTCAAAAATTTTATGAAATAGCAATAAGTGGGACTAATGCAATAGAAAGAGCTAATGAACTAATGGAAAAGTATTTGCCTAATTCTTTAACAGCAGCATCTAATGAAATATCAGAGTTATACTTACTTAAAGACAGATATTTTAAGGACGAAACCTATATATATGTTTGTGTTGATAATACATGTAAATTTCCAGTCACTTCAGTATTAGAAGCTTTGAGTTTAATGGAAGATTAACTGAAATTAACTACTAATTTTTTAAAGGATTCTTTATAGCTCCCCCCAATTTTGTACGGTAATTTATTTATATAAGCATTGCTTCCGTCAATAACATCAATTTTATCAATTGCTGCAGTGGTAGATCGATGAATTCTAATAAACTTGTTTCTAGGAAGAGACTCTGTAAAAGAAGTGAGAGTGGTATGAACAATAAAGTTTTTGTCTTTTGTTACTATTTTAATGTAATCTTTCAAACTTTCGATAACTAAAATATCCTCATATTTTATTTTAACGTTTAATTTATTAACTCTAACAAAAACAAAATCAAGATCAAGGCTTGTTTCTTTTCTCACTCTTGTTATCAACTTATATGCTTTACTTACAGCTAAATCAAATCTTTCAAAAGGAATAGGTTTCATTAAATAATCTACAACATTTAGGTCGTAACCATCAAGAGCATACTCAGAATGTGCACTTGTAATAATTGTTTTTGGTGGGTTTTCCAAGTTTTTTAAAAAACTAATTCCATCAATAAATGGCATGTTAATATCTAAAAACATTAAATCAACTTTCTCTTTTTTTAAAGTAGGTAGAGCATCATTAGCATTAGAAAAAGTTGCAATACAATCTAGAAAATCAATTTTTTTAACAAAGTTTTCAATTATTTTAATCGCAAGAGGTTCATCATCTAATATTATACAATTGATCATAGTTTGATTTTAAGGTGTGCAATATATTTATTTTTTTCTTTAGTTATATCAAGATTGTAAAAATCAGGACCATAATTTAATTCAAGCCTTTTTTTAAGATTAGTAAGTCCTATTCCTCCAATTTGTGCTTTAATTTTTTTTGTTGGTTTTTCAAATGAATTTTCAACTCTAAAATCTAAAAGCCTTGACGTTGCGTTCAAATCAAGGACAATGTATCCGTTTTTTTTAGAATTTCTTGCACCATGTTTAAATGCATTTTCAACAAGAGGAATTAATATCAGTGGTTTAATCATTATTTTTTTTGTACTACCATTAATATTAAAATCAACTTTTAGATTTTCGTCATATCTCAATTTTTCTATTTCAATATAATCTTGAATATGAGAGATTTCATTTTCTAATGTTTGAAATTCTTTTCCTGTTTCATATAAAAAATATTTCATTAAATCAGAGAGCTTTAAGATCAAATCGGGTGCCTTGTCTGACTTGTCAATAGTTAAAGAGTAAAGGTTATTAAGTGTATTGAAAAAAAAGTGAGGTTGAATTTGAGATCTCAAATACTTTAGTTCGTGCTCCATCAACATTTCGTTAGTTTCAGCGAGATATTCTTTTTGTTTAATCCAGTCTATAGCTAATTTAATGGCTGTTACAAAACCTATTACATAAATTTCTCCAAGTAGAAAAGTAGTCGCATAAGTAAGATCTAGTGTTGAAGTTATACCAGCATATTCAGGCATTACATCTCCACTAGTAAAGTAATAAGCAACCTGAAATTTTAAAATAAGACCAAGACCCAGACTAATAACTAAAAGAGTGAAAAAATCAATAACTTTTCCATTAAAAAGTTTGGGTAGTAGATAAAATATAAAAAGGTAAGATAAGCCAATATGAAATGGAAACTCAATAAGATTAGATTTAAAGGAATAAGCATAATCAGANTAAAAACTACCCCATCTTATTGTATTAAAAGTAAAATATCCTATCCAAAACAATATTTGACCATAAATTGGGATAGAAGATATTTTGTTATATGTTGGATTTCTAAATAAGTATCTTTCTTTAATATTCATTTGGCTTAACGATGTATTTAATTGTATAAACTATAAATCAATATCACTTATATAAAAATTTGTGATTTTTAATTTTAAATGACTAATTTAAAAAATGAATTTTTAATAATTCTTAAAACAATGAAATTTATTAAAATAGCTGTTCTAAAAGTATTCTGCATATGTCTATTTTTTTTCTCTTGTCAATCTGATGATAATGTTCAGTCTCCAAATGTGATTTTTGTTCTTACTGATGACCTGGGATTTGCGGATTTAAGTTCTTATGGCTCCCAGATAATTAATACACCCAACTTGGATTTAATAGCTACTCAAGGAGCGCTACTTAATTCTTATTATTCAACTCAAGCTGTTTGTTCAGCTTCAAGAGCTTCAATTCTTACTGGAACTTACCCTAACAGAATAGGGTTTAGCGGAGCCCTTGGCCCAAATTCAAAAAAAGGAATTAATCCAAGTGAATTTTTAATGTCCGAAATGTTTAAGCAAAAGGGATATAATACTGCAGTTTATGGAAAATGGCATTTAGGGGATAATGAAAAATTTTTACCAACAAATCATGGATTTGACGATTTTTTTGGAATATTATACTCAAATGACATGTGGCCTTTCCATGCAGAATATCCAGAAAGTTATCCTGACTTAATGCTCTATGATTATGATAAACCAGTAGAAATACTTACTGATCAGTCTGATTTAACAATGGAGCTGACTAGAAAAAGCATTTCTTTTATTGAAAAAAATCAAAACAATCCATTCTTTTTATACTTAGCACATCCTCAGCCCCATGTTCCACTATTTGCTTCATCAGAATTTAAGGGTAGGTCAGATCATGGACTTTACTCCGATGTGATTGAAGAAATTGATCATTCTTTAGGTTTAATAATGGAAACACTGAAGAAAAATGATCTAGACAGAAACACAATAGTTGTTTTTACATCTGATAATGGCCCGTGGCTTTCTTATGGTGAACACGCTGGCTCAACTGGAATCTACAAAGAAGGAAAGGGAACAACATGGGAAGGTGGACAAAGAGTGCCTTGCATTGTTTGGTACCCAAAAGAAATAAAACCAAACACTGTCCTTTCAACTCCTTTTATGGGTATTGACTGGCTTCCAACTTTTTCAAAAGTAATAAATTCTCCTCTTTCGGAAAATAAAATTGATGGTAAAAACATTTGGGAAAATCTAACAAGTGAAACAAAAAAAGATCCGCACGAAGCCTTGTTTTTTTATTACCACAAAAACAGTTTACATGGCGTTAGGCATGGAGATTATAAAATGTATTTTCCTCACAGGTACAGAACATTAAATGGAAAAATAGGCAGAGATGATGGAAAACCAATAAAGTATGAATATGTAGATCTTTTAGAAAACGAACTTTATAATCTAAAAACAGATCCATCAGAAACAAAAAACATTATTAACGAATTTCCAGGAATTGCAAAAAAAATAATTGCTTTAGCTGATAATAAAAGAAAAGAAATTGGAGACGATTTAACTAATGTTATTGGCTTAGAAAACAGAGAAATTGGAATGATTGATTAATTTTTTAAAAAATGAGTAACAGAAGAAATTTTATAAAAAAATCTGCTTTAGGCTCCTTAGGAGTTTCTAGTATTTTAAGTTGTGATGAGTTAAATAATGTTAATATTAAAAAAACTTATCCTAGAATTATTTCTACATGGAATCACGGTCTAGATGCAAACAAAAAAGCCTGGGAAGTTTTAAAAAGTGGAAAAGGAGGACTGTCTGCTGTTGAAGAAGGAGTTAAAGTTTCTGAAGCCGACCCTAAAGTAAGATCTGTAGGACTTGGAGGATATCCAGACAGAGATGGAATAGTTACTTTAGACGCTTGTATAATGGATAAAAACAGCAATTGTGGATCGGTAAGTTTTTTGCAGAATATCAAACACCCTATTTCAGTAGCAAGACACGTAATGGAAGACACGCCACATGTTATGCTTTCTGGGAAAGGCGCTTTAGAATTCGCTATAAGTAAAGGCTTTAACCAGGAGAATTTATTAACAGAAGAATCTAGAAAAGACTGGATCAATTGGAAAGAAAACTCAGATTATACTCCCATTATTAATATTGAAAATCACGATACTATTAGTATGCTTTTAATTGACGAAATTGGAGATCTTTACGGGGCTTGCACAACAAGTGGAGCTTCGTGGAAAATGCATGGAAGAGTTGGAGATTCTCCAATAATTGGAGCAGGATTGTTTTTGGATAATGAAGTTGGTGCTGCGGCAGCCACCGGATTAGGAGAAGCTATAATAAAAACATCAGGAAGCGCTATGGTTGTTGAACTAATGAGACAAGGCGCATCTCCATTAGAGGCTTGTAAAACAATAGTTGAAAGAATATCAAAAATTCATCAATCTGGTCCTGAATGGGAATATTTACAAGTTGGATTTATAGCCATAAATAAAAATGGAGATTATGCAGGATATAGTTTAAGAAAAGGATTTAACTATTCTTTGTATGACAATGAAAATAAAGATCTTTTAATTGATGCGAATTACTCAATTACATAATGGAGTTACTTAATTACTTAGGAAAGTTTCATCCAGTTGTATTACATCTGCCAATCGGAGCATTGTATCTAACGTTTTGTCTTGTTCTGCTAGAGAAATTTTTTAAAAACAGTTATACAATTCCTATTAGATTTGGATTGTTGTTTTCATTTGTGTTTTCTGTTTTAAGCGCTTTGCTTGGTTTTTTTCTTTATTTAGGCGATGATTTTTCAGGAGATTTGATCGAAAGACATATGTGGCTGGGGATTTCTACGACTCTTTTTATAGGAGTTTTATTATGGATTCATAAAACATCTACACACATAAAGTATTTCAATGGAGTGTTCTTAATTACTATTGTCTTATTGTCAGTAACTGGACATTTTGGAGGACAGATAACACATGGCAGCGACTATTTAAAATTACCAGATTTTAGTCAAACAACAAAGGTTACAAGTATTGATAGTATAAACATATATTCTAGTATTGTAATGCCAATTCTAGATAACAAATGTGTTAAATGTCATAACCTAAACAAATCCAAAGGGGATTTGATCTTGAATTCAAAAGAAGCAATTTTAAAAGGAGGTGAATCAGGTAATATATTAGTCTCTTTTGACGCAAGTTCAAGCCATTTATACAATTACCCAAATCTTCCAATGGAAGATAAAATGCATATGCCGCCAGAAGGAAATTCTCAACTTACTGAAAATGAAATTGAATTACTTAGAATTTGGATAGATAAAGGTGCAGAGTTTGAAGCGTATGATTCATTTAATACTTTTGAAAAAAACGAACAAGAAATTGTGAATTCTTTTATTAAGGTTGATTTAGAAAAAGTGGATCCACCCAGAAAAAAAGATTTAGAAAAATTATTAGATCTTAATTTTAGACTGGAAAGAAATAGCGTCTCGAACAATTATTTAGAAGCTAAATTTTTAGGAACGAATTTAAAATCAAAACACTTAAGCGCATTAAGCAAAGTAAAACAACAATTAATTAAACTAGATCTAAGCAATACTGACCTAAGTGACGGTTTATTGCAGAAGTTAAAGTCATTTACAAATTTAAAATACTTAAAAATTAATAACACGAGCGTTACAGACAATGGACTATTATCAATTAGTAGTTCTATAGAAAGTCTCAACCTAAACAATACAGGCGTTGGGTTTGAGGGCTTAAATCAGCTATTGCAAAACAATGAATTAAAAACTGTCTATTTATGGAACACCAACATAAACAATGACAATCAACAAAAACTTTCAGATTTATACACCACAAACTTAAATTTTGGAGTTAGTGATTTTGCAAAAGGCGTTCCGTTATCATCCCCTGAACCTATATCAGGGCAAACAATGTTTTCGGACTCTTTAAAAATAGAGTTTTATAAGCCTCTAGGGAATCCTACAATTAGGTACACTCTTAATGGGGAAGATCCAGATTCTTTGTCTACTATTTATAAGAATCCTTTTTTTATTTCTAATTCTGCAAATCTTAAAGCGAAAGCCTTCAAGAGCGGTTGGTTAGACAGTAAAATAGGTTCTGTAGATTTTGTAAAAGTTGAAGGAATATTAAAGGATTATATATTAAAGACAGCTCCTGATAATAGATACAAAAATCCTAAAAAACTATTTGACGGAATTGTAGGGGATATTAATTTTAGAGATGGGGATTGGAACGGCTTTATTCGTACTCAAGATTACAAGGCTGGAGTTAATGAGCGAAATTCTGGAGATTTAGTATTAGAAATAGATTTAAAAGGTAAATCACACACAGGAATTGGCATACATGCTTTAGAATCTATAGGTTCATATATTATGTTCCCTAAAAGGATAGAGCTTTATGATATTGGCGGAAAAAATGATAAATTAATTTATTCAAAAGACTATGTACCCTCAATTTTAGGGGCTTCTGATCTTGTGAAATTTTTTAAAATTCCTATCGCTAAAGAATCAAACAAGCTCAGACTTGTTGTTAAAAGCAACAAAAAACTTCCTAAAGGTCATCCTGCTCAAGGAGAATTCGCCTGGCTTTTTGTTGACGAGATACTTTTCTTATAAAATGCAGTAATATAAACCTCTAAAACATTCTTTTACATATGTTTAGATAATGTTTATGTGGAATTTTTCTAAAAAATTGATCGTAATAAAATACACTTTTGTCGAAATATTTTAAATTTTTTACGAATATGTTAATAAAGTGTTAACGTTTTTATTAAATTAGTACTGATTTAAACAAAACTAAATATTTATGAAAACAAAATTTTTAACAATTTTGTCCTCTTTCTTATTGATGTTTGCATTCGGTTTTTCCGTTCAAGCTCAATCAATTAGTGGGACAGTAACCGACGATAATGGTGTGCCTCTTCCGGGAGCAACTGTTTTAGTCGAAGGAACTCAAAATGGAGTTTCCACTGATTTCGATGGTAATTATTCAATTAGCGCTTCAAACGGGGATACTCTTGTTTTTAGCTTTGTTGGATATTCAAATCAATCGGTAGTTGTCGGATCTTCTGCAACTGTTAATGTTTCTTTACAACCTGACAATGCGTTGTCTGAAGTGGTTGTAACTGCACTTGGTGTAAAAAGAAACGTTAAAGCAGTTGGGTATTCTATCACCCAAGTAGGTGGTGAAGAACTAAGTGACAACAAAACTACAAATGCTATTAACTCACTTCAAGGTAAGGTTGCCGGTGTTGTGGTAACTGGTTCTGCAATGGGAGCTAAAGGTTCAAGTAGAGTTATTATTCGTGGTGCGAGTTCTTTAAACGGAAATAACCAACCTTTGTATGTTGTTGACGGAATTACTATNAATAACGATAATCTAGGTGCAGCCGGTATGTGGGGTGGTACTGATTATGGAGATGGTGTTTCAAGTATTAACCCAGATGATATCGAATCTATTTCTGTTTTAAAAGGTGGTGCAGCTGCAGCACTTTATGGATCTAGAGCTTCTAATGGTGTTATTTTAATTAATACTAAAAATGGAGCTGGTACTAAGGGAATTGGTGTTGAATTCAATTCTTCTATGCAGTTTGATATGATTAATGAAGGTACTGTTGATTTACAAAGATTGTACGGTCAAGGTCGTGACGGTGTTCACTCAGTTGGTTTTAATTTCGAAACTTTTAACAACTGGGGGGGNAAACTTGATGGATCAATGAAAGAACAATTTGATGGTGTTTCAAGACCTTACTCATATACGGGAAGTAACGACAAGAAATTTTATAGAGTAGGTGAAACTTACACTAATACTATAGCTGTTTCTACTGCTAATGAAAATTCTAATACTCGTTTTTCTATGACTAATTTGGATAATATTGATCTTGTTCCAAATTCTTCATTAAAAAGAAATTCATTTTCTTTAAATAACTCTAGTAAATTTGGAGATAAAATTTCTGTTGATGTTAATATGAAATATGTTTTAGAAGATCAGGTAGGAAACCCTAACATATCGGATGCATCTTCAAACTCACAATGGTCTGCTCGTTACTCTGCAAATTCAATTGATATTTTGAATATGGTAGGTGAAGGAGGAAATGGTACAAATGCAGACGGACTTGAATTTGGTTCAAATGATAATGTATACATAAGTAACCCATATTTTGCTGCTTATGAATTTGATCGTCTTTCAAATAAAGAAAGATTTATTGGTGCGATTAACGCTAGGTATGATGTAACAGATTACCTTTATTTAAGAGCTAGAATTGGTGGAGATAGATATACTTTAAGAAAAACAAATCATACACCTTACGGNACTAGATTTCAACCAATGGGTTCTATTAGTGAAGAATCTAGAAATTTCAAACAATACGATGCCGATGCATTTTTAGGTACTGATAATTTACAAATTGTTGATGATCTTACTTTAAATGCATTTATTGGAATTGGGACTAACTACCAAAATATGGAAATGGTTTCAGCTACTGGAAATGACTTTATTGTTCCTTTTTTAGTTAATGTTAAAAACACAAAAAGTCAATCCACTGGATTCAATTTTTGGGAAAAGAAAATTGAGTCAATTTATGGATCTGCAGAATTTGGATTTNAAGANTGGGCNTNNTTAACNNTAACTGCNAGAAATGACTGGTTCTCAACNTTATCTTTAAAAGATAAAGTAGCTCCAAATAATGACTTGTATACTTCAGCTTCTCTTTCATTAGTTCTTTCTGATGTAATGGATCTTGGAGATACTGTTTCTTTCTTAAAATTAAGAGGAGGTTATTCTCAGGTAGCAGGTGGTGCTGATAATCCATATGCTTTAAGTTTATCTTACGGAATAGTCGGCCAAGGTCACTTAGGTGCTTCTCTTGGACAAATTACAGGATCAACTATTCCTAATACTGAAATTACTCCATTTGAGAAAAATGAAATTGAATTTGGATTTGACGTAAGAATGTTTGACAATAAACTATCTATTGATGCTACTTACTATGACAATGAAACTTTAGGTGATATTGTTGGAGTTAGTGCTTCACAGACTTCTGGTTATGGAGCAGCTCTTGCAAACCTTGGACATATCACAAATAAGGGTATTGAATTACTTATTAAAGGTGAGATAATGAGAACTGATGATTTCACTTGGGAAGCGTCTTTAAACTACTCTAAAAATACAAGTGAAGTAGTTGCAACTAACGATGCTGGTGGAAACATTGGTATTGGTAACCCTAGAGATTTGCAAACAGGACTTAACGTAACTCATATTGTTGGAGAACAATGGGGTGCATTATATGGTAATGGTTTTGAAAGAGATTCTCAAGGAAGAATTATACACATTAATCAAGGAGGTATTCCTGTGCCAAAAATTGGAGGCAAAAAAATCTTAGGATTTGGTACTGCTCCAGAATCTATTGGTCTAGGATCTACATTTAGATATAAAGATTTCAACGCTTCAATATTAGTTGAAGGAAAAATGGGTGGATCGTTTTGGTCAGGAACAAACGCCTATTATAAGAGTTATGGACATCATAAAATTACTGTTCCTGCTGGAGGTCGTGAGGCTGGATTTACACCTGATGGTGTGATGGAAGATGGAACTGTTATTAGTACTTCTATTCCTATGTCAAGAATAGAAGATTACTGGGCACAAACTCAGAATATCGCTGAAGAAAACGTTTACTCTTCAGATTACATGAGACTTCGTCAGTTAAGTATTGGTTATAATGTACCATCTAGCATGCTAGAAGGATCTTTTATTACTAATGCTAGTGTATCGCTTATTGGTAGAAATTTATTTTTATTAAGTGACAGTACTGAAAATGTTGATCCGGAATCTGCGTATAATGCAGGTAATGCAGTTGGTTTAGAAAGAGGTGGATTGCCTGTNCCTAGAACAATTGGACTTAACATAAACCTTAAATTTTAAACTTATATAATTATGAAAAAAATACTATTAACATTTTTTGCTTTAAGTTTAGTTCTTTCCTCTTGTGAATTCGGTGAAGGTTTCGAGGAAATGAATGTAGACCCAAATAAAGCATCTCAGCTGGATGTAACAAACAAATTTGCAAANGCTGTATTAAACACATCAGGAAGTAGATATGAAAACTGGAGAGCCAGTTTAATTTATCAATCAACTATGATTCAACATTTATCNTCTACGGCTAGTTACTGGTCGGGAGATAAATATTTTAGAAGCGATCAATATGCAAATGCACTTTGGGATCGTTATTACCCAACTAACATAAAACAAATTGAGGATATTAAAGCTCAATTAANATCAGAGGGAAATAGTGGTTCTGAAATGGGAATGACTCGTATATTAAGAGTATTTGCTTTTACAAGACTTACTGATATATATGGAGATATTCCTTATAGTGAAGCTGGTCAAGGGTATACTAACGGNATATTAAAGCCTAAGTACGATGCTCAACAAGATATCTATATGGATATGCTTAAAGAGCTAGAAGAAGCTGTTGCTCAAATTGGATCTAGTACTACTATGGGTAGTTCTGATTTAATTTTTCAAGGAAACACTGTCAAGTGGAAAGCTTGGGGTAATTCAATGATGCTAAGACTTGCAATGAGATTAACTAAGGCGGATTCTGCTACAGCAAAAGCTTGGGCTGAAAAAGCTGTTGCTGCTGGAACTATGACATCTAACGATCACATAGCAATGGTTCAACATACTGATGGACCTG
>JGI24540J26637_10000190_pt1 | contig 24342 bp, 20 predicted proteins | sample NorSeaMetagenome_FD_26637 | JGI IMG/M metagenome (IMG submission 26637)
TACTATCTCTACATCAATATCTTTGTCATTAAAGTGAATGTCATTTTTTATATTAATTACTGATTCAATTGGATTAATTTTAATATTATCTTTAAAATTATCTTCTTCGGAAAAATTTAAATATTCATCAAGCATTAAATTCATATGCTTAATTTCATCTATTAAAGAATTTTTACTTTTTTCATCATTTAATATTTCTGCTTGAAGCCTCATTCTAGTCAAAGGTGTCTTTAAATCATGACCTACACCAGCAAGCATTAAGGATCTTTGCTCTACTTGTTTAGTAATTCTATTTTTCATTTTAATAAATTCTATAGAAGCTCTTCTGACATCACTTGCTCCAGAAACTTTAAAATTGGAAACATTATTGCCTTTTCCAAATTCTTCAGCTGCCAAGGCGAGTTGAGTTATTGGCTTGATCTGATTTCTTAAAAAAAGAAAAGAGATGGTAATCATTATTGCTGAAGTGAATATTACCCAGCCAAGAAAAATGTGGACTCTAGCAGTTGAAATTCGTTTTTTAGGAAAAGTTGCNTTAATCATTTCTTCTCCAAGATTAATATGAACATTAATATGATCATCTTNAGATTGAACCCAGTGTGTAGACTGAAGAATTCCTTGTAGCTCTTTTTTGAATCCTGCGGTTATAAAGTCTAGGTATCCAATATTATTTTTAGAATAGTCAGCTATCAGCTCGTTTGAATCTACTTTAGTAAAACTAATCTCAGTGTAAGACCCATAGTCCACATTAGCCTGATTAATAGAAAGATTATTATTTTTGATCTGGTTAATGGTTAATGCTATTTCCATCGCTACAGAGCGTGACATTCTTGATATTACTCTTTCCCACAAGCTATCAAAAAATACAGTTACAATTACTAATTGAAAAAGTATCATAGGTACAATAACTATGGATATAGCTCTAATTAATAAACTTTTTGGTAGGTATTTCTTAATCATTCTAATTATTAACCCATAATACATAGCCAGCACCACGCTTAGTTTTTAAATATTTTGGAAATTTAGGGTCCTTTTCAATTTTTTTTCTAAGCCTGTTAATACATACATCTAATGTTCTTTCTTGTTCAAAGCCTAGTATTTTACTCAATTCTTCTCTTGAAAAAGCTTTTCCAATATCTTTTGATAATATTCGTAATATAGATAACTCATTAGAGTTTAGAGACTTACTAGACTTAGAACCTGAGATTTCACCAGTGACTAGATTTAGAATAAGATTATTAATTTGAATTTGATCTTTGAAAGACTTTGTATCAGTTTTCTTTAATATATTTTTTATTCTTAACAATAATTCTTTTGGCTCAAATGGTTTTGATAAATAGTCATCAGCACCTAATTCTAGACCTTGTATTACATTGTTGGTATCACCCATAGCAGTCAGATGAATAATTGGCACCAATGATTTTAATCTTATAATTTTTGTTAGTTCATAGCCATCTATGCCAGGCATCATTATATCTAATATCAATATGTCAAAATTAATTAGCTCTATTTTTTTAATTGCATCCTCACCATTTATTGCCGTCGATACTAAAAAATTATTTGATATTAGAAAATCTTTAAGCAGTTCTCTAATTTTATCATCATCATCAACAATTAATATATGGCTATCTAAGTTGTTGCTCATTTAGTTTTATCAATTAAATTTGAAAAGGTTTGGTTAAATCCACTAACAGCTTCTGAACCTGATTTTTGAAAAGCACTACTTATCTCTTTTATGGTTGGGTTGACTAAGTCATTAATAATTTTTTTTGATTCACTTGAAAGAAACAAGTTTTTCATTCGTTTATCTTTTTTATTAATTTCTTGAATTACCATTTTTTCATCTATTAGTATTTTTAAAACTCTATTAAGACTTTGCTTTGTTATCCCTAGTCTTATTATTAGTTCATTAAAAGTAATACCTGGGTAAAGTAATATAACTAGAATACATCTGATGTCTGCAATCCCTAAATGATTGTCACTTGCATTTTCTAAAATCTGATTTTCAAAATTTTTATATACTAAAAAAAAATTATTTAGAGTTTCTTTCAATTTATCATCTCTTAGGTACAATAGCGATGAACCCTTATGCGTGTCATTATTTAAGTCAGTCATTATGACATAATAATGATAAAAAGTTATATTAATCAACTAGATTATCTGATAACTAAGTAGTTTAATTTTTTACTAAGAAAATATGGAAATGTTACCTTTTGATAATAGAGATGGTTTGATTTGGATGAATGGCGAATTTATTGCCTGGAATGATGCCAAATGCCATGTAATTACTCAAGGAATGCATTATGCAAGCTCGGTATTTGAAGGTGAAAGAGCTTACAAAGGAAAGATATTTAAATCCGAAGAACATACAAATCGCCTATTTAAATCTGCAAATACATTAGGCATGGAAATACCCTTTACTGAGAAACAGATTAACGATGCTAAGGACGAACTAATCCAAAAAATGGAACTTCATGATTGTTATGTGAGACCAATTGTATGGAGAGGTAGTCAACAGATGGGACTGTCTACTTCAAACTCTGATATTAATGTAGCAATCGCAGCTTGGGATGATTGGGCCTCTTATTTTAAAATTGAAGATAGAAAAGCGGGACTTCGACTAATTACGTCTCCTTGGAAAAGACCCTCCCCAGACACTGCCCCTTGTGAAGCCAAGGCATCGGGTCCGTATGTGATTTGTACAATGTCTAAATCATTTGCAGAACAAAAAGGCTATCACGATGCTTTAATGCTAGATTATAGAGGGTATGTTGCTGAAGGTACTGGGGCTAACATTTTTTTTATTAAAGGCAATGATGTTCATACACCTATTCCTGATTGTTTTTTAAATGGTATCACTCGTCAGACTGTTATTGAAATGCTATCTAGCCAAGGTTTTAATATAATAGAAAGACATATTATGCCTGATGAAATTTCAAATTATGATGAAGCATTCTTAACTGGAACGGCAGCAGAAATTACACCATTACAATCAATTGATGATATAAAATTTAAAACTGGCGATGAAACTAAGACTTTTAAGTTCATGCAAGACTACCATAATCTTGTTAGATCTTAATTAGGTATTCTTTTATAATATTGATATCCACTTAATACTGACAAAATACTTGCAACCCAAAGCAAGAATATTCCAAGTTCAGATATAACAATTAAACTATTTGTCATTAGTGGGTCTAGTAGCAAACAAAACAACGCCAACATCTGCATAGCAGTTTTATATTTTCCTAAATTTGAAACAGGTAACGATATTTTTTCATCTAGTTGAGATAAATACTCTCTTATTCCAGAAATGAAAACTTCTCTTGAAACTATCAATAAAAAAGGAATTAAATGAATTCCATTAATATCTCCACGATAGCACAATATAAATCCAACCAGAATAACAAGCAGTTTATCAGCGATAGGGTCTAACATAGTTCCAAAATTACTAGTTAAATTATATTTTCTAGCCAAATAGCCATCAAAATAATCTGATAATGATGCAACAATAAAAGCAATAAATGCAAATAAGTTTGTATTCTGTGTATCCAGTAAAATTAAAGATAATATTATTGGTATTAATATTATTCTAAAAATTGTTAAAATGTTTGGAAGATTTTTCATTAATTATTAAAAAAATTATATATTTTTTCCGAAAGCAATTTATTTATACCGTCAACTTTTTCCAGGTCTAGCTTAGAGGCTCCCTTTACATCTTTAACAGAACCAAAATGATTTAAAAGAAGTTTACGTCTTTTGTTACCTAAGCCAGATATAAGCTCTAATTCTGAGTTCTCTATATCTTTTTTATTTCTATTTCTATGTGCACCTATGGCAAATCTATGAGATTCATCCCTTATTCTTTGTAGCAAGAAGTAAACAGGATCATCGTTNCNAATAAAGTCAGAGTTATTACCAAATATTATTTTATCAAGTTTATTAGATCTATTAACGCCCTTAAATATTGATAANATCTTAATATCTTTTATTCCAATTTCTGTAAGTGTTTTTTTTACTGTATCATAATGACCTCTGCCACCATCAATTAATATTACATCTGGTAAAGATGAATATTTTTTACTGTCTGCGGTTATATTTGCAAATCTTCTAGTAATAACCTGACGCATCATACCATAATCATCACCGGGTGTAATTTTAGAATTATCTATATTAAATTTTCTGTAGTTCTTATTTTCAAATCCATCTTCACCAAAAACTACCATAGCACCGACTGCATTTTTTCCAAATGCGTGGCTATTATCGTAGCCTTCTATACGCTGAACTTTACCATTACTATTAATAATTGATCTTAATTTTTCTAAGCTTTTAATATTTGTTGAAGTATCTGAAATATGTCTATTCAAAGATATATCTGAGTTACGAGATGCATATTTAATTAGCTCTGCTTTCTTACCTTTGTTAGGAATAATAAATTTAGTTTTTGTTTTGTAGATCGATTTAAGTGATTCCAAAATCAAGTTTACATTTTCAATGTTATTATTAATCAATATTTCTGTGGGCGGAGCGTACCTAGTGTAGAAATCAATAACAAATCTTTCTAGAATAGCATCATTTGTTTCATCGACTGTATGCTTAGGAAAATAACTCTTATTGCCCCAATTCTGACCCGCTCTGTAAATAAATACTTGTATGCATGATTTATCTCCTTGGCGTGAAATAGAAATAACATCAGTGTCCGTAATATCATAAAGATTAATATTTTGCTGACTTTGTATTTGAGTTAAAGCTTTAATTTTATCTCTATAACTTGCTGCTTTCTCATAGTTTTCATTATTGCTCTCTTCATGCATTTTTATAGATAAATTTTTCTGTAAGCCACTATGCTTACCTGATAGAAAATCTTCTGCGTCTTTTACAAGCTCATGATATTTTTTAACATTTATAACATCCACACAAGGCGCACTACATCGTTCGATTTGATGCATCAAACAAGGCCTACTTCTATTTTCAAAATATGAATCTTCACACGATCTTAATTGAAACACTTTTTGAAGAATTTTGAGAGTATAATTTAGAGATCCAACAGTTGCAAATGGACCAAAATACTTACCTTTAAATTTCTGCTTTCCTCTATGTTTAGAAATTCTTGGATACTCTTGCTCATGATTAATAAATATATAAGGAAAAGATTTATCGTCTCTTAGCAATATATTATACTGAGGTTTAATTTTTTTTATTAAATTTGCTTCAAGCAACAGAGCTTCTTTTTCAGTTTCGGTAACAATAGTGTCTATTTGTCGTGTTGATCGCATCAATCGTTTAATTCGATTAGTTAGATTGTTATCATTTAGATAGTTTTTAAGTCTATTTTTAATATTTTTAGCTTTACCGACGTAAAGAATCTTTTGATTTTCATCTAGCATCTTATAGATGCCTGGATTAGTCGGGGATTTATCTACTATTGATTTAATCTTATCAATATTTTGCATCTTTATTTTCGAGATCTTTCAATTTCAATACCTGCGCTCTCAGCATCATCAATTGCATCTAACTTCTCGAGTCTAATCTTAATAGTTTCAATTCTATTATTCTTAAAACACTCTTGTAAAATTTTTTCAGCTAAAGTTTCTAAGAGTATTGTATGACCCGAATTCACAATTTCTTTTATAATTAGAGATATTTGATTATAGCATACAACGTTATCAATTTTTTCATTTGACGTGTCAGGTATATCTTTTATTTTAGCGATTACATTAACTCTTAATGGTTGTTGAATATTTTTTTCATGAGCGTACACACCCAACTCAGCATTTAACATTAAATCGTTCACAAATATTAAATTGTATCCAGAGTTATGATCAATATTATCTATTTCAGAATTTAGAATTTCTAAATTTAATTTATTTTTATTCATGCTAAATGTTCTCCACCATCTACTACTATTAGTTGTCCAGTTAAAGACTCTGTTTCTAGTATATAATTTAAAGTGTTACTTATATCTTTGGGCTTAGAGCCTCTTTTAAGTAAAGTTGAATTTATTTGTTTTTTAAAATTTTTATCAGACTGAAACTCATTTTTAATTGTTGGCCCAGGTCCTATGGCATTAACTCTAATATTAGGAGCAAGAGATTTTGCTAAAATTATAGTTGCTGAATGTAATGCAGCTTTACTAATGTTGTATGAAAAAAATGCTATACTTGGATTTATTACTCCTTGGTCTAAAATATTTATTATATTACCGTGTGTATTTTTTGTATGCTGCTTAGAGAAGTCTTTACTTAATTTTATTGGTGCATATAGGTTGGTATCAAGATGTTTATTCCAAGATTTAGATGTGAAATTATGAATTTTATCATTTTCAAAAACTGATGCATTATTTATTAAACAGGATATTTTACCTAGTAACTTAGTTGCTTTTGGATAAAATTTATCAACTTCTTTTTTATTATTAAAGTCACATTTAATTATTTCGCATCTAACACCTAGTTCAATAATCTCTTTTCTTAGCTCGCTGGCTGATACTTTAGATTTGTTGTAATGAATTATTATGTCATAACTATTTTTAGCTAAGTCTATACAAATTTGCTTTCCGATTCTTTTTGCTCCACCGGTTACAAGAGCAATTGGATTTTTTCTCATTAAAATAATCTATATATATAAATTAAGTAACTCAATACAAAAACTATTGAAAGTACTCTACTTAATGATTTTTTAGTTAAGCCTAAAATTATAATTACCGAAGTACTCATAGCAAGAAGAATTAAATCATTAGAGTGAATATTCAAGGATGAAAAGTTAAAACCTCTAATTTGAACTATGATAATGGAAGGGAATAAAACAAATAAAATATTCATAATATTACTTCCAATAATATTACCTATGCCCATAGCACCTTTTTTTTTCAATGCTGCAATGAGTAGTGTAATTAATTCAGGCAGTGAGGTTCCAAGAGCTAGAACGGTTAAGCCTATGACTGTGTGTGCGATACCTAAGCTAGAAAAAAATTCTAATGACTCTGATAAAAAAAGTTTTCCACCAATAAAAAACCCAATAAAACTTAATGTTAATTTTATTAAACTAACATTGCTTTCAAGAGCTATAGTTTCATTGTTTGGTGAAAAATTTTTTAGATGATTAATAAAAAATATCAGTATTATTAAAAATATAAAAGAATGAAGCCAACTTATATTAGAACTTACAGAAAAGATTATGATTAAATATGCTGTAGCCAAAAACAAATAAAAATTTGTCTTAATGTCAATGCTTTCAAAACTTACATTATACAACATTCCAGTGACGCCAAGCACCAACAATAAGTTTGCAATATTACTTCCAATTATATTGCCTATAATTGCATCCGATGCAGGGGGCGTTTCAAATAATGCTGCAGACAAAGAAACCATTAGCTCAGGTGCCGAAGTGCCAAATGCAACAACTGTTAAACCTATTAATACTTGTGAGAAATTAAATTTTCTTGCAATTGCATCCGCTTGATTGATAAGTTGATCGGCACTAGCAATTAATATTCCTAGACTTAATAAAATTAAACTCAATTGATAGATCATTATATTCATATATTTTTAAGTGAAGTATTTATTCTTTTTTTGTTTTGGAGTTCTAATATAATCTAGCTCTAAGTCTCTTTTTTCTAATTTTCTAATTTCATCCCTTATATTTGCTGCTTCTTCAAAATTTAAATCTTCAGCATATTTTATCATCTTATCTCTTAATGATTTTAGATGTTTCTCAATATTGTTGCCAACCATCTTATATTCTTCATTGGTTTTGGTTACATTGTCCTCATTAATATTAATATTTTCCAAAGTCTGATTTATATCACGTTTTATACTTTGTGGAGTAATACCGTTAATTTTATTATGCTTTTCTTGAATTAAACGCCTTCTTTTTGTTTCATTAATTGCATATTGCATACTTTTTGTTATTTTATCTCCATAAAGTATAACTTTACTATCAACATTTCTTGCTGCTCTTCCAATTGTTTGAATCAATGAGCGTTCTGATCTTAAAAAACCTTCTTTGTCNGCATCCAAGATTGCAACTAATGCACATTCAGGAATATCCAAACCCTCACGTAAAAGATTAATTCCAATAAGTATGTCAAAAACACCCCTTCTTAGATCTTGAAGAATTTCTATTCTTTCTAAAGTGTCAATATCAGAATGCATATATCTAACTTTTAAGCCATTTTCATGCATATANTCCGTTAGATCTTCAGCCATTCTCTTGGTAAGTGTAGTCACAAGAACTCTATGATTATTCTCAATTATTTTTCTAGCTTCTAGAATTAAATCTTCAATTTGAGTTTTAGCTGGTCTTACTTCAACTTCAGGATCGATAAGACCCGTTGGTCTAATAATCTGCTCAACAAAAACGCCTTTTGTTTGATCTAGTTCCCATGAGCCTGGAGTAGCTGATATAAATAAAGTTTGAGGACGCATTGCTTCCCATTCTTCAAACTTAAGTGGNCTGTTATCTAAACATGAAGGCAATCTAAACCCATACTCAGAAAGTGTTGTTTTTCTGCTTCTGTCACCTTTATACATTCCTCCGAGCTGAGGTACCGTTACATGACTTTCATCAACGAATAAAAGAGCATTGTCAGGAAGGTATTCAAATAGAGTGGGGGGTGGTTCACCTTCTTTACGACCAGATAAGTAGCGCGAATAATTCTCAATTCCGTTACAGCTCCCAGTAGCTTCGATCATCTCTAAGTCAAATTTAGTTCTCTCTTCAATACGCTGTGCCTCAATTAATTTATCTTGCGCTTTAAATTCTGGTATTCTTTTTTTTAACTCTTTTTTAATTAAGATCATAGCCTGTTGTAGAGTTGGACGAGGTGTTACATAGTGGCTATTCGCATAAACTTTTATTTTTTCTAGATCTTCATTTTTCTTTCCTGTCAATGGATCGAATTCACAAATAGATTCTAGTTCATCTCCAAATAATGAAATTCTCCAAGCTCTATCTTCATAATGAGAAGGAAATATCTCCACTAAATCACCTCTAACCCTAAAAGTACCTCTGTGAAAATCAGTGTCATTTCTTTTATATTGCAGCTCTACTAATTTTTGAATGAGTTCATTGCGACCAATTTTTTGGTTTTTTACAATTTCTACAATCATATCTCCATAAGTTTCAGCGGATCCAATTCCATAAATACAAGATACACTGGCAACAATTATTACATCTTTTCTTTCTAAAAGCGCTCTAGTAGCTGAATGGCGCATTCTATCTATTTGCTCGTTAATAGAAGATTCTTTTTCGATAAATGTATTTGACTTAGGAACATATGCCTCAGGCATATAGTAGTCATAGTATGAAACAAAATATTCAACAGCATTATTTGGAAAGAAAGATTTCATTTCACCATACAATTGTGCCGCTAAGGTTTTATTTGGAGCTAAAATTAAAGCCGGTCTTTGAACCGCTTCAATAGTTTTAGCCATAGTAAAGGTTTTACCTGACCCCGTTACACCAAGAAGAACTTGGTTATTTTCATTTTTTTTTATATTTGATACAATTTCTTTAATAGCCTCAGGCTGGTCACCAGCTGGCTTATATTCTGCAACAACTTCGAATTTTTGATTAATGGACATTGTATTAATTGCTTATGATTATTAAATATAGCTTGAGAATCTAAAAAATCTAATATATTCCAATTTGTATACACTTTTAGAAAATATGGCACTATTATCAGATAATATTAACAGAATAAAACCTTCAGCAACTATGGCTGTAACAGGTAAAGCTCGTGAACTAAAAGCTGCTGGGAATGATATAATTGGCCTTGGTGCCGGTGAACCAGATTTCGACACTCCTGAAAATATTAAATTGGCTGCAATAGAAGCCATAAAATCTGGTGATACCAAATATACAGCTGTTGATGGTACACCTGCTTTAAAGCAAGCGATAATAGATAAATTTAAACGAGAAAATAATTTGTCATATACAGCTGATCAAATATCAGTAGGCACTGGCGGCAAGCAAATAATTTTTAATGCCTTTCTTGCTACATTAAATTCTGGTGATGAGGTAATTATTCCTGCACCTTACTGGGTATCTTATCCTGATATTGTAGATTTTGCTGGTGGTACATCCATAATCATTGAGTGTGACGAAAGCTGTAGATTTAAACTTTCTGCTGAAAAATTATCTTCAGCAATAAATGAAAAAACTAAATGGTTTATTTTAAATTCACCATCTAATCCTACTGGAAGTTGTTATACTGAACAGGAACTTTCTGAGCTAGCTGAAGTTTTAGTTAAGAATCCTCATGTGAATATTATGTCTGATGATATTTATGAACACTTAGTATATGACGATTTTAAATTTAAAACTATTGCACAACTTAATTCAAATTTAATTAACCAAACTCTAACTATTAATGGTGTAAGTAAAGCTTATGCTATGACTGGATGGAGAATTGGATATGCAGCAGGAAATAAAGATCTCATAAAAGCAATGGCTAAACTTCAATCACAATCAACCAGCAATCCAAGCTCTATAAGTCAAGCAGCTTCTGTGGAAGCTCTAAATGGTGATCAAGGCTTCTTAAAATCTCGTGCAGAAGTTTTTAAGAAAAGAAGAGATTTTGTAGTAAATAAATTAAATAATATGAATGGTATATCCTGCAGCCTGCCTGAAGGAGCTTTTTATGTATTTCCAAGCTGTAAAGATTTATTTGGCAAAAAAACTACTGATGGAAAAATTATTGCCAATGATGAAGATTTTGTTACCGCACTCCTAGAAAGCGCAGGAGTTGCAGTAGTTCAAGGATCTGCATTTGGTCTAAATGGTTTCTTTAGAATATCATATGCAACTTCAGATGAATTAATTGCAAGTGCATGTGAAAGAATATCTAAATTCTGTGATAGCTTAAGCTAATACCCAATTACTATTCTAAGCTTGATATATATTTTTCAGCTTCTAAAGCTGCCATACAACCCATACCAGCAGCAGTAACAGCTTGACGATATGTTTTATCTCTAACGTCACCAGCAGCATAAACTCCATTAATATTGGTTAATGTTGAATCAGGCTCTGTAATAATATAACCCTCATCATCCATATTAATTTGACTTTTAAATATTTGAGTAGCTGGATCATGTCCTATTGCAATAAATACACCATCAACTTTTAAATCAGTCATAGAACCATCAATTGTACTTTTCAATTTAATTCCAGTAACATTAGTTGGATTTTCCTCACCAGTAATTTCAGCAAGTTCTGAATTCCAAATTATGTTTATTTTTTTATTTTTGAACAATCTTTCTTGAAGAATTTTTTCTGATCTTAGAGCATCTCTTCTATGTACTAGGTACACTTTAGAGGCAAAGTTAGTTAAAAATAAAGCCTCTTCAACAGCAGAATTTCCACCACCAATAACAGCAACTTCTTTTTCTTTAAAAAAGAATCCATCACAAGTAGCACATGCAGAAACACCATAGCCCTGAAACTTCTGCTCTGAAGGAAGCCCTAGCCATCTGGATTGTGCACCAGTAGAGATAATAACTGTATCAGCTGTATAAGTTGTTCCACTTTCACTTTCAGCAGTAAATGGTTTGCTTGAAAAGTCTACTTTAGTAATCATATCGTTGACTATATTTGTACCAACATTTTTAGCTTGTTGTTCCATTTGCTCCATAAGCCATGGACCTTGTATAACGTCGCCAAAGCCAGGATAGTTTTCAACCTCTGTTGTTATTGTTAGCTGTCCTCCAGGTTGTAAACCTTGCACAATTGTAGGCTTTAACATTGCTCTTGCAGCATAAATTGCTGCTGTATAGCCCGCAGGGCCCGAACCAATTATAAGAACTTGTGAATGCATTTAATGTTTTTCCTTGATAATATAAGTTAATAAAAGTTTTGAATTATAATATTTATATAATGACTCCATGACAGATTACAAGAAAGATAAAATAGCTTGGTGCGTAACTGACGGAGCAGCAGGAAATATAAGTCAGGTTAAAGGCTTAGCTGATGCCATGAAACTTAATTATCAATTAAAAGTTGTAGAATTGAGATCACCTTGGAAATACCTGCCACCTGGTTACTTGCCAGCTATTGATTCTTCGATAAAAAATTTAATTGATTTTAGAGAAAATATTTCACCAGATTATTTAATTACCGCAGGCAGAAAAAGTGTTTATTTATCGTTGTATTTAAAAAANAAGCTTAAAAACAATATAACAACAATACATATTCAGGATCCTAAAATTAACTCTCAATTTTTTGATTATGTTGTTGCCCCTGAACATGATTCTATTCAAGGGCCAAATGTTATTAAGTCAGTATTAGCAATAAATCATATAAATGAAAAATTATTACTTCTAGAGTCTGATAAATTTAAAGAAAAATTATCTACTTTGGATAAACCAATTGTAACTTTAATTATTGGAGGCAAAAGTAATAACTATATTTTTGATAACGTGGCACTTGTGAATTTATCTAAAATGATTGACAATATAGTAAATATTAATTCGATATCTTTAGTTATATTATTCTCAAGAAGGACTGATTTTTTTATTAAAGAGTATCTAATAAATAGATATTCAGAAATTCATACTGTATGGACCGATGAATCAAACAATCCATATCTTACATTATTAAGCCAATCTTCATGCTTAATATGTACTAGTGACTCAGTATCCATGATTTCAGAGGCGGTATGTTCCAAAAAACCAGTCTTTATATTTAGATTAAAAAGTAAGAAAAAAAGTAATAGAATTGAAATATTCAATGAAAAGTTACTACAACTTGGCTACACCAAAGAGCTATCCACCAAGTTAACTTTTGATAAGACAAATTATGTAAATGAGACATTATCAATAGCTGAAAAAATTTTAAGTAAAGATTAGGTAAAATGAAATGAACAAAAAAGAATTAGATTTAACGGATAAAAAAATATTAAGAATCTTGCAAGATGATGGGCGAATTTCAAATTTAGACTTATCAAAAAAAATTGGTATGTCGCCACCTCCAACACTTAGAAGAGTAAGAGATCTAGAGCAGCAGGGTTATATAGATGGGTTTAGAGCAAATTTAAATCATGCAAAACTTGGTTACGACTTAACAGCTTTTATATTTGTTGGATTAAAAAACCAAAACGAAGAAGAACTTAATAAATTTGAAAAGTTGGTCTGGGGCTGGGAAGAAGTTAGAGAATGTTACATGTTAAATGGGGATGTCGACTTTATATTAAAATGTGTAGCTAAAAATATGAATACATTTCAGGAATTTCTCACAAATAACATTTCCTCTAATGATAATATCTCTAGTATTAAAACTGCTTTTGCAATCAAAGCAACAAAATCACTTGGAAATGTTCCCTTAGATTAGTGATATTCTGAAATTGGGTGAACAGTTAATTCCTCACCACTTTTCAATCTCTTTATAGAATTAATAGCAGCTCTTGCACCTGATACTGTTAAAAAATAGGGTACGTTTCTATTTAATGCAGTTCTTCTTAAGCTAAATGAGTCATTTATAGATTTTCTAGTTTCTGTGGTATTTATTACAATATTCACTTTATCGCTTTTAAGCAGGTCTACAATATGAGGACTTCCTTCGGTAACCTTATTTACAAAATTTATTTTAATACCACTTTCTTTTAAAAATGAGCCAGTTCCACTAGTAGCAAAAATTTTAAATCCTTGTTTAGCAAAAGATCTAACTGCAGGTAACACTTTTGCTTTATCACTATCTTTAACTGATACAAATAAATTTCCTTTTATAGGAAGTGGGTTAGATGCAGCCATTTGACATTTAATAAAAGCCGTCTCCATATCTTTATCGATAGACATAACTTCACCTGTAGATTTCATTTCAGGTCCAAGAATTGTGTCTACATTAGGAAATCTTTTAAAGGGAAATACAGGTTCTTTTATTGCTATATACGACATTTTCTTTTGTTTAACTTTAAGATCTTTTAATTTTTTACCAACTGAAATTTTACTAGCTAACTGGACAATCTGTAATCCTGTTGATTTTGCTACAAAAGGAACGGTACGACTACTTCTTGGATTCACCTCTAATAAAAAGATGTTATTATTTTGAATAGCGAATTGGATATTTAGCAGACCTTTGACTTGTAAAGCTATAGCCAGTTTCTTGGTTTGTTTCTTAATATCTTCAATAATTTTATCTGAAAGTGAGTATGGTGGCAGCGTGCAAGTTGAATCACCTGAGTGGATTCCTGCTTCTTCAATATGTTCCATAATTCCAGCTATGACTACATCCTCACCATCAGATATGGCGTCTACATCTACCTCTATAGAATCTTTGAGATAACTATCAATCAGCACTGGACTATCTCCAGAAACAATTACAGCCTGCTTAAAGTATTTTTTTAATTCATCAGTTTTGTGAACAATTTCCATTGCCCGACCTCCCAGTACATATGATGGCCTTATAACAGCCGGAAAACCAATTCGTTTAATTATATCAAATGCCTGTTTTTCAGAGTAAGCAATACCATTTATTGGCTGAAGTAAATTTAGATCATCAACAATCTTTTTAAATCTTTCTCTATCTTCAGCTAAGTCAATAGAATCAACAGATGTTCCTAAAATTGGAATATTCATTTTATTTAAATATTCAGATAGTTTTAAAGGTGTTTGCCCTCCAAATTGAACAATTACACCAACAAGTTTACCATTAGTTTTTTCTCTCTTTATAATTTCATATACGTCTTCGTCAGTTAGTGGCTCAAAGTACAATCGATCACTTGTGTCAGGATCAGTTGAAACTGTTTCTGGATTACAATTAATCATAATAGTTTCATAGTTCATCTTTTTAAGAGCAAAAGATGCATGGCAACAGCAGTAGTCAAATTCAATTCCTTGACCAATTCTATTTGGGCCACTTCCTAGTATTACAATCTTTTTTTTGTTAGTAGGTTTAGATTCGCATCCATTATTATTTAATTCATATTTATGATATGTTGAATACATATATGGAGTTAAAGATTTAAATTCTGCAGCGCATGTATCTATTCTTTTAAAATTAGGAGCTACTTTTAATTTAGTCCTTATCTGAAAAATCTTATCTACATCTACACCAGACAATTCTGATAATTTTTTGTCACTAAAACCTAAAGACTTAATTTTCTGCAGCTCTAGAGCATTTTTTGGTATTCCATCCTGCTTTATATTATTTTCCTTAGCTACAATTAAACCTATTTGTTCAATAAACCATGGATCAATTTTACATGCTTGATGAATTTCTTTTGTTGTTTTTTTGAACCTTATTGCTTGAGCTATTTTTAAAAGTCTATCTGAGGTAGGTTTTTTTAATTCATTTAAAATATTATCTTTGGTCAGAAGTTTTTTTTCATTATTAACTTTTACTTGGTCTAAACCATTAAGTCCTATTTCTAACGAACGAAGCGCTTTTTGTAAGGACTCTGGAAAAGATCTTCCTATTGCCATGGCCTCACCAACCGACTTCATGGCACTGGTTAATAGTGGTTTAGTAAGTTGAAATTTTTCAAAAGTAAATCTTGGAATTTTAGTAACTACATAATCAATTGTTGGTTCAAATGATGCGGGTGTTACTTTTGTGATTTCATTCTGAAGTTCATCAAGAGTATAGCCAACTGCTAACTTTGCAGCAATTTTAGCAATTGGGAAACCTGTTGCCTTTGAAGCTAGCGCAGATGATCTTGAAACTCTTGGGTTCATTTCTATAATAACAAGACGACCATTTTTAGGATTAACTGCAAATTGCACATTAGAGCCACCAGTTTCAACTCCAATTTCTCTTAAGCATGCAATTGAGGCGTTTCGCATGTCTTGATACTCTTTATCTGTCAGAGTGAGTGCAGGAGCAACAGTTATTGAATCTCCAGTATGAATTCCCATAGGGTCAATGTTTTCAATTGAACAAACAATAATACAGTTGTCATTTTTATCTCTGACAACTTCCATTTCAAATTCTTTCCAGCCTGCTACCGATTCTTCAATTAATATTTCACTTATTGGAGAGCTATAAAGGCCGGACTTAGCAATTTCATCAAACTCTTTTTTTGTTTTAGCAATACCACCGCCTGTGCCACCTAGCGTATAAGATGGTCTAATGATAACTGGTAAGCCTAATTTTTTTAGAGCTGATTGTGCTTGGCTATAAGTTCTAGCGATATGTGCTTCTGGTACATCCAATCCAATTTTTTTCATTGCTTTATAGAAGCTTTCTCTTTCTTCGGCTTTCTTAATTGCCTTTAGGTTTGCACCTATTAAGTCAACTTTGTATTTTTTTAACACTCCATTATTAGACAAAGAGATGGCTATATTCAGAGCAGTTTGCCCGCCCATGGTTGGTAACAAAACGTCAGGCTTTTCTTTTATGATTATTTTTTCAACAATTTCAGGAGTAATTGGCTCAATATAGACTTTATCCGCAGTTTCTGGATCAGTCATTATTGTTGCCGGATTAGAATTTATTAATATTACTCGATAGCCTTCTTCTCTTAAGGCTTTGCATGCTTGTGTGCCGGAGTAATCAAATTCACACCCTTGGCCAATTATAATTGGACCAGCTCCAACAACTAAAATTGATTTTATATCTTTTCTTTTAGGCATTATTTCTTTCTTTTTATCATTTCAATAAATTCTTTAAACAGATAGTGGCTATCATGAGGTCCAGGACTTGACTCGGGATGATACTGTACGGAAAACACTTTTTTTGTTTTATGTTTTATACCCTCAATACAACCATCAAATAAAGAAGTGTGAGTAACAAGCACCGATGAAGGAATTGATTTTTTTGAAACTTCAAAGCCATGATTTTGTGAAGTAATTTCAACAAGTCCATTATTCAAATTTTTTACAGGATGATTTGCNCCTCTGTGACCTAAAAACATTTTTTTTGTTTTTGCTCCCATTGCCAACGCTATCAATTGATGACCAAGACAAATTCCAAATAAAGGGATATTATTTTTTATCAATTCTTTAATCGTAGGCACTGCATACTTTCCTGTAGCCTTAGGATCACCTGGGCCATTTGATAAGAAAACACCATCTGGCTTGAGTTTAATTATATCATCTGCATTAGTAGTAGCGGGAACAACTATGATTTCAGCATTTAATGCTGACAATGAATTTAATATATTTAGCTTTATTCCATAATCAACAGCTACTATTTTATACTTTGCTTTTGTATTTTTATTAAATTTATAAGGTTCTGCACATGTAACTTGTTTGGCTAAATCTAGACCATCTAGTCCAGACCAATCCCTATTAATTTTTTTAAGTTCAGTAATTTTAGCTTTTGGGTTGGTAGATAGACTACCTTTGGGAGCACCAAAATCTCTAATTGAATTTGTAATTTCTCTCGTATCAACATTACAAATAGCGGGAATATCATTTTTCTTTAGCCATTCATCAAAGTGTTTAATGGATCTATAGTTTGAGGGGTTTGAAATATCGCAGTTTATAATTATCCCTTTGGCATGTGGAATTAAAGTTTCATTATCTTTAAGATTAGTACCAACATTTCCTATATGCGGAAATGTAAAATTAATTATTTGACCTGCATACGAAGGATCACTTATAATTTCTTGGTAACCTGTCATGGAAGTATTAAAACATACTTCGCCAACTACAGTTTTTTCTGCTCCGAACGCAACTCCTTTAAAAGTTTTATTATTATCTAGTACTAAAGTCGCAGAAGGGGAAACAGGTCCTTTTGATTTTTGACCCGACTTAGATACTTTAACATTGGACATTAATTATGATTCTAGATTTATAGGAATTTAATGCATTAATTTAAAGCATGCAAGGCAAAGAATCTGATGAAACAAGCCATTAATATTTATTATTCATTTGTTGCTGACTTAGTTAACTTGATATAGATTTCGACCGAATTTACAAAATTATATGAAAAACTTAATAATTGATAAACTAGGTGAAGCTCAAAAAGCTGCAGATAAAAGTAGAATACTGACTTTACGCCTTATTATTGCAGCTATTAAAGATAAAGAAATTGCTAGTCGATCAAATGGTGAGAATGATGAAATTGGTGATGAGACTATAGTTTCTTTGCTTAGGAAAATGATTAAGCAAAGACAAGATTCAATAGAAATGTTTACTAAGGCCAGTAGACAAGAACTTGTTGATAAAGAGTCTCTTGAGATAGATATTATCAATGAGTTTCTTCCATCTCAATTAGATGAAGAACAAACAAAAGAAGCCTGTAAAATTGCTATAAAAGACCTAGAGGTAGATAGTATTAAAGCTATGGGTAAGGTTGTTAAATATCTAAAAGATCAACATGGTGGTAGTGTTGACATGTCCTTAGCCAGTAAAATAATCAAAGAAATCCTTCAAAATTAATCTCTTTAGTTAAATTATTTTATTTTTTATAATTAGAGATGTAGTACTCTAATTTTTATGCCTAGATATTCAAAAGAATTTATTGCTGAAATTAAAAATAAACTTAATGTTTCAGACGTTGTTAATAAGTTTGTTAAGTTAACAAGAAGAGGCAATGAATTTGTAGGGTTAAGTCCATTTAAATCTGAGAAGACTCCATCGTTTACAGTAAATGATTCAAAGGAATTTTATCATTGTTTCAGCACTTCTGAACATGGTGATATGTTTTCATTCATGATGAAACATAAAGGCTATACTTATCCAGAGTCTATAGAGTACTTAGCTAGTTTAGCCGGGTTAGACCCAAGTGTAGGTATTATAAGCTCAAATTATAATGATAATTTTGTAGATAATACGAATTTAAAAAAAATTTTTAATGATGCAAATAATTTTTTTAAAAATAATTTAGCCAATTCAGATCCTACTAATAAATATTTGATTAAAAGAGAAATATCTAAGAATATAATTGATGTTTTTAGCCTTGGTTATGCTTCATCTAAATCAGATTCACTTTATCAATTTCTTTTATCTAAGAAATTTGAACTTAAAGATATGCTAGAAAGTGGTTTAATAAAAAAATCAACTAAAAATAATAATGAATATTATGATTTTTTTAGGAGTAGATTAGTTTTTCCAATAAGAGACAGTCGTTCAAACATTATTGCATTTGGTGGTAGGGCATTGGATAAGAGCAATATTAAATATATCAACTCATCTGAAAACAAATTATTTAAGAAAGGTTATAATCTATATAATCTTGATCTCGCTATTGAAAAAAATCACAAAATAGATGACCTAATAATAGTTGAAGGGTACATGGATGTTATATCTTTATATCAAAATGGATTTGAAACGACAGTTGCACCATTAGGTACTGCATTAACAAATCCACAAATTGAAAAAGCATGGAGATATTGCAAGAGTCCAATCATTTGTTTTGATGGCGATGTTGCTGGAAACAAAGCTGCATACCGATCTGCAATAAATGTTTTACAAGTTATTAAACCTGAACATTCTATTCGTATTTGCTCTCTTAATGATAACTTGGATCCAGATGACTATATCAAAGAGAAAGGTAAAGCTAGTTTTGGAAAATTAATTAATAATGCCAAGGGACTATCTGATTTTATTTGGGAAAATGAATATTCTAAAATAAAGTCTTTAAGTCCCGAAGATTTGGCAGGCTTTGAAAATAGAATTAAATCATTAATAAATGAGATAAAAGATGAAACTGTTAAAAATTATTATAAAAAAGACTATCTTCAAAAACTTCAAGACTTGAGGGCAGTAAAGAACTATCAAAATAACAACTATCAAAATAATAATTATCAAAAGCCTTGGAAAAAATCTAATTTTGTAAAGATTTCCTCAGAGATTTTAAGGAGTGAAAGAGGTTCTATTAACGAAGACTCGTCTCACATAAGAGAGAAGGTAATACTGCTATGTATCATTGAAAACCCTAATCTAATAAGTGATTTTTTTGAAGAAATTGGAATACTAACTTTCAATAAAAGCGATTTTTCAAGATTATGCTCATTTATAGTTGAATATGCATCAAATGATAACAAAGAGCTTGAAAAAACAGCTTTAAAGTCATATTTAAGTAGCTCAGAGTTCAGTAATATTGTTAGTGAAATCTATAAAGAAGAGTTATTAAGAACTTATAAGTCACTTCTAGATAGTGACTACAATGATCTTAAGCTAACATTTATAGAGCTTTTAAATCGTCAAAGTAAAATTGCTTCCGATACTCAACTAGAAGATGCTGAGGCACTTTTAGCTGAAAACATGGATGATGACAGTTTTGAAAAATTTTTGAAGCTAAAAAAAGATAGTTTTATTAAAGAGAATTAAAATGATAAAAAAAAGAGGCAGAAAAAAGAAAATACCTACAGTTTTATCAAATGCTGATAGCACTGAATCTGAAGAGCAGGATAGTCCAGTACTTGATTTAGAAAAATCCATCATAAAGAAACTTATTAAAAAAGGTAAAGCTGATGGACATCTAACACATGAGTTAATTAAAAAATCTTTTCCAGAAGACAAATTTACATCTGAGCAAGTAGAGCAATATACTACAAAACTATCTGATGCAGGTTTTGACATTATTGATTCAGATGATGATGATGCTGATGACGAGGTTGTTGAAGAGGGTACTGAAGAAAAGAAGACTAAATCTACAGGCGATAAAACTGATGATCCTGTAAAATTATATTTGCGTGAAATGGGTACTGTAGACTTGTTGTCTAGAGAGGGTGAGATTGCAATTGCCAAAAGAATTGAAGCAGGCCAGGAGGCAATGATCTCTGGTTTGTGCGAAAGCCCGTTAACACTTAGAGCTATCTTAAATTGGCAAGATGATATTTCAGAAGGTAAAATAACTTTGAGAGAAGTTATAGACTTAGAATCATTATATGAAGATTCTCCATATAAGAAAAATTTAAGTAAAAAAATTAAAGAAGCTAAGAAGAAAAAAGAACAAGAAGAAAAACTAGAGCTTAAAAAGAAAAAAGATTTAGAAAAAAATGCTTCAAGTTGGGAAAGTGAAGTTGAAGTAAAGAAAACTGCTGAACCAGAAGAGCAATATGAAGATGCAGACGATGAAATGAATGTTTCTATTGCTATTATGGAAGAAGAACTAAAGCCAGAAATATTGCAGACATTTACAAAGTTATCTAAAAACTTTAAAAAACTTCAAAAATTACAGAAGAATAAAATTGATTTCCAAGAAAAAGGCAAAGAATTTCCTCCAAAGTCGGAAAAACAATATCAGGCTGAAAAGCTTTCAATAGTAGAGCTTATCAAAGGGCTTCAAATCAATACCAATAAAATAGAAGAGTTAATTAATGAGTTGTATTTGATTAATAAGCAAATAGTTTCATTTGAAGGCAAGCTTCTAAGACTGGCAATGAATCATAATATTACTAGAGATGACTTTTTAGATAAGTATGTTGGCAACGAAAACAACCCATATTGGTTAAGAAAAATTACACGTCTTACAGGCTGGGAAAAATTTGTAAAAGATGAAAAAAATAGCATTAAAGATATAATGAATGATATTAGAGGTGCTGCAAGTGACATTGGTCTAACTCTATTGGAATTTAAAAGAATAGTTAGCCATGTCCAAAAAGGCGAACGTGAGTCTAGTATTGCTAAAAAAGAAATGATTGAAGCCAATTTAAGATTGGTTATTTCAATTGCAAAAAAATATACAAATCGTGGTTTACAATTTCTTGATTTAATCCAAGAAGGTAATATTGGATTAATGAAAGCGGTTGATAAGTTTGAATATCGTAGAGGATATAAATTTTCTACTTACGCGACATGGTGGATTAGACAAGCAATTACAAGATCAATAGCTGACCAAGCTAGAACAATTAGAATACCGGTACATATGATTGAAACAATCAATAAGATTGTACGTACCCAAAGACAACTATTAAGTGAAATTGGAAGAGAGCCAACGCCAGAAGAAATTTCTGTAAAACTTAATATGCCATTAGAAAAAGTGCGCAAAGTTTTAAAAATAGCTAAAGAACCAGTAAGTCTTGAAACTCCAGTTGGTGATGAAGAAGATAGTCATTTAGGTGATTTTATTAAAGATGAAAATGCAGTAATCCCAATTGATGCTGCTATCCAATCAAACTTACGACAAACTACTACTAAAATTTTATCATCACTTACTCCTCGAGAAGAGAGGGTATTAAGAATGAGATTTGGAATTGGAATGAATTCAGATCACACTTTAGAAGAAGTTGGTCAGCAATTTTCAGTGACACGAGAACGTATTAGGCAAATTGAAGCTAAGGCGTTGCGTAAACTTAAGCATCCTACTAGAGCTAAACAGCTTAAAAGCTTCTTAGACAAAAATTAAGCTTAATAGTAATTCTTCTTTAAAGTTTTTATATTTGCAGTATAACTGTATTTTTCCGGGCCCATAGCTCAGTTGGTTAGAGCCCTCCGCTCATAACGGAGTTGTCCCAGGTTCGAGTCCTGGTGGGCCCACCAAGAAAAACAAAACAATGAAAAAAATTATCTTAATAGCCCTTTTTTTATCCACAATAAATTTTAATACTTATTCTGATCAATTCGACTTAAGGTTAAAAACTCTTTTTGATGACCTAACTCTAATAGAGAATGAATTAAATGCTGGGCCTACTATTAATCAAATTTGGTCAATTTGGTCTGAAATAGGTAATTTTGAAGCCCAACAAAAATTTAATTTAGGAAATCAGTACATGGCAAAAAGACAATATCTAAAGTCGATAGATATGTTTTCAGAAGTATTAGACATTGACCCGAATTTTGCAGAGGCATGGAATAAGAGAGCTACATTACACTATATTATTGGTGATTATGAAAAATCAGTTAGCGATATATCAAAGACACTTGAGTTGGAGCCAAGACATTTTGGTGCACTTGATGGTCTTGCTGAAATATATATTTCACAGGATCAGTTTGAGAAAGCAGCACAGACTTATAAAAAAATTCTAGAAATTCTACCCTATAGTAAAAAAGCAAAAATGCGCTTAGAATATATTCAACAAAGTTTTATTTAAATAGTATGGGTTTAAACATTAAAGTTACTGACCAAGCTTGTGGTGCAGAAATTACTGGAGTTAATCTAACTAAATCACTTTTAGAAGATGAAATATCAGCAATACGTGAAGCTTGGCTAAAACATCATGTTCTTAGTTTTCCAAACCAACCAATGACTGATGACGACCTTGAGCGCTTTACCCTAAGCTTTGGTTCTTTTGGTGATGATCCATTTATCGCACCTATTCCAGGACGTAATAATATTGTAGCAGTTAAAAGAACAGCTGATGAAAAAGTTCCTGTATTTGCGGANAACTGGCATACTGACTGGAGTTTTCAAAAAAATCCACCAGCAGGCACCTGTCTTTTTGGAATAGACATACCATCAGAGGGCGGTGACACTTTATTTGCAAACCAACATCTTGCCTTGGATAAAATGCCAGCTGATTTAAGAAAAAAATTAGAAGGAAAGTTAGCTATTCACTCTGCAGCATTGCCTTATTCGTCAACTGGAGGCTATGGAGATAAGGATCGAGAGATGGGTCGCAGCATGGATATACGTGCATCCGATGAAGCGNTAGCAAAACAACTTCACCCCATCATAAGAAAACATCCTGAAACTGATAGAGAGGGTGTCTTTGGAACTTTTGGTTATATTATTGGTATTGATGGTATGGAAAACCAGGAAGCGATGAAATTGTTATTAGAATTAGCAGCGTGGCAAGGTCAAGAGCAATTTCAGTATCGACATAAATGGAAAAAAAATATGTTAGTTATGTGGGACAATCGAAGTGTGTTGCATAAGGCAACCGGTGGTTATCAAGGACATAACCGTCTTCTGCATAGAACTACTATTGGGGCATATCAGGCGTAATTAATGATAAAAATTCATCACTTAAATAATTCTAGATCACATAGGGTATTATGGCTACTTGAAGAGCTTAATGCAGAATATGAAATAATTAAATATCAAAGAGATAAACTTACCAACCTTGCTCCTAAAGAATTAAAAGATATTCATAGTTTAGGTAAATCTCCAGTGCTCGAGCACGATAAAAAAATAATTATCGAGTCAGCAGCTATTGTAACTTATATTGTAGATCAATGTGCAGATGAAAATTTTGCGCCTAAAATTATTGATAGCGATTACTATCAATATGTTGAACTAATGCACTATGCTGAAGGTTCAGCAATTATGCCATTCTTATTACAACTGTATGCAAGGTTTCTTGGTGAAAATTCAAAACCATTACAACCAAGAATAAAATCAGAGATTCAAAATCATCTTGGATTTTTGTCCAATGTCTTAGGGGAAAATGAATATTTTTATAGAAATAAATTTTCAGGAGTAGATATAATGCTATCTTTTGTTCTAGAAGCTGGAAAAATGTCTGGAGCCTTACAATCCTTTGCGAACCTAGATGCACTTTTAAAAAGATATCAAGATAGGGAA
>JGI24540J26637_10000192_pt1 | contig 24266 bp, 19 predicted proteins | sample NorSeaMetagenome_FD_26637 | JGI IMG/M metagenome (IMG submission 26637)
AAGCACCCGCTACTGAACCCGAAGCACCCGTTGCTGAACCCGAAGCACCCACTGCTCAACCTGAAGCACCCGTTGCTGAACCCGAAGCACCCGTTGCTCAATCCGAAGCACCCGTTGCTCAACCTGAAGCACCCGTTGCTCAACCCGAGACGATGCCTCTTTTGGTATCTGATGATGAAACAACCGCACTTGAAATTTCTTTACCGAATGAGATAAACTCCCCGAGCCGCATGCCGCCACCACCGCCAAGACAGCAACGGCAGCCAGGGAGAATGAAGATGAATTTTTTATTTTAAATTATATTTTTTTATTATAAATAAAAATATAATTGTAATTTATTATACATGTTTAATAATTTACTTGTATCACGAAATATGCCACAGAAATTTGGGGTTTCGGATGGGGGTAATAGTTTTATTTTAGGCAGGAGTGCATTTTTTAATAATACTTCAATATCACATCAAAATAAAAATTTACCAAATAATAGTAGTTCGACAAATAGTGTTAAAACAAACCGTCTAAAAACTGAATCAGGCAATAATCCATCTCCATTGCCAGAAATGAGTAATTCTACGCGTATACAAAGATTACGTCTTGGTGCTATTGGTGGCGGTTCATATAAATTAAAGAATAACGATGACTATATTTCATATAAAGCAGAAAACTATTTAAATGTTGTAAAACATGCAAAAACAAGTGTTCGGGGTGGTGGTGCAGCATATGTACCTAAGTCGAATTCTAAACGTGTATAATAAATATGTATATGTATATGGAAATGATCTTTTATTAAATTTTAGCTTATGATATATATAATAACAGTGGCTAAAATTTGCTATAAAAAACTCTCAAATTAAAAAGTATAATTATTTCATACATATAAATATAGTAATAATAAAAAAACTATATATATATATGTCTAATATTACTAATGCAAATAATACGGCCATTATAGAAACTTTGACTAGCCAGCCAAATGATCTATTTACTAGTTTAAAAATCGCTAATATTGGAGATTTTGTAAATATTGTACGTAATGAACTTTCTTCAAAAAAATTAACTGAGGAAAACATACGGCTTGCGGGATTTACAATTTTAAAAGAACTTATAATAAATAAAATATGCAATAAAATAAAGACAATTACCACAAGCAGTGATTTAGAAAAACTAGAAGATAGAATGAACTACTTTGAAAAAGAATTTTTAAATAATTTTGTATCCGACTTACCTCTGGCGACGGATACTAACCCCATAGTAACTTCCGGGTATACCCTTTTTTATAAAAAATTGTTTAAACTTCAAAACACTAAAATTAGAGAACTTTTGGAAAAAACATCTCCCACAAATCAATGTAAAACAATTATTGGTGATCAAACAAATCATGATAGATGTTATTTATGCGGTTGTAATTTTGATAAGGCTATTTCTAAGAGTGGTAAAAAAAGAAAAACAATATCATATAATTCTTTAGAATGTGAACATATTTTGCCAATATTTCCTGCAATTACACATATTATGATTTATCAAAGCAGATTTGTACATGAAAGTATAAAAGATTTTCTTAAAATTGAATATGCGTGGTCTCATCAATGTTGTAATCAAGTTAAAACGGATATAGACTTCACATTATATAATGCGAAAACAAATAAATATGAGATAAATAATATAGCCATTAACAAATTTAAAATAACGCTACAAAATAAATCTAAATCTTCCAATACATACGATTGTGAAATTATTAAAAATAATTGGTGCGGTAATAATAGTTCGTTCCCCATAGAAAATAATGTGTTATTAACTGATAAAATAAACAATATTTTAGAAAAAATTAATATAAATTATGAAGAACTAAAATCTTTAACATCGAATGAATATGTTAACGAATATTATATTCTTTTAATGCGATATAAAATGATTTCTGCATTTACACAAAATACAATGGATGAAATTTTATTTTTCGGAAATGAACAACTACAACCAGCACTTAAAATTCTTAAACAAAATATTAAGAATTATAACAAACAAATTGCAGATATTAATGAAACATCCAATAAGACAATTAAAAAGTTAAAAAAACTAAATAGCAGTGAACAAAATGATTTTAAATTACTAACTGGATTTTCGCGAGAAACCAATAAACTTTTACAAGAAGAAAAAAAGGTAAATCGTTTATTATCTCTCGGAGAGAGTGGTATAAAAGAAGAGAGAGAAATTCGTGATAATAAAATTATAGAACTACAACTAGATCAAATGAAAAAAATAGGTGAAATAGAAAAGGAAAAAAATAAAGCAAAAGAAGAAATTATAAAATTACAAGGCAATTACGATGCCGTTGATGACAATGATGACTATAATGATGATGACGATGAAAATACAATGAAAAAAGGCGAAGGAAAAAAAAAGAAACAAACAAAAAGAAAAGCAGGCAAACTTAAGAGGTCTGGATCTCGTGGAATAGATAACTCATTATATAATAAATCTTCTAAAAAAATATATAACAAGTCTTCTTATATTAATAAAAACACAATCGGCAAAAAAAACCATACCAAAATAACCAAACAACGCGATCATAAAAATACGAATTTATCAGATAAACCAGTATTTAATATTGATTATAATAAATTTATATTGAGTTTGCTATCAAATAACGATTATCAACCGTCTCTCGTCGAGATAAGAAATATTATAAAAAATAAATTTATTTATTAAATATTGGTTATTGGTGACATATGTATTACTTGAAGCCAAAGTTATAGACATTGCTTTTGATATAGTTAAAGCTATGTTGCGGTGTTTTATATTTATAATTATAATTATTAAATATATGGTGTTAAATAATTATAATAAATATATTTAAAAACATAATTACAGTTTAATATGTATGTCTTTGATAACAAAATATTTTGAAGATACTAAAAAATATAAACAGTCGCACGGAGATAAAACCATAATTTTGATACAGGTAGGTTCTTTTTTTGAATGTTATGCGATGGTTGAGTCAGATGGTTCCTATACGGGGTCTAGTATTAATGAATTCTCTCGTATATGTGATATGAGTATTGCTAATAAAAATACTTGCGTGGGAGATAAAAAAATAGTTATGGCCGGGTTTGGATTGACACAATTAGAAAAATATGTTAAACGGCTACTTGATAAGGGGTATACCGTACCGGTTATAACTCAAAATATTCAAGCCAAAAATACAGAGAGAAGTTTGGCATGTATATATTCTCCGGGTATGTATTTTAATGATGATAATGATAATTTGAGTAATAATACTATATGTATATGGTTAGATGTATCAAAGGCGAATGATGTAATAAAAGAATCGCTGATGAGTATAGGCCTATCTATTATTGATATTTTGACAGGTAAATTGATAAATTTTGAATACACTATACCGTTTATAAATAATCCTATAGCATATGATAATTTGGAAAAATATATCGCGGTTCATAATCCAGCGGAAGCTATTATTATTACTAATAATGCTGAGAGAGAATATATAGATAATGTAATAAATTATATCAATTTGAAGTGTTCAAAAATTCATAAAATAATATTAGATAAAAAAAATATGGATGATTTTACAAAAATAGGATTTAATTGTGAAAAACAAAAATTTCAGGAAAGTTTAATAAATAAAATATATGGAATCGGTAGTTTTCAAGAAAAATGTGAGTTTTACCAATACCCTATTGCCAATCAGTCCTTATGTTTTTTATTAGATTTTGTTGAGAAACATAATCCGAATTTAATAAAAGATATATCTCTGCCGGATTTTCAAAATCACACCGAAAAATTAGTATTGGCGAATCATTCACTGAAACAGTTGAATATAATAACAGATAATAATTATAGTGGTAAATTATCTTCGATTTCGTCTATGTTAAATAATTGTATTACGTCAATTGGCAAGCGAAAATTCAATTATGAACTTCTACATCCTATAAGCAATATAGGTGAATTAAATAAATCATATGATATAATAGAACATTTACTGGAAACAAAATTTTATAATATAATACGTGACGAATTAAATACTATTAGAGACATTGAAATAATTGAAAGAAAACTTATAATGAATAAACTTGAACCGAGAGATTTCTATTTACTGTATCATAATCTCTCCAAGATAAAAGTATTATTTAAAAAGATTACACAAGCAAAAGAAAATTTAAAATTGTGCGAATATATAACTTCGTTTATAAATTGTAAAATAGATGATCTATGTGATGAATTGAGAAATTTTATAGATAAAACATTAAATGTTGAGAGAATCAATAATATTGTAATGGATAAACTGGGAAATTATAATATAGAAGACTTGGATTTTATTAATATAACATATGATAAACATTTGAATGATTTATTAAAAGAAAGCATTGATGGTAAAGAGGTTTTTCAAGCAATTAAGAATTATTTTTCTAATATAATAAAGAAATATGAAAAAAATAAGAATTGTGATTTTATTAAGATTCATGAAACAAGTAAAAGTGATTCTTTTTTATTAGGCACTAAACGACGAGTTATTATTTTACAAGAATGTTTAAAGAAAGAAGAAACAGTAGTAAATATTAAATATCTCTCTAAGTTTTCAAAAAAAGAAGAAATTTATAAATTAGATTTATCAAAATTAGAATATACCGAACATGGCTCTACTAAAAGCAGCATGGTAATTACATCTCATGAAATTAAAAAGATGGCCCACTCGATACAAACAGATAAAGAACATGTTATATATAAAATAACACAAGTATATGATAATATTTTGAGAGAATTCATTGAATTCAATAATAAATCAAAATTATCACTTATCTCTCGGTTCATAGGGTTAATAGATGTGGTACACAATAAAGCATATAATGCGAATAAATTTAATTATGCAAAACCTGTAATAGAAAACAATTATGACGGGAAATCATATTTTAATGCTAGAAAGTTAAGACACCCATTAATAGAACAGATAAATCAAAATGAATTATATGTTACTAATGATATTCAACTCGATAGTAATTATACTTCGTCTCTCATATACGGAACTAATGCTGTTGGTAAAAGTTCGCTTATTAAATCGATTGGTATAAGTATTATATTATCTCAATCAGGAAACTATGTTCCATCTAGTTCTTTTATATATTATCCATATACCACTCTTTTCACTCGTATTTTAAATACTGATAATATATTTAAAGGTTTATCTACATTCGCATTAGAAATGTCTGAATTACGGAATATCTTAAAATATTCTAATAAAAATAGTATAGTATTAGGTGATGAACTTTGTAGCGGAACGGAATCAATTTCTGGTTTAAGTATTTTTACTGCAAGTTTAGAGAGATTGCATAATAATGATGTGAGTTCTATATTTGCAACCCATTATCATGAATTATTAAAATATGATGAAATTAAAAATTTAACAAAATTAAAAATTAATCACATGAGTGTAATTTATGATAAAAAACTTAATAAACTTATATATGACCGAAAATTAAAAGATGGGTCAGGAGAGATGATGTATGGCATTCAAGTAGCTGAAAGCTTAGACCTCGATTCAGAATTTATCGCGCGATGTTATTCAATTAGAAATAAATATAATCAAAATGATAATACTATAATGAATTGTAAAGGCAGTTCTTATAATGCTAAAAAAATTAAAGAAAAAATATGTGAAGTATGCAGAGAGAACCCTAGTTGTGATATACATCATTTACAATTTCAAGAAAATGCCGATAAAAATGGATTTATTAATAACGAATTTCACAAAAATAAAAAAGCCAATCTTATTAGCATTTGTGAAAAATGTCATAATAATATTCATACAGGTAATAAGCAAATGAAGAAAGTAAAAACTACAAATGGATACGAATTAAAAGAAATTTAAATACAATAAAAATATTCACATATATTTCGATTGTTTCCGTAATAATATTATTATTGTTTGCATAATAATATTATAAATAATTTAATCAATAATATAAGAGAAAGTAATAGAAAATATATGTAACAAATTATGTAAAATAATAAAATATCTTGATGTTTTTATCTTCATGTTTCCAATAGCACTTTTTTATTTCTCGGTAATTTAATACCTATACTTTTTTCAACGCTGGCTATTTCTGCATTTGTTAAAATCTCTTTATTTGATTCCCACCTATTTAATAATTGTGAAGAAATACCTAGTTGACACGCAAACTGTTTTTGATTTAATTTTTTTGCATTTCTAGCATTCGCAATAAGTTGTCCTAAATTTTTTGTTTGTTCTAATTTAACCTTTTCTGGATCCGGCCCCTTATTACTATTTAGTTTTTTTACCGCGTCTTGTTTTTTTGTTTCAGAGACATTCTTAAAAGTAATAGAATCCCAATTCTGATGCTCCATTTATAATACTCATAATTATATTTAATTATATATTAATCAATTTTTTATTATTTTATATATATATATATATTAAACCATATTTCAAGTCATAATTAAAAACCAATAATGATCATTTTATATAAATATCAAAATAAACAAAAATATGTATTAATAAAAATTTAATATTCACATAATTTATAATGGCATTTTCTAAATTTAGGACAATATTCCCCACTATAATATTAATATTAGTTTGTATATTATTTAGTATTGTAGCGTTAAATTTTTTCCAAATTGACATGGAAGATAATACCGGATTCAGAGTAGTCAATCGTAAATTAACCGTTGAAGGCATGAAAAATAAAAAAAATAAAAAAGAAGGAATGTGTAGTAGCGGAAAACATAAAAAAGGAGAGTGCGGTCATAATGGAGAAATGTGTACCCTGGAAGGAATGACTATCATGGAAGGAGCGAAAAACAAAAAAGACGATGAATCTGACGACGAATCCGATGACGAAGAAGAGGCGGAAGAAGAGGCAGAAGAAGAGGCGGAAGAAGAGGCGGAAGAAGATGTGGCTACATTAGGCGCTTTCGCATCAAATATAATGACGTAGAGAAAGAATTAAAATTTAAATATTTTTAATTAAATTGATATTAAAAATATTAATTTATTATAATATAGATATGTTGATTCCAGTAAAATGTTTTAGTTGTGGTAAAGTTTTAGGAAATAAATATAGATTTTATCAAACAGAAATTAAAAAAAAGAAAATTAATAAAAATATGGATGTAGAAAAAGTAATATATTTAACTAAAGATTTTATGGATAAAACACCCGAGGGTGAAGTTTTAGATGTTTTGGGATTAAATAAATATTGTTGTAGACGTCATATGTTAACACATGTAGACATAGAATAATTTTATAATATTATAATATTATTATAAATAATAATATTATTATAATTTATTATATTATAAATGGCATATACTGAAAAAAAAATTTATCAAATAAAAAATAAAACAAAAGGTTTAAAAGGATCAAAAGGTTTAAAAGGTTTAAAAGGATCAAAAGGATCAAAAGGATCAAAAGGATCAAAAGGTTTAAAAGGATCAAACGGATCAACAGGATCAAAAGGTTTAAAAGGTTTAAAAGGTTTAAAAGGTTTAAAAAGAAATAAGAGTAAAAAATTAAAATTAATGATTAAAAATTTAGGAAAAACTACAAATAAAAACAGAATTCAATATGGCTGTAGAAATATAAAAGGTATTAAAAATATGAAAGGTGGGGGACCAACATTTCAACCATTAACAGATATGCTTAGAATGTCACATGCATCGTCGAATAATTTTACAAGTGAATTAATGGGACGTGATTTGAATACAAACGAAGTAATTGCAACTAATCCATTAGAGTTATGATAATCATTTTATTTAATTAATAAAAAGTTTTTTTATATTGAAATAATATAAATGGCAAAATATGTTGATAAATATATTAAAGATTTTAAACATCTGTGTACTCCAGCATTCTTTTATTTAGCAATTTCAGTAGTTCTCTTCGTAGTTATTGCAATTCAAAATTTTGGAAATACAACAAAATATTGTCTAGGCGACTATGAATGTTTTGTTCCAAATACATTTATGATGTTTGTATTTAAAGCTATATATATATTATTCTGGACTTTCATATTAAATTCATTATGTAAGGCAGGATATAATGAAATATCTTGGTTTTTAGTATTATTACCTTTAATATTATTATTTGTTATTTTAGCATTAGTAATAATTACATATTCAGGAATCCCCATATGATAAATATAATTATATTTCTTATAAATTAATTGTTAATAAGAAATATAACAATATTAAACTATAAATATAATATAATATAATATGAGTGATAACGATAATATTAGTTGGGCAATAATAGATAAATTATTTGAAGATAATCCAAATCTTCTAGTAAGACATCATTTAGATTCATATAATGATTTTTTTAATAATAAAATTTTTAATATAATTAAAGAAAAAAATCCAATTCAGATATTTAAAGATCAAGATCTAGATACTAAAGAATATAATTTGCAAGCAGATATTTATTTTGGAGGAAAAGAAGGAAAGAAATTATATTTCGGTAAACCCATTATATTTGATGAAAATAGAAAGCATTATATGTTTCCAAATGAAGCAAGGTTAAGAAATATGAGCTATTCAACTACTTTACATATGGATATTACTATAATTTATAAGATTAAAAAAAATGGAGAAGTCCAAACAATAGAGTCTAATTTAGAAAAAATATATTTTGGTAAATTTCCTATTATGTTAAATTCAGATTTATGTATCTTAAATAAACTAGATAAAGGAGTTAAATTCAATATGGGAGAATGTAAAAATGATAAAGGTGGATATTTTATTATAGACGGAAAAGAAAAAGTTATTATTAATCAAGAAAAATTTGCTGATAATATGTTTTATATAAGAGAAGACTATAGCGATATATATTCACATTCTGCCGAAATAAGAAGTGTTAGTGAAGATGCATCAAAACCAATTAGAACTTTATCTATACGAATTGTACGCCCTTCACCAAAATATAAAAATGGTAATATAGTTGTTAATATACCAAATGTACGCAAACCCGTTCCATTATTTATTTTAATGCGAGCTCTGGGAGTATTATCCGATAAAGAAATTATTGAATATTGTTTATTAGATATTGAAAAATATGAAAGTTATATGGATTTATTTATTCCATCAATACATGATGCAGGCACTATTTTTAATCAAGAAGTTGCTATTAAATACATGGCAACATTAACAAAAGGCAAAACTATGTCACATATTTTAGAAATTTTAATGGATTATTTCTTACCCCATATAGGCGAAAACAATTTTATAAATAAAGCATACTTTTTAGGATATATGGTAAACGAATTATTGAAAGTATATAAAGGTGAAAAAAAAGCAACAGATAGAGATAGTTTTAAATTTAAAAGAGTCGAATTAACTGGGTCATTAATATATGATTTATTCAAAGAATATTATACTTTACAACAAAAACATATTTACACCAAAATAGATAAAGAATATTATTATAAACAAGGGATTTATCAAAATGATTTTACATCATTAATTGAAAATAATTACCAGGAATATTTTAAAGATAAGATATTGGAAGGTGGTTTCAAAAAAGCATTTAAAGGTAGTTGGGGCTCGGAAGAACATACTAAAAGACCTGAAGTTATCCAAGACCTAAATCGTCTATCATTTAATTCGTTCATATCACATTTAAGAAAATTGAATTTACCACTGGATGCAAGTGCAAAAATTATTGGTCCCAGATTATTACATTCTTCTCAGTGGGGTATTATTGACCCGGTTGATACGCCAGACGGAGGAAACGTCGGACTACATAAACACATGAGTCTAGGAGCACATATAAGTAATGGATATTCGGGCAAACAAATAATTCAATTATTAAGACAATTAGTATTTATGGAATTATTAACAGAATGTAATAGCAAGTATATATCTAAATGTATTAAAATGTTTGTTAATGGATCGTGGGTTGGTGTTATAACTAATCCGGTTGAAGTTTTGGATATTTTAAAAAAATATAGGCGGTTAGGATTAATTCCCGTTTATACTAGTATTAGCTGGTCTATTATCGATGAAATAATTTATATATACACTGACGCAGGCAGATTATGTAGACCAGTTTTTTACGTAGATAATCAAATTGCTAGTTTTAGAAAAGAAAAAGTATTAAATAAAATATTTGATGAAACATTTTCTTATAATGAACTGTTAATAGGATTCAATGATTTTAAAAAAAGTGAAAATATTATAAATGATAAAGATTTATTTATTAAATCTAATCTAATTTATAGTAGTATAAATGACCTATATAATATACCCCATAAAGAAGGAGAGACCATTGCCAGTAGAGAAAAAATATTAGAGAAATTATTAGAAGAACCCGGTATTATAGAATATTTAGATACGGCCGAAACCGAAACGACCTTAATAGCAATGTCCGAGGAAAAAATTAATAAATTTACAACGCATATGGAAATACACCCATCGTTACTATTAGGAGTTATGGGAAATCAAATCGTATTTCCAGAAAATAATCAACTCCCCAGAGATCTATTTTCATGTGGACAAAGTAAACAAGGAGTCAGTTTATATAATTCTAACTATCAAAATAGAATAGATAAATTAGGCGTAGTATTAAATAATGGACAAATACCACTTGTTAAAAGTAGATATTTAAAACATATTTATAATGAAGAACACCCATATGGTATTAATGCTATAGTTGCAATCGGTTGTTATGGCAGTTATAATGTTGAAGATTCTATTTTATTTAATGAGGGATCACTTAAACGCGGCATGTTCAATACTACATATTTAAATATGTATGAAGCACGAGAAGAAAGTTCTAAAATTTCGTCTGGAACTATTGACTCTAAATTTTCCAATATCGAAAAAGAATTAGTTATTGGAAAAAAACCAGGATATGATTATTCTCAATTAGATAAACACGGATTAATTAAAGAAAATACCTTATTAGATGATAAAAAAGTAATTATTGGTAAAGTAAATACTAACCTTAATAATCCCGATTCATACATCGATTCATCTATTACTCCCAAAAAAGGACAATTAGGCTATGTTGACAAATCATTTATAACTGAGGGCGAAGAAGGTTTTAGAATTGCCAAAGTTCGTATAAGAGAAGAACGCATTCCTGCAATGGGTGATAAATTTTGTAGTAGATGTGGACAAAAAGGGACTATCGGGTTAATAATACCAGAAAATAATATGCCATTTACCGAGGACGGAGTTAGACCTGATTTAATTATTAATCCACATGCATTACCCAGCAGAATGACTATTGGTCAATTAGTTGAAACATTAATGGGGAAAACATGTGCGATGTATGGTGCTTACGGCGATTGTACAGCATTTGTTAACAAAGGACCTAAACATGAGGTATTTGGTAATCTACTNAAAAATATAGGATACAATTCTAGNGGTAATGAATTATTATATAGCGGAGAAACAGGCGAGCAGCTACAAGCTGAAGTTTTTATTGGTCCGTGTTATTATATGAGACTCAAACATATGGTTAAAGATAAAATTAATTATCGCGCACAAGGGCCCAGGACAGTTTTAACCAGACAAACCGTACAGGGTAGGGCCAATGATGGTGGATTACGGATTGGAGAAATGGAACGCGATTGTATTATTGCTCATGGAGCTACTAAATTTTTAACAGAATCTATGTTAAAACGTGGAGATGAATATTTTGTTGCTGTTTGTAATAACACGGGCACAATAGCCATATATAATGAAACTAAAAATATATTTATGAGCCCATTTGCAGACGGACCACTAAAATTTAATACTAATATTGATAATGAACAAAATATTGAAGTTGTAACAAAATATGGAAGAGATTTTAGCATTATTAGAGTTCCGTACTCATTTAAATTATTAATGCAAGAATTACAAGTTATGAATATTCAAATGCGAATAATTACTGAAGATAATATTGACCAATGTACCAGCATGAATTATAAAAATACATTAGAAATCATGAATGATAAAGTATTAAACAATAAACAAAAAACTGAATTTAATAAAATATATAAATCTGAATTAGAGGAACAAGACAAAAACAAAAACAAAAACAAAGATAAAGATAAAGATAAAAATCATGACGAGAGTCAACGCGAAGGTGACGATGAAGATGAAGATGAAGATGAAGACGAAGATGAAGATGTAGGCATATATAAAAATTTAAAAAATTATTTTAAATTAGAAAAAGACGAGGATGAAGATGAAGATGAAGATGAAGATGAAGATGAAGATGAAGATGAAGATGAAGATGACGGCTTATCTCCGGTAACAGTAGAAGCCATTAAAAAAGCAAAAGAAGATTATGAAAAATATAAAGCTACTAACGACGATAGCGACGAAGAAAGCGAAGAACAAGTCAAGCCAGCGCTAACATTAGGCGATAAAGTAACAAATGCACTAGATAACTTTGTCCAAACTTTATCGGGGACATTAAAAGAAAAAAACGAAGACCAAGATACGAAATCTAAATATGATAGCAATCGAATTGAATCAAGTAATCCAATTGTTTTTGATAAAAAAGTAGAAAAAATTGAAAAAGAGCCATCCTTAAAAAAAGACAGTGTTCTTTCTATTGAAACAGAAAAAGCAGATACAGACAAAAATACAGATCTAGATAAATCATACTCGTTTGATCAAGAAAACATATCTAATTCTGAAAAAAAAAAAACAATTAAGATTGATCAACAATAATAAAAAACAAAAAGAAGATAAATATAAAATTATAATAAAATTATAATAAAATTGAATTAAGATTAATTTATTTAATATATATAATATTAAATAAATGACACATACAAATAGTCATATAATTTCTATTTTTAAAGCAAGAAAAAATTTACTAGAAATTTTAGACGAACGCGGTTATGATATTACACAATATAATAATTTTAGTATTAATGAAATTGGTATCATGTTAGAAACGAATCAATTAGATATGCTTTTAGAAAAAACTAGTACAAAAAACAAAATATATGTCAAATTTTATGTTAGTAAAGTTTTAAAAACACAAAATATTTACGATATAGTAGAAGATTTATATCATATAGAAAATATTTTATCAAAAGAAGATGATCTTATCGTTATAACAAAAGATCAACCAAATGATACTTTAATACAAAATGTAAAAGATATATGGATGGGTGATAATATATATATATCATTAATAAATATTAAGAGATTACAGTTCAATATTTTAAAACACGAGCTTAACCCACAACATCGAAAATTAAACGAAATCGAAAAAGAAGAGTTTAAAAAAAAATATAATATATTACACAATAAACAAATACCAGACATATCTTATTTTAGTCCAGTATCATTAGTAATGGGATTTAGGCCAGGAGATGTAATACATATAAAAAGAAAAAGTAGAACTGCCATAGAAACGGATTTTTATAGAATTTGTAAAATATAATTATTATTTTACTAACATGATTATCTTACTAACATAATTATTTTACTAACAAAATTATTTTTATAATTATTTTTACAATTATTATTGTATAAATATTATTGTATAAATATTATTATTATATATTAATGGAAGATATTAATTTTTTTACTTTTGATAATAATGAGTGTTTAAAATCCAATATAGATAAACAGGAAACCATTGAAAGTAAAATAGGGGATTTGTTTAATAAAATAACGATCACATTAAAGCCCCCTACAATACGTAGCCCCCAAGATATGGTCTCTGGTTGTATGGATGAGGCCCTGAAGTTAGATCAGCGTATGTTTTTAATAACTGATCTCGATTATAATGAATCTAGCAAAAATCTACAATATAGTTGTTTAGTACCTAAAAAAAAGGATTGTGATGATATAATTAATCCATATAAAACGTCGTTGGAAACTCATGGTTTAGATCTAGTTAAAGACTCGACTTTTGCTGCAACTGCTTCACGCGACGTTTCGTTTGTTCCGAATAATTTTAGTTACTTAACTGAAACAAATGGGGCATTAAACAGTGAAAAATGTTTAAACGTTGTAAACTCTGAAGGAAAAAACATAGGTTTATCAACAGCTGGTAGATACACAAAATATAGTATAGAACCGGAAACAGCAACCTATCAGGGAACTAATAAAGTTTTATCAACAACAGCCAAATATAAAAATTGTTTTAATAATAGGATGAACTTAATAGAGGCTGATATTAGCAATCTTGGAAATGTAATAGGAAGTATGGTATGTGACCAGATGGAAACAACTGTGGTGGATGAAAAAATAGAACATTTAAATAATAGTACTTACTACTATATCGCGTTATTAGATGAGTTAGAGGAAGATATAAGTTATATTACACTACATACAAAACATGATAAATCATATTTAGAACATTTGGAAAAATTAATTGATACAAACAAAAAAAATCTAACAAATTTACTAGGATTTGATGGTGCTAATAATGGTAAATTAAGTGATACGAAATTTTTAAATTCGCTAAAAATATCAGAAAACATTATACTATTTTTTACAATAGTTTTTGTAATTTATGCATATTCAAAAAATTAATATTCAAAAAATTAATATTCAAAAAATTAATATTCAAAAAATTAAAATATATATAAATAATAAGTATGGAGTTACCATTAAATAGAATAGAACCAATAAACAGTAATAAGAAAGAAAAATTACATAGTAAAAAAACAAATTTCATTACCAATGAAATGAATTTAGATACTATACAATCTATGGTTATAAAAGAAAAATATCAAAATTTAACTAATAATACTAATTATCAATTTATGACGAATAGTTTTAAATCTATAAATGATAATATAGATTTCGTGGAATGTATTAACAATCGTTGCACAAAAATAGATAATAAATCTATAATAAATAAAGAAAAAGATTTAGTAAAAAACAAAAACAAAAATGGTTATAATATTATTATGAATAATTTAGATATATTAGTTTCGTTAGTTTATATTTTTTTATTGGTAATTTTTTTATTTGGAAGCGTAATTCAAAGAGACTCTAATAAGTTAATTTATATTTTAATTATTACATTATTTTATTTATTTTATAAAATTTTTATAAGCTATTAAAAAGTAAGAATATTATATTTTCATATTATAAATATATATATTATGAAGAGTTTTAAAAATAAAAGTTTATATTGTAAAATATTGATTTTATCAGTACTAATAATAATACCAGTAAGTATCTTATATTTAAATTTAAATTTAAGTGACCCAATATTTAACAATAAAGAACACCTAGAAAACAATAAAAATAAAGATTATATAAATATATGTAGAAACCAACATAAAGCGAACATTTATGAGATAACAGATTCAGACTCAAAATTTATAGCTGATAATACCATAAATACAAATTTTGAATGTAAAACAAAATGCAATAATACAAATAACTGCAATATGTATTTATATAAAAATGCAACAACTGATAGTGATATCAGCAAATGTTTAATATACACAGACACATCTGATGATAAATCAGAATTTACTGTAAATTGCAATAATGAAATACTAGATTCACCTTCGCATATCCACCGCGGATATGCCAGAGTAACAAGAAATTTTTACAATGAAAATAAAGATCGCTTTGTACACAATAATTATATGATGGAGACAGCTAATACTATACAAGGCTATTTTGATACAATGTACAACCAAGACACGAAAGAAAATGATAAGAAAGAAGCGCGGAAGAATGCAATTGAGAATATTGATAAAATTGCATCGCATGCGGGGTTAACTTCGGACAAAAATAAAAATGTATTATTTAGTGAATTTGTACAAACTGACTTCTCGCCTGCCTCTGCCTCTGCCTCCGGGCCGTTCTATGGAAAAAACATTGGTGTGGTGCCACACTCGACGAATTCAAAAAAGTTAGTTGTCACCATTAAGGATGATAGTAAAGCAGATGCGGCGGTGAATAATTTGATCATGGAACTTCGAAATAAATCGTTATATAAGTTGACCGATTTCTTTGGGCTGGTAGACGGCGATAAGGTGACTAATAAACAGATTTTACCCGATATTACCTGCGACAGCAACTGCGAAATTGTGTTAACGATGGAGTTTTCGACTATAACCCCCACCATTGATAGTGATTTCATTAATTCCGTATTACGTCGCTTAAACAACCCTGATCAATTTTCCAAATTTTCTGAATATAAAAAGTTTTCCGAAACGTCAAAATATTTAGACGCTAAAATGATAAACGATACGTTAGAATATAATAGAAAATACTTAGTTTATACTATATTATCTATTTTAATGGTTATAAGCGCGATATTCGTAGTTGTTTATAAATTTGTTCCTAATTTAATATCTGATTATGTTGTTTTTTCTTATTTCATTGGTGTTTTAGTATTACTATTTTTTATTCATAATTATTTTAAAGTTTAGTTATATTTATTAATAAATTATTATTATATATTAATAATTATGACAAAAAAAGACACTATATATATAAATCCTTTAGGTAAAATTGAGGAGAAGCGAGATACACCTGCAACAAATAGTCCAATGACTTACAATAATAATATTAATAAATTAAAAAAATCTATTGGAACTATTAATGCACGCGTAGAAGACACCAAATTAAGCAGTGAAAGTCATTATATGCAACTATCGTTATGGTCTATTAGTGCTGGAATAAGTATATTAGGATTATTATTATTAATTAGAAGTGTAAAAAAATAAAATATACAATATTAATATAAATATAATTATGTCCATAAGCTCTAATAGCTTGGAAATGACAGCAACGATAATAGATAAGGCAGACGAGAGCGCAGCAACAACATCAGCAGAGTCAAAAGTAAATATGGAGAATGCATATTTTTACTCACAAGATCATATAGACCAGTTAAATACTGAAATATTGGATTTGAAGAATAACATAAACATTTTAAACCAAGACAATATAAACGCTAACGCACTAAAAAAGTCAACAACAATTTCAATACAAACATCTAACATTTCCTTAACGGATATAAAAAATCGTCTTAGTAATGCTGCCAACTTTCAAGTAGAGAACAATAAAATTTATAAAATTACACCGTATTTTTCAAATTCAACTTCTCACATAATAGGTTTAAAATTTCTCAGTACAAACAACGAGGTTAAAAAAATAGGCGAAACTGCTGTGGGAGAATCAACGAAAGCGGGAATTCCTTATGCTGGAGATGTCGTCGAGTTGTATAAAGACGAATTTATTATAAAAATAGAAAAAATGATATTTGATAAAACGATCGAATGTGTCGGTTATTTGCTAATATTTACAATATCTAATGGCATAGGCAATACCAGGGATATATTAATAGCAAATCCAGATATTATGGCAAACTCTGATAGTACTGAATTCAAAGAGCACATAGCTAAAATAAGAGCATCCAAAAAAACTTTTTGGATTAGTGATAAAAAGCATCATATAACAACACACCAGAATATGCTTAAGGAAGTAGATCGTTATGGTATCTCGCTGGCTAGAATAGAAAATATTGCAGAAAATAACGAAGTTAAGGGGTTATTGGTACGCAAAAATAAAAGATCCGCTTTTATAGATGGTGACGGCGAAGTAGGAACTTCGTTGCCCTATTATAACTGGGCAAATAACGAACCAAATAATGTGAATGAAAAATTTATTGAGATTTTGAATAATGGTGAATGGAATGATATAAATGGTAAAGAAAACTATGCTGTTTATCAGATGGTTGTGCCAGTACAGGAAGCGATGGTGATGGGATCGAAAAGTATAACCGGTTTTAAAGATTTTTGTGAGCTTGATATTATTTCATCCGAGAAATATTCACAGGATACTGCTAGTAAAGAACGTGATGAAGATAGTCTATTAAGTACAGCTTCTCAAATAAGTGATGCACAAGATACTATTGACGGAATTCAACCAAGAATAGATTCAAATAATATTTTAATTACTGGCAATAAAAAATCCATATTAAAAAAAAGGGAAACTATTGAAGATATTAACCGGGTAAATATAGAAGCGAAAAATAAATTAGAAGAAATAAGCGGGTTTACTAATATGAATAATAAAGTTAGCAGTTTTTTTAATAATATATTTAGCTATAATAAGATAAATATGACTGAAGGTTATGCGGACAGCAATTATCTTACTCTTAGGCGAAAACTTCACGGGGACACTATAGCTGCGAATAATGATTTAAATAATTATTATGAAAAATTACAAAACAGTGAACATGTGAACTATATGTTAGAATTGTTGGGACAACGGGATAATATAGCAAGTGACGTTTTAATGGACTACGTGATAAACAATGATGATAACGAAGGGTCTAATCTCGGTAAAGTATACGAAAAATTAAAGCAAGAAAATTTAGACAAACAGCGAAAAATAAAGATAAATGATTATTATTCAAAAACCTATATTGAATATTCACATATATTAAAAACGATAATATTTTTAATTTGTACAATGATACCATTTTTATTTTTATCGAAATATGAAATAATAAGTAAGAATATTAGTTTATCAATTGTTACAGTAATATTATTTTTAGGTTTCTTATACATATTGTATCGATTATATTTATTATATATGAAAGATAATATTAATTTTGATAAGAATAGAATACCATACGACAGACAAGCCGCCAATTTAATAAACGACAACAAAATCAAAAAAAAACCAGGACTATCAGGCTTAGGAATTACATGTATAGGAGAAGCATGTTGCACCGACGGTATGCTGTATGACTCTACAAAAAATAAATGTATAACAGGTGAACAGGCTGGATCAGGTGAACAGACTGGACTAGGTGAATCTTTTACAAATTATTTTGAAAGTTTAAATAATATGAAAAATAATAATTCAAATATTATAGAAAATAATATGCATGAAGATTCAAAAGAATATACATATATAAAGGAATCATTTAGAAATAACAAACCTTTTGCCGGTTTAAAATCAAAACTGATGTTATCATCATTGAGAAATAGTGATAAAGATCATATGTAAAATAATAAAAATGCTAAATTTATTTTATATTATTAATATAAGTTAATTATGGGAAAAAAAGAGAAAGACGAAATAAAGGACATAATCCCCCACATGAAAAAAACGCTACCAGCCGCTATTGTAAATGTAGTTAGCAAAGAGATTACTCCTCCTGGATTCGCTGACGGTGTAGCTACTCTTCTAAAGTATGTAGACGATGATAAATATAATACTATAATAGAAAGTGACGCACATGGCTGGCAACGTTATGAAAAAGATATTCAAACAAGTATTACAGAAGGGTTTAGGTGTCTTAGTGGAATAAAAGAGGCAAGAGAGGATGCGGCGTTGGTGGCTGCGGCGACAGCGACGACACCAGGGGAGGACGTTAACGACCCATTGATATACATAGAAAAAGCATGGAAGTCAAGATGGCTAACGTTTAGTGAAGGCGCGGATTTTCAAGATAACTGCACATCGAATGTTCAAGCTACAATAGATGACATGAATGGCACTATAGCCAATGATTTGTCCGTTCTTATTAATATGAAGGATACATTATTGAATTCGTATGATAGTTTATATATATATAAACAATCGTTGTCGGCTATTATAAATAGTAAATTAAAAGAATTAAATAAAAATGGTAATAAAATAGATACATATAACCAAAATTTATTTATTGATGAGAGAAAAGATTTACATGAAAAATCAAATTACGAATTTTATAAATCCATAAATTTTTATATAATTTTATTTTACTATTCGTTATTAATTTGTTATTTTATTTTTTCGCCATTTTTTAAAGAAAAAAAATATAAAAATTATTTATTGGTATCGATAATAATTCTATATATTTTTTTACCATTAATATTGCCACATTTATTAGCAATTATTTATAATATTTATTTATATATTTTGGAATCAAATAATTTGAGAGACGAGATAATAAGTTACCCATATATAATAGAAGATAGAGAAAAATATGAATAAAATATGGAGTTTGTATTAATATTATAAAATATTTTATAATATTAATTTTTGCGTATTTTTCTTCACAACACATAAGAGGTTTTTTTATAATATGGCCATAATAATAATACACTCTAAATTAAATATCTTCTTCTTCAATTGTTTCATCATCGCTATCATCTTGTTCGTATATTATTTGTACATTGGACCATTTGCCTCGCGCACAACGACCAAATAATTTATCACAATATTCCGTAATTTCTCTGCCATTTGGCAAATTATTTCTACCATAATTAGAAATATACCAATTTTTAAATTCTTCAAGTAATTCTGTTTTCTTCATTTTAGCATCTCTTTTACGAATGATTTTTTCTTTAGCGAATTCACTTAAATAATCCTGTGAATTACGATATTTATCACTAACAGCAGTGACAATTGGTACATCTTTAACTCTGCCATCTTTCTTAAAAGCAATATCAACAAGCATAGATGCTAATACCGGAGCCCATAATTTAAATTTTTTATCTAATTGTCTGTCAATTTTAAATTGATATGGAAAATTAGACTTGGGAAATCGCTGTTCGTCTTCGTATGGAACATCATTAAATTTAGACATAAAATCACAGACACGAATACGACGCCAAGTTCCATCATCGTTAGTTTTAATTTCAAATAACACATTAGTGCAAACTACTAATTTAAATTGTGGTATAAATGTAATAGAATCTTTAAATAATGCTCGCCCAACCAATGGATCGCCACCAGTAATTTCTTTCATAATACCCTCGTTAATTTTATCACCTTTACTTGGTTCTTGCATACATGCATATCTAACACCCATAAGTTGGACGATTTCAGGCGACGTTGATCCGATAGTATTTCTACTTTGTGTAATTAATGTAATTGGAACAGTTGCTTTATAATCTCCCAATGCGTGACCCATTAATTCTACTAATTTAGATTTACCATTGGCACCGCTGCCTGTATAAATATTAAACGTTTGATTATCGTTTGTTCCAATTAATACAGAAGATAAATGTTCCCACATATATTCTCTTAATTCTTGATTTGGAAATAATGCATAAATGAATTGATTAATTTCATCTATAATTTCTTCATAACTATTAGATTTATCCAATGGATGTGGTCCTTTCAATGAATTAAATGGATTATAATCAATATTAGTAGATTTAGAAATATAATCATCTGGCCTTCCTTTTCGATGGACTTTAGTTTTGAAATCAATTACATAATTATTAAAACAAAGCAAATATGGATTAGCATCAATTTTCTGGATAAAATCTCTATCATAAAATATGTCTCTTGCTTCTTTCATAATATTATTTTTCCAACTAGTAGTTTTAAGAAATATACAAATATCTCCTAATTTAGAAGATCTAACTTTTAAATTGCTTACTAAGGTATCGGTATCATTTCCGCTTTGTTCCATTTTTGAAATTACTTCAATTAAATCTTGTGCTTTTTTCATATATTGATCATGCATGTCTTTAGATATTTTTAACCGCAACGTATTACCACTATCAATTTCGTCCCATTTATTTTTCTTATATTCATACCATTGATTATTTTTTACACTGACACATATAAATTTATCTTTAAACATTTGATATAATACATTAGCCAGGTCAAATTCTCCAACTTTATCTTTATTAATAATTGATTCCAATGTTTGTTCAATATAATAAGAAATTGTTTCTTTTCTAATATTTTTATAACTATTAAAATTATCAATCCACGCCCAGAACATGATAGATCTATTAGTTAAGCCGTCTGAATTTTTATAATCAAATGATTTCCACATATTATAATAACTTTCAATGTCTCTAAAATTAAAACCGCTGGATTTAGAACTAAATTTCATCCATGTTAAGAATAATTTTTCATGAGTATTTTTTAATGCCCAACCAACTCTAATCCACTTATTAAATGAACCCTCGCCATAATAAGATTCTGGTAAAATCATAGTAAATTGGTGTGTTTCTTTAACCTCATAATCATTATGACTTAAACTTTCAATAAATGCTTGCATTAATGTATCTAATTGTTTGCTATCCGATATTTTAGAAAAATCACACAATTCCAAATCAATATTGGTATCTAATATATTAATTTTAGGCTTTTTGTTTTCTTTTGTCGCGATGTCATTTTTCTCTTTTTCAATGGCATCTAATAAATATTTATTATCAAGTAGTTTAAATCTTTTATGATTTTCATTTCTAGCAGACATAATAGGTAAATGTTGTAAAATATTTATTTTTGAAAGATTATTATCTTTAATATCCCACGAATCTTCATCATTATCATATACCAATGTTAGGTAATAACTTAATTCGTATGCTTTATGTCCCGGTTTTCTAGAACCAAATAATTGCCAATTCACAAAACCTTTAGTAATACCTTCATCAAATACTTCATCGAAAGTATTTGTGATGGGTAGATTATCCCATATTTGCGCTATATCATTTATAATTTTTTTTCTTAATATAACTTGTTCTGCTTTATGCATAGAAATAGTAAATATTAAATGGATGCCGTCTTTAGTTTTGTCATCTAACATATTTATTTCATATTTTTCCATAACGTATACATTAATTTCTTGAGACGATTCAATTTGATATATTTCATTTAATTTTGAAGCATATAATACTACTAGATCAATTATATGTTCTTTAGTATGTTGACGCGATTTTATATTTGTATCATATCTCAAATCAACATCTACTAACAGTGGTGATTTTTCTATTATTTGTTTCTCAGTTAAATATTCTTTGTTTTTATTTTTAAATACATTATCGTGATATAAATTCCAAAAATTATCATTATAAGTAATATCAAATAATCCTCCATATATACCTGCATTTTTATCAGGTATTCTTGTATGTGTGAATTTCTTTCCTTTTTCTACTTTACTTTTATTTATAAATTCATCATAATTTTTATATGATAATGTAACATTATTAGTTTGGCTATTCATGTTTTTAGTTATATATATTGATATATTTTTATTTCAATTTTATAATATTTATAATTTTTAATTAAAAATATATTTTTAACTATATTATGTAAAATGGTATTAACTAAGGGCGGCATACATAGAATAGCAAAAGACGTTAAATATATATTAAAAAATCCAATTGATAATATTTATTATAAACATGATAACGAAAACATAACAACCGGTTATGCATTAATTATGGGAAATAAAGATACTCCATATAGCAATGGAAATTATTTATTTGAATTCACGTTTCCCGACAATTATCCATATGAACCCCCCAAATTAAAATTTTTAACTAACGATGGGTTGATGAGATTTCATCCTAATTTATATATAAATGGCAAAGTTTGTTTATCTATAATTAATACTTGGAACGGGGAAGGATGGACTTCGTGTAATAATATTAATTCTGTATTATTAATATTAACATCTATATTTGATAAAGAATCATTAACATTTGAACCCGGCATAGATAAAAATCATTATAATGTAAAAAAATATGATACATTAGTAGGTTATAAAAACATAGAATATAGTATAATTAAACAAATTAAACAGCTAAAACTGTTAATTGGTTTAGATGAAAAAAATATACTTTTATGCAACAATAAAAATAAATGTTTATTGTTATTTAAAGACGAAATATTTGATAATTTTAAAAAAAATTTAGAAGAAATTAATAATAATTTAGAAAAAATAGAGAACGAACATAATAAAAAAACGACAACAGCTTTTTTAAATGTATCGTGTTATTCATTAAATTTTATTTTAGAATTTAATAACTTAAAAAAAGAATTAGAAAATCTAAATAAATTGTAATAAAATTGATATAAAATTTATTTTTTAATATTAATTAGTATATATTAATTATGAAATTTTGTGGTGATTGTGCAAATATGTATTATATTAAATTAGAAGGTAGTAATTGTGATAAAATTTTATATTATTGTAGAAATTGCGGAAATTCTAATAACGAATTAATGGAAGAAGGAAAATGTATTTTAAAAGAAAATATTACAAAAAACGATAATAAATATAATATATCAATCAACAAATATACCAAGTTAGATAACACTTTACCCAGAATTAATTACATTAAATGTCCTAGTGAAAAATGCAAAAGTAATTCAGATGAATTTGATGTAACAAATAGAGAAATTTTATATATTAGATATGATAATATTAATATGAAATATATGTATTTATGTTCCCATTGTGATTTTACTTGGAATACTGAAAAATAACAATAATAATAATTTTATAATAATAATAATTTTATAATAATAATAATAATTTTATAAAAATTGAAAATTAT
>JGI24540J26637_10000194_pt1 | contig 24076 bp, 24 predicted proteins | sample NorSeaMetagenome_FD_26637 | JGI IMG/M metagenome (IMG submission 26637)
CGGAAGACGGTCTCAGCAAATGCCTCGATGCGGCTATGAATGCCGAGGGTAAGGCCATAACCGGTGGCATTAATTTGAGCAATAACGCCGTGCAGATCTTTTGCTGCGTAACGAATGACATGTAGCACTGGCCCAAAAACTTCGTCGTCAAGTTGGTTGATGGAGTCTAGTTCAAATACGTGAGGGGCAATAAAGCTACCCTGTTGGCAACTTTGATCAAGTTCAACCTTAGCCACTAGCTTAGCCTCACGGTGCATTCGAGTGATGTGTGCTTGCAACTCAGCCTGAGCACCTCGGTCAATAACAGGGCCCAGATCACTACTTAGTAGTCGTGGGTCACCAGCATCAATAGAGGCCATGGCGCCGGTAAGCATGGTCAAAACGTTGTCAGCAATATCTTGCTGTAAAAACAGCACTCGCAGAGCAGAGCAGCGCTGGCCTGCGCTCAAAAATGCAGAGGTGATGACATCATCAACGACCTGTTCAGGTAGGGCGGTTGAGTCCACAATCATGCAGTTTTGACCACCGGTTTCTGCAATAAATGGAATCGGATTCCCAGATCTGGAGGCTAATTGACGATTAATGATTGTGGCGGTTGCGGTTGAGCCGGTAAAGGCTATTCCAGAGGTGCGTGGATCTTCCACGAGTAGATTGCCGATTTTGGCGCCACTGCCCAACAGCAAATGCAACACATTACCCGGTATGCCTGCGCGGTGAAAAAGTGTGATCGCATAGCTAGCAATCATTGGCGTCTGCATGGCGGGCTTGGCAATAACACTGTTGCCGGTTGCTAAAGCCGCAGCAATTTGGCCCGTGAATATTGCAAGTGGAAAGTTCCATGGGCTGATGCATAAGAAGACACCGCATCCACGGTAGGTTAGATCATGCGATTGATCAAGGTGGCGAGCTTGCAGTGCATAGTAGCGGCAAAAGTCGATAGCTTCACGCACTTCAGACAGTCCATCATTGAGAGTGCGTCCAGCTTCTCGAGCAAGAATGCTTATCATTTCAGCACAATCTTGCTCCATATAAAGGGCCACCTTGTCTAATATGTCAGCGCGATGATTAGGGCCAAGCTGTTGCCAGTTGGGTTGAGCTAGATGTGCTGAATCTAGCGCACATAAAATAGTACTCTCATCAGCACGACTGTAATGCCCAATGAGTTCGGCATTGTTAGCGGGATTAACCTGTTCTGTTAAAGGTGTCTCTACGTTTTTACCCTCAATAATAGAGTGCACCGCAATAAGATCTTCAAACGGTTGGTTAACAATACTCAAAAGGTCTGCGCTGTCTTGCGGTGAGTCAAGGTCTAACCCTATTGAATTTAAGCGCGCTTCATTGGCACTTTTAAAAAGCTGCTGGGGTAACGGTATCTTGCTGTGCTGATAAGGGAAGGCCTGCATAACCTCACTGCGAGTATCGCGAACTAATTCATCGACGGGGGTCTTTTTGTCCAAAAACCGATTCACAAAGGAGCTATTCGCGCCATTCTCTAGTAATCGACGCACTAAATAAGGCAGTAAGTCGCGATGATTACCGATTGGCGCATAAATTCGTACCGGTATTTGTCGATCTAATGCTTGTTTCTTTAGCTGTTTGTAAAGTCCATGACCCATGCCGTGCAGTCTTTGAAATTCAAAATCTTGATCGCCGGCAAGCTCTAATATCATCATGACGGTATAAGCATTGTGCGTGGCAAATTGTGCAAATATTGAGTCATTGGCGCCAAGTAATAACTTCGCACAGTGCTGATAACACAGATCAGTGTTGGCTTTGCGGGTAAACACAGGATAGCCCTTGAGCCCCAATTCTTGAGCGTGCTTAATTTCAGCATCCCAGTACGCGCCCTTAACGAGGCGAACCATTATTCTGCGGTTAGTTTTTTGTGCTAGTGCAATGAGCCATTTCGCCGTGTCAGGAGCTCGTTTTTGGTAAGCTTGCAACACAAACCCTAATCCCTGCCAGCCTTCAAGGTCCGGATCACAGGCCAGAGCCGCGAATACATCTAGAGATATCTCGAGTCGATAGGCTTCTTCTGCGTCAATGGATAAGCCAATATTATAGCTTTTTGCCTGTAGGCAGAGCTGCTTAATGCGCGGCAGTAATTCCTCCATAACGCTTTCATAATGAGAGAAGTAGTAGCGGCAGTGGAGAGCAGACAATTTAACGGATATACCGTCGGCACTGGTAACATCGACTGCGGATTGTTGGTTGGTAGCCCCGATCTGGTCAATGGCGTCGCTGTAGGCGCTGTAATAGACAAGCGCATCGGCGTCAGTTCTAGCGCCTTCACCTAGCATGTCGAAGGAAAATCGGCTATCAGAACCATTGTGTTTGAGGCCTTGTTTAAGGCCTTCTTTAATAGTTCTACCAAGCACATATTGGCTGCCCATAATACGCATGGCTTGCATCACTGCACTGCGTATGACAGGTTCACCCAAGCGCGCGGTGAGCTTTTTTACCCAGCCTTCTGTTTGATCGGTTATATCTGTATCAATGCTAACTAAGTGCCCCGTTAACATTAGGCCCCAAGTTGAGGCATTAACGAACAGCGAGTCAGATTGACCGCGGTGGTCTACCCATTTTCCGTCTTTTATCTTTTCAGCAATCAAGCGGTCTGCGGTAAGACCATCTGGAACCCTCAATAAAGCCTCCGCCATGCACATGAGGGCTACCCCTTCAGCATTAGATAATCCAAATTCCAATAAAAAAGCATCCAATGTGCCGCCTGTGTCTGGATCCCGTCTGCAGTTCATCACTAATTTTTGAGAGTTACATAGGATGGAATCTCTGGCACGCTTTGAAAGTGGATTGCCGTGTAATATATGGGTAACGCTAGTGTGCTCATCTGTATGCGTCGTTGACTGTATCTTTTGCCGAAGAGTTGCCATGTTCAGAGTTTTTTGCATAGTTACACCATAAGTTTTTATGCTGCATTATTGTCTACTTTTATAAATATTTAGCTCTAAAATATCAATATAGGCAGCATATAATATCGGGTAATTGCCTATTTAAGAGGATTTATATTTTGCGGTTAACTACCAATAAGTTACACTACCCCATACCAGTAGGGCGCAATGGTCTCCCGATCAAAAGGCGTCGATCAAGGAGGAAGTATGAAGACAGTTGCTGACTTGGACCGCATTGACCGGCGCATTTTAAACGCGCTCCAGAAGAATGCGCGCATTGCTAATGTTGAGTTAGCCCGACAGGTTAATCTTACGCCGACGCCCTGTTTAGAGCGAGTAAGGCGACTTGAGAAGGATGGCTTTATTACCGACTATGTTGCGCTTATTGACCCGGTCAAAGCCAATTCTGCGCTCTGTGCTTATATTGAGATTCAGTTGGTAAGCTCAACCACAGAGGCTTTTAACCGCTTCAATCAACGGATGTTAGATTTACCCGAAGTTCAGGAGTGTCAGATGGTCGCTGGCGGATTTGACTACTTAATCAAGATTCGGATTGCTGATATGGCCCACTATCAGCGGTTTTTAGGGGAAAAGTTAGCGTCTATTAGCGATATTAGTCAGACACATACTTACGTAGTGATCGAAGATGTGAAGTCTGAAACAGCCATCCAAATTAACGTTTAGTTGACATAATTTCGCGGTACGCGCGAGGGCATCCTGGTCAGCAGTTCATAGCCTATGGTATCGCAATGCTCGGCTACTTCATTGACGGGCAAATCCGGCCCCCAAAGGGTGGCCTTATCCCCAATCGCTACCTGATTTAGGTCAGTAACATCCACGGTAATCATATCCATTGAGACACGTCCTACCAACGGACAGCGTACCCCATTGATAAGTACCGGTGTGCCGTTGGGTGCCTGCCGTGGATAGCCGTCACCGTATCCGACTGTAACGGTAGCGATGGTTGATGGACGAGGGGCCTTCCAGTTGGCGGTATAGCCAACAGGTTCTCCGACGTTAACCTGACGCAGAGATATAACGGCAGATTGGAAGGTCATGACAGGCGTTAGTTGATCGGCATTTTGATGTGCAACAGAAAAAGGTGAATTGCCATAGATCATGTAGCCTGGACGTTGCCAGTTTCGGTGGGTTTCTGGCCAGCCAAGAATAGCGGCCGAATTGGCCAGTGAAATTTCAGTATTTTCACCCGCGCTAATATTATTTAATGAGAGACAGCGATGAAAGGAATTTGTTTGCTCGGTTGTAGCAGGGTTTTCAAGGTCATCTGCACAGGCGAAGTGAGTGGCTAGCACGATGGTTTTCGCAACCTTGCTCGAGGCGCGAAGCGCTTGGTAGTGCTGGCTAATATCATTCGGTTGGAACCCGAGCCGGTGCATGCCTGTATCTATGCCCAACCAGACCTTCACTGCCTGCGTGCTTGAAGATGTCAAAACGGCCTGTTTTTGGGCCTCGTTTTCAACCATAAGCCATAAGTTGTTCTCTGCGGCAACCTGAACTTCATCGGCAGAAAAAGTACCTTCGAGCAATAATATTGGCTGTTCTATGCCAGCTGATCTCAGCTCGACAGCCTCTTCAATGCACGCAACGCCAAAGGCGGGCGCATTTTGTAAGGCTTTACATACTTCCAGAGCACCGTGGCCATAGGCATTGGCCTTAACCATCGGCATTGATTTAGATGCCGGCGCCAACGAGTCTGCTAGCGCTAAATTATCGCGCAATGCTTGTCGGTTAATAATGGCTACCGTTGGTCTAGACATAATCGTTTCGCTTTCTAATAGTCATACTTGTGCTGAGTGAACAGTGTTTGAGCTGCTAGCCATATATCACCAATTTGGCCGTCACCCACAGGTACACCATCGACACTAACCACAGCACCTATTTCTTTAGTTGAACTGGTGATCCAGACCTCATCTGCAGCGCGGACTTCGTCCATGGTAACTGGGCGTTCTTCCACTTTAATAGAACCGTCTTTACGCAATATATCAACGACCATGTTGCGAGTTATGCCGGGCAGAAGTTGGTTGTCTAGCGGCGGCGTAATAACCACCGAATCTTTCACAATAAAGGCATTACAAGCACTGGCTTCAGTGAGTTCGTTTTTGTCATTATAGAGCAGTGTTTCGTCATTTCCCTGAGAATACCCCTCCTGAAAATGCAATACATTACCCAGTAGAGCGGTTGACTTGATATGACAGCGTTGCCAGCGCAGATCTTGACTGGTTGACACATTGTAGCGTTTTGCGATGTCTTTATTGGCGATCGGTGAGGCTGGTATATCAAAGGTAAAACCGAATATTGTCGGAGCAACTGCCTCAGGGAAAGCATGGTATCGCTTATTATCTGCACCGCGACTAACTTGCAGGTAGATGCCCAAATTGCCATTGCCATTTTCAGAGGCTAGCTGGCTACAGAGGGTTTTCCAGTCGTCATGGGTCCATTGTAGACCTAAGCCAATACCCTCTAGACCTTCTTGCATACGTGTTATATGACCCTCAAAACCGAGTAATTTGCCTTCATAGGAGGGGATTACTTCATAAATTCCATCACCGAATAAAAAACCTCTGTCCATGGGGGAAATTTTGGCTTCAGTTATTGGCATGTAAGCGTCGTTAAGAAAGGCAATGCTCATTAATCAATCCTTAAAATTAGGTACCTGTATCGTTATCGGTATTTTTTCTGGAGCTTTGTACAGTCGGTTTTTCCAACTATGGAAAATGTTATCAGCGAATAATGGTTTAGACAAAGGAATTCTGTACAAAACTATTTCGGGTCGCCGTATAGCGCCTATATTACAAGGTTTACGCTCACCTCACAGTAACACGAAAGAGGAGTATTGGGGGAGAGCATCTTTCAATACGCAGAGGTACAGATTCCGTATCAAGCGGGTTGGTTTTTCGGTGATACGAACGAGTAAATTATGCCTTTTTATACTCTATAGTTCAGTCCAATTAATACCCTGAATCGCTCTATTAGCGCCTCGCTGACACTGGAGTCCATTCCATCCTCTGTCAAAGTATTCTCACCAGTCACTCCATCCACACTGCCTGCGGCTGACAAGTAAGCCAATACTGCGTGATTATTCCAGTTGGCCAGTAAGTCTTTCCCAGTCATGACTGCCAGCAGTGCAATAAGTCCGTGAGCAGCCCAGTTGGACACATCTGCCACCAGTAATTCGTCGCAGTGGGTCTTAGATGCGCGGATATCTAATTGGCTGAGAGTCTCGGCAATATTGCCCATACCAATTTCATTTCCACCATCGCCAATAGCAATCGTAGGGCAGGGCGCATTGACCATAAAGGTATCAAAGTTTGCGCAATTTTCTGAAATATCCACACCGCGCATATTGTAATAACAACCATCGCCGGCCTGTCCAGGACGTTCAATGGCAATAATTAAAGAGGGATTGTACTGTGCCAAAATACGTTCGGCTTGATCATCATTGACGATTATTTCATGCACCTGATAGTTATTTTTCAGCGCACTTAGTAACGGCTCATCACATATGATTATAGGGTTGCCGCCAATCTCTTTAATGGCACTATAAAGCGCAATGGCACCCACAGGTCCATCGGTCTCGAAGCTGCCATTTACTGGGAATCCAGTACCTATGAGCACGGTACCAATAGAGTCATAGATTACGTTAGCAGCGCGTAAATAGGATCCGCTTTTAATGGCCGGACTAACGGTTTGCATACCACGAGGATTGAGGGCAACTAAAAGCGCTTCTATTTCTTGTGACAGGGCATCAAGGTCGACTTCTGCTTGGATTCTCTGAGCATTCACTGCGGACAATTGTAAAAGATTATGCGCCTCTTCGATGCTGATAGGTTCAAAGTTAATGACACTGTGTGGCGGTAACTGTACTAGTTTATCGAGATCCAGAGACAGTACGGAGCCAATTTTTGGGTAGCCACCTATGGTTTGACGATCATTAAGAAGGATAATAGGCTGCCCATCTGCAGGGACCTGTATGGCACCAAGGCAAATTCCCTCAGATAAAATGCCATTCACGGAGGGCGCTATCGGCGGGCCACTGAGTCGAAAGCCCATACGATCATTGAGATCTGAAATTTGATAGTCTGAATTAAATAAAATTTGCTTTTGCTGATGGGTAAAATGCTCTTGTTGATATCCAAGTACGACTCTTAGCACGGTCTTTGCCGGCGCCTTCAACAAATATTGAGGTTGCTGTTTGGCGGGAAGGTAGCGTGGCGCTAATAGCTCAGTGTCACCGCAGGGCAATAAGTCGCCAGTTTGTAGTTGCGCACCCTTACCATCTAGGCCGCCAATGGATTCTCTGCCTACAGTGGAACAGCTGCCGAATATCGGTTTAACCGAAAATCCACCGGGCACTGATAGGTAGCACCGCATGCCAACTGACGTAAACCCGATTTCAACTCGATCACCGACACTAACTCGATGCACTTTCCAGCCGTGAACTGGCGTTTTATTAATACTTATTGGAACGGACGCGCCAGTCACCACGAAATAGCTGCTAACGGTTGATTCAAATACTAAGCCACCAACCGTAATCTCAACCAGAGGTGTATTTAAGGGGTTAGCACAGAGCTGATTGGCCCAGCGAAACGCGTCACGATCCATTGGTCCACCCACAGTTAATCCATTGTGATGCTGACCTATGCGTCCGACATCTTGAATCAAACTCAAGATACCTGGCTGAATCACCTTGAGGCCTTTCATTTTTGGTCCTCAAAGCAATTCAGATCACCACCTAGATCAATAAACGCTTGCCTGTTAATTGCTTCAAATACTACTCGATCACCCGTTTTGACGGGCATACTGGGTTCTGTATTGGGATCAAACATTAGTGTGGGGCACAGACCAATAAGATTCCATCCACCAGGTGAAACGGCTGGATAAACGGCCGTTTGCCGGTCGGCAATAGCGACAGCGCCCTTGGGAACTCTTTGGCGCGGTGTAGCTAATCGGGATGCGGCAATTCGCTCATCAACTTCGCCAAGATAAGCAAAGCCAGGTGCAAAGCCGATAGCGTAAACACGGTATTCAACAGATTGATGAATGGCAATGACTTGCTCAACGGTTAAACCAGCATTCGCCGCCAGTCCAGCTAAATCAGGGCCGGACTCGACATCATAGTAGACCGGTAATTTCACCAATACACCGGCCGTTGTATCAAGCGCACGCTCATCAGCCTTATCTGCCAATTGCGCTGCGGCATAAATACTTTTGCTGACGGCAAAGTGGTCTGTCAGGAGCGGATTGTAAATTACTAAAATAGAGGCATATGAGGGAATAAGATCAATCAGACATGATTTCAAATTAATCCGAAGTGCTTCAGTCATGCGTTGAATTTTTGCCGCAATCAGTGGCTCCGTTCGCGTTGATAGGTAAACTATTAAAGAGTTTTCGCCAGCCACAGAAATTTTCAGAGCATCAGTAGGCATGGGACTATCGTTCGCTAAGTAGGTGACGGATTTCACGAATCGCAGCTACGCCTTCACTATTATCGCCGTGAACACAGATAGAATCTGCTTGCAGCTCTAATCTATGGCCACTTATCGTGGTAATTGAGCCCTCATTGCTGAGTTGGGCGACCTGTTTTAGCATTTTTTCGCGGCTGTGAATGGCTCCGGGCAAACTGCGACTGAGCAAGGCGCCATTATCGGCGTAACAGCGATCAGCAAAAACTTCGAAAATTAACTGTAACCCAAAGGCCGCTGCTTCCTGTTTGTGCTCTTCTGCGGAGGGCGTAGCTTGAAGCATAAATGCAAGAGGCTGAGGGTAATCGCTGATCGCTTGCATCACCGCACTGCGGATATGTCCGTTGGCCATCATGTCGTTGTAGAGTGCGCCGTGTGGTTTAACATAACTGACGCTGCAGTCTTGAGCCGTTGCGATCCCTGCCAATGTGGCGATTTGTTGCGTAATGACATCGATAAGCTGGTGGTGTGGAATATCCATGGACAGCCGACCAAAATTTTCTCTGTCAGGATAGCTTGGGTGCGCACCCACAGTGACCTTATTTTGTCGGGCCAAAGATAGGGTTTGCGCCATTATGGCAGAATCGCCAGCATGCTGACCGCAGGCAATACTCGCTTGGTCGATAAATGGCATTACTTGAGCATCAACATTATCGCTATCGATGCAGGCACTTTCGCCAAGGTCGCAATTGAGTAGTAAAGTCATATCCATATCCTAAATCAATCGATTCGCAGTGTGACTATTTATCTTCTAAGCCACTGTTGAGTACATCAGTCACTAGCATACAACCCGGGCTATGAGTGATACAAAAGGGGGGCTTAGCTTGCTCTAAGGCTACTTGGGGTGTCACGCCACAGGCCCAAAACAACGGTTCTTCATCGCGATTAATAGTGACTGCTTCGCCGTAGTCCGGGTGGTTAATGTCCTTGATGCCGATGAGCTCGGGGCTGCCATAGTGAACGGGTGCACCATGGACGCGCGGGAAACGAGCACTAATATCTGTCGCTCGAGTAGCATCGGCTCTATTAAAAGGCCGCATACTGACGACCATCTTGCCACTAAAGGGACCGGCGGGCTCACAGTCGATATTGGTTCTATACATTGGTACGTTAAGACCTTCACTGATATTCCGTACATCCAGGCCTTCTGCAAGAATCGCCTCTTCGAATGAAAATGAACAACCCAGTAAAAAGACCACCAAGTCATCGCGCCAAAGTGATGTAATATCAGAAAGTTCGTCGGTCAGTAGCCCATCTTCAAACACTCTATAACTGGAGATATCTGTTCTGATGTCGACATCTTGGCCCACTTCTGGAAGTTTAAATTCACCCGGTTTAGATGTGGCTATTAAGGGGCAGGGTTTTGGATTGGCGAGACAAAATTGAGTGAAATCAGCAGCCCATGCAGTCGGCAATATAACGAGATTGCACTGCACATAGCCTTGGCAAAGGCCCGAGGTCATGCCGATGTGTTTTCCCTGTCGAATCTGCATGCGCAGGCTCTCGGGCGATGGGCTTGTTGATATCAATCCATGTCCTCTTGGGTTAGCCCTTTACTAAGGCATTTTCAGTTAGAAAGCGGACTATATCGTCGGTTGCAATATGTTGGTTTTCGCTCTCTCGGCGATGACGATACTCAATCTTTCCATCATCAAGACCACGGTCACCGATGACCACTCTATGCGGTATACCAATCAACTCTATGTCAGCCAGCATACTGCCTAATCTAGCCTTGGCCTCATCCATAAAGAGGACTTCGTATCCTAGTTCTGTCAGTTGGTCATAGAGTCCTTCACAGGCTAATTTAACGGATTCAGACTTGTGCATGTTGATAGGCACAATGGCAATTTGGAAGGGTGCTATAGCGTCCGGCCACATAATGCCATTGTCATCATTATTTTGTTCAATCGCCGCGGCTACAATTCGACTAACGCCAATCCCATAGCAACCCATACTCATAAACTGCTCTTTTCCATTTTCGTCAAGCACTGTGGCCTTCATGGACTCGCTGTATTTTGTACCTAACTGAAATATGTGTCCTACTTCGATACCGCGTTTAATCTCTAGGGTGCCTTTACCGTCGGGGCTAGTATCACCAGCGACGACATTGCGAATATCAGCGACCGTAAAGTCAGCGCAGTCGCGATCCCAGTTAACGCCAGTGAGGTGGAAGTCATTTTTGTTGGCGCCGCAGCTGAAGTCTCTCAACGCTGCCGCACAGGGGTCAACAACCATAGTTAAGCCTAAGCCAACCGGCCCGATTGAGCCAGGTGCGCATTGCAATGCAGATTTAATCTGTTGTTCAGTTGCAAAAGTGATATCGCCGCTAAGTCCGAGAACGCGCTGGGCTTTTACTTCATTCAACTCATGGTCTCCGCGCAACATGAGGCCAAACAGTTCAGCTTCTCCCTCATGATTTACAGCACTAATAATTAAGGCTTTTAGGGTTTGATTGGCCTCAACGCTTAAGAATGCGCTCAGATCACTAATGGTACGCACGCCAGGCGTGGCAATCTCTACCATAGGTGCCGTGCCTGATGAGTTAGTGTATTCGGGTGCTAAGGCCTCAGCCTTCTCGATGTTGGCGGCGTAGTCACTGCCATCAGAAAACACAATAGCGTCTTCTCCTGACTCAGCAAGTACGTGAAATTCATGAGAATGACTTCCACCAATACTTCCGGTGTCGGCCAGTACCGCCCTAAAGTCTAGACCGGTACGCTGGAAAATTTCTGAGTAAGTGCGGTGCATGAGATCGTAAGTCTCTTGCAGTGAATCTGCATTGCTGTGAAATGAATAGGCATCTTTCATGCAAAATTCACGTGTACGCATTACTCCAAAGCGAGGTCTGCGTTCATCGCGGAATTTGGTTTGTATCTGATAGAAATTCGCTGGTAGTTGTTTGTAGCTACTAATTTCAGTGCGAATAATGTCTGTAATAACCTCTTCGTGGGTTGGACCTAAGCAAAACTCACGATCGTGACGATCCTTAATGCGCAAAAGTTCTGGGCCAAATTGATTCCAACGCTCCGACTCTTGCCACAGATCAGCGGGTTGGACGACTGGCATCATCAATTCGAGCGCACCCGATCTATCCATTTCCTCTCGAACTATATTTTCAACCTTACGGAACACCTTGAGGCCGAGAGGCAGCCATGAGTAGAGGCCTGAGGCAACCTTCCTTATCATACCTGCTCGCAGCATTAGTTTGTGACTGATCACCTCAGCGTCTGCAGGAGAGTCTTTTTTTGTTGTGATTAGGTATCGGCTAGCGCGCATGATTTCTCTTAAACTTTAGTGGGTGACTAATGGTACCATTTTACTGGCCAGAATCGTCCCGGTATACAAGAAAGCAGTCTGAGGACTAAAAATGTTTCAATTACACCCTGTGCTCCAAAAAGATACGGTACTTGTCGGTGAGTTTTCGCTAAGCCTTTTGCTCATTAGCAAAGACGCGAATTACCCATGGGCAATCCTTGTTCCAAAAAGATCAAATATTGAAGAGATATATCAATTAAGCCTGTCTGATAGGCAAGCATTACTTAAGGAATCTTGCCTACTGGCCAACGCTTTGGTGGACATATTCAAGCCTGATAAGCTCAATATTGCGACTATAGGGAATATGGTTCCTCAGCTTCACATGCACCATGTTTGCAGATACCAAACAGACCTGAGCTGGCCAAAGCCGGTTTGGAGCCAGACACCGGCTTCTACCTACGCTGCTCAGGAATTAGAGGGATTTAAGCAGCGTTTGCTCTTAGAGCTTGCTGAGGATCTTAGTCACTCTCAGCACTAGGTTCACGAAATAATGTTAGCGCGTCATATCCTTGAGACCCTTCAGTGCGTGAATCTTGACCACGGTTCTTGCGGGCTTTGCAGAAAATTCGATTGATTCGCCAGTAAAAGGGTTTATGCCTGCACGAGGCGCTTTGGCGTCTTTTTGAGCAGTGGTGACCTTGAATAGGCCTGCAAGGATAAATTCTCCCACCGCACCGTCAATAATATGTCGTTCAATTAAAATAGCGAGCTCACCTAAAACAACATTAATCTGCTGTCGGCTGAGATCTGATTGAAGAGCAAGTTCGCTGATGATGTCGTTCTTATGAAAGCGCTCAGTGATGGGTGACATATCTTTATTAGATAGAGAGTTGCTGGTGTTAAATGAATCTTTCATCGTTTAGTCCCTTAATATCATTGGTGAAGTCCAGAATAACCAGTTCAGGTAAATTCCTTATATACCCTGTATTTATAGCCCAAATTTCAACAACTGCCAGATCTTGATCAAATAATTTCTATGAATTCATATAAAACAGTGTTGATTGGGGCATTCTCTCAGAGCAGAGGCTGATGTATACTGCGCCGCCTTTAAAATACAGGTTTACGTATGCCACCTAAAAAGTGCGGCGACATTATTGACAGGAGTTGAGAGATGCCAATTTATGAATATCGCTGTCAGTCTTGTGGGCATGAGATGGAGAAGCTACAAAAAATCAGCGATGATCCCTTACTGGAGTGTCCTGCTTGTTTTGAAGCGGCCCTGAGGAAGCTTGTCTCCGCAGCCGGATTTCGTCTCAGTGGAAGTGGTTGGTATGAAACCGATTTTAAAAAGGGCAAAATGAAGAACGTGACGAGTACGGGTTCAACTGACGCAGCATCGGATAACTCGGCAAAAAAACAAACAAACAGTGCTTCGGCGACACCAAGCACTGCCTCTAGCGGAGCCTCGGGTTCGCAATAATGTCTACACTGGGAATAATAAACTAATGGATCGATCAATATATTGCGGGTTAGTGAGAAGCTCTCATATCGATACTGAAATCACGTTAACCGGCTGGGTTGACCGCCGCCGTGACCATGGTGGGGTTATCTTTTTAGATCTGCGCGATCGCGAAGGTATCGTGCAGGTGGTATTTGACTCTGATGGTGGTGAGTTTTTCAAGTTGGCTGATAGTGTTAGATCTGAGTATGTACTCAAGGTTACTGGGAAGGTTCGAGCACGCAGTAAAACGACAGTTAACCCCGGTATGGCGACCGGAGAAATCGAAGTTTACGGTATTCAGCTAGAGATTCTTAATACAGCACAGACGCCTCCATTTCAGTTGGATGAATTTGTTACCGTTGGTGAGGATGTGCGCCTTAAATATCGCTACATGGATTTGCGACGTACCGAAATGCAAAATAGCCTGCGTTTTCGCTCTAAAATCACCTCGTCGATTCGCAATTATTTAGTAGATGATGGATTTTTAGATATCGAAACGCCTATTATGACGCGCGCAACGCCTGAAGGAGCTCGAGACTATTTGATTCCCTCGCGAACTCATCCTGGTCAGTTCTTCGCTATGCCCCAGTCTCCGCAGCTGTTTAAACAGATGCTCATGGTGGCTGGGTTCGATCGATACTATCAAATCGCAAAATGCTTCAGAGATGAAGACCTGCGCGCTGATCGTCAGCCAGAATTTACTCAAATAGATATTGAAGCATCGTTTATTGAAGAAGAAGACATCATGTCTACGACTGAGACAATGGTAACGAAGCTGTTTTCTGAGCATATGGATGTTGAGTTTGCTGCGTTTCCAAGAATGACTTACAGCGAGGCAATGCAACGTTATGGATCAGATAAACCTGATCTTAGAATCCCTCTGGAATTAGTTGACATTAAAGACTTGCTGAAGGACATAGACTTCAAAGTGTTTGCCGGGCCTGCCAATGATCCCGATTGTAGGGTCAGCGCGCTTAAAGTGCCAGGTGGAGCGACTATTTCTCGTAAGCAGATTGATGACTACACTAAGTTTGTCAGTATTTACGGTGCCAAAGGGCTTGCTTGGATAAAAGTTAATGCGCTAGAGGACGGCATTGAAGGTCTGCAATCTCCAATCATTAAGTTTCTTGGCGAAGAGGCTACCTTAGCCATCATGCAGCGCCTAGACGTTGCAAATGGCGATATTGTGTTCTTTGGAGCCGATAAGTCCTCTGTTGTTTCCGAAGCGCTGGGTGCATTACGGTGTAAGGTTGGCGAAGATCTTGACCTCTTTACCTGTGAGTGGGCACCTATGTGGGTGATTGACTTCCCCATGTTTGAAACCACTGACTCGGGTGCTTTGACACCACTTCACCACCCATTTACTGCGCCATCATGTTCAATTGAAGAACTTAAAGCTGATCCGACTAATGCGTTATCTCGGGCTTATGACATGGTGCTTAATGGTGTCGAACTAGGTGGCGGTTCTATTCGTATTCATGATCAAAATATGCAGTCAGTCGTATTTGATGTCTTGGGAATTGGTGCTGAGGAGCAGCGCGAGAAGTTTGGCTTCTTGCTAGACGCATTAAAGTTTGGTGCTCCACCTCATGGGGGTGTCGCATTTGGTTTGGATCGCCTGATCATGTTAATGGTTGGTGCTGATTCGATTAGAGATGTTATGGCATTCCCTAAAACGCAGTCTGCTGCTTGCCTGCTTACTGATGCACCAAGTCACGTAGATGCTACGCAATTGCGAGATCTAAATATCCGTTTGCGTAAAAAAGAAGACTAGCCTACGAGCTTTAGTGAAACTTAGAAAAAGCAATTAGAAAGTGGTCAGTGGTAAGTTAAAGAAAACGTCACGCAAGTTGTGTGACAATTAATACTCAAACGAGTAATCATTAAACGAGGTAATACCGATGAAAGTTATAAAAAAGACAAAAGAATATGTTGTATACCAAAAGGGTTCTGGCCGTTATGCGGTGAAAGATGCTGACAAAAATTGGGTCAATGGTGACGAGAAAGTTAAAATTTTGTTGGCGGAAGGTTTAATTAAAGCAGTTATGCCCTCGGCGCCAGTAGTTGAGGAAGCTCCGGTGGAAGAAGTGGCTGTTGTTGAAGAAGCGCCTACTGCTGCTGAAGAAGCCCCAGCCGTTGAAGAAGCGCCTGCTGCTGAAGAAGCCCCAGCCGTTGAAGAAGCGCCTGTTGCTGAAGAAGCCCCAGCCGTTGAAGAAGCGCCTGNTNCTGAAGAAGCCCCAGCCGTTGAAGAAGCGCCTGTTTCTGAAGAAGTCCCAGCCGTTGAAGAAGCGCCTGCTGCTGAAGAAGCCCCAGTTGCTGAAGAAGCGCCTGCTGAAGAAGCCCCAGTTGCTGAAGAAGCGCCTGTCGCTGAAGAAGCGCCGGCTGTTGAAGAAGCGCCTGTTGCTGAAAAAGCTAAACCAAAAGCTAAAGCTGCACCTAAAGCAAAAGCTGCACCTAAAGCAAAAGCTGCACCTAAAGCAAAAGCTGCACCTAAAGCGAAAGCTGCACCCAAAGCGAAAGCTGCACCTAAAGCGAAAGCTGCACCCAAAGCGAAAGCTAAGCCTGCAGCGAAATCAGAGGACTAACCTACTCGGTTTTAACCCTGGTTTCAGAACAAGCTCTCTGAATTCTGTTCAGAGGGCTTTTTTATTTGTTGACTCAGCTCAGTGAGGTTGCAACACTCCGTGCATGGTTTTACTTAAGAAACGCTATGATTAGAATTTTGGGGATAGATCCAGGCTCGAGGCGCACCGGATATGGCGTGATAGACGTTGCTGGAAGCAAAATCGCCTACATCTCTAGCGGTATTATCCGTCTTCCAGAGGAGTCCCTTCCTGATAGGTTAAAAATAATATTTGACGGTGTCAGCGAAATTATTGAGCAGTATCATCCACAGCATATGGGTATTGAGGAGGTATTTTTTGCCAAGGATCCTCGAGCCGCATTGAAATTGGGGCAGGCAAGGGGTGCAGCAATTGTTGCCGGTGTTAATGCCGGGCTCCCGGTTGGGGAGTATTCCGCTAGAAGTGTTAAACAGGCTGTTGTTGGAACAGGGGCTGCAGATAAGCACCAGGTTCAAATGATGATCACACAGCTGCTAAAATTATCTCAGGCGCCATCAGAAGACGCAGCTGATGCTCTCGCCGTCGCTATTTGTCATGCCCATAGTATGCATACCAATGCTGCTCTATCGAAAGAGGCCAAGGGGTTTGCTCGCGGTAGACATAAATAAACGCTCGCTACATTAATAGAATTGAAAGAGATTAACGGCATATGATTGGACAAATCACAGGAATTATCGTCAATAAACTTGCACCTGATGTATTGGTTGATGTGCAGGGCGTTGGTTATGAAGTGCTTGTTTCTCTGGGTACGTTTTTTGATCTCCCTGAGATAGGCGCAGGTGTTACTCTGCATACACATTTTGTTGTCCGAGACGATGCCCAGCTCTTATTTGGGTTTTCCTCGTTGCAGGAACGAATCCTTTTTCGCACGCTTATTAAGGTCAATGGGGTGGGCCCTAAAATGGCTCTGGGTATTCTGTCAGGCATGACTGCTGGCGAGTTTGCTCATGCAATCCGTAATGACGATGTTGCAACCTTAGTAAGGCTGCCTGGAGTTGGTAAGAAAACGGCAGAAAGACTCGTTATTGAAATGAGAGATCGCGTAGATGACATTGATACAACGGCTAATGACAGTGCAGAGATTGCGATCAAACAGCCAGATATCCAAAAAGAGGCTGAGAGCGCCTTAATAGCGCTTGGTTATAAACCTCAGGACGCCGCTAAAATGATTAGCAAAGTTGAGACTGATGAAATAACCAGTGCTGAACAATTAATTAGAGGAGCTCTTAAATCGATGGTGGCTAAATAAGCGGCGCAATTGATAAATACTGCCGGTTTAATCTTGCTGTGTAGTGAAAAGTTCACATCAGCAATGTATGCTAGAAGACAAATTCGAGACCTTATCCAATGATAGAGCCTGATCGTTTAATTTCTCCTGACATTTCCGCCTCTGAGGAGCGCTATGATCGAGCGCTGCGCCCAGTAACCCTCGAGGAATATGTAGGCCAACCTGTCGTCAAACAACAGCTTGAGATTTTTATTGAAGCCGCGCGCCGCCGTGATGAACCGCTGGATCACACACTCGTATTCGGTCCCCCTGGCCTGGGGAAAACCACCTTGGCACACATTATTGCTAACGAAATGCAGGTGGACCTTAAAACGACATCGGGTCCAGTGTTGGAAAAAGCCGGAGATCTTGCCGCGCTGCTAACAAACTTAGAATCGGGTGACGTACTATTTATCGATGAAATTCATCGGCTTAGCCCAGTTGTAGAAGAAATTCTCTACCCTGCTCTGGAGGACTACCAGTTAGATATTGTTATTGGCGAGGGACCGGCTGCACGTTCAATAAAACTTGATCTACCGCCGTTTACGCTAGTGGGAGCGACTACGCGGGCCGGATTGCTGACATCTCCACTTCGAGATAGGTTCGGTATAGTTCAGCGACTAGAATTCTACTCGGTCGAGGATCTTGCCAGTATTGTTAGGCGAGCGAGTAATATTCTTAAACTAGAAATCGATGATGATGGGGCTAAAGAAATTGCATGTCGAGCGCGTGGAACACCGCGAATAGCAAACCGACTACTGAGGCGGGTCAGAGATTATGCCGAAGTTAAAAGTGACGGCTCAATTACCAAGCAGACAGCTGATGCAGCGCTAAATATGCTTAATGTGGATCAGAGTGGCTTTGACCATTTAGATCGACGTCTATTATTAACCTTGATGGAAAAGTTTGAGGGAGGTCCCGTCGGGGTAGACAGCTTAGCAGCCGCGCTGAGCGAGGAGCGCGGTACTATCGAAGATGTCCTTGAGCCGTATTTAATTCAGCAAGGCTATTTGATGAGAACATCAAGAGGCCGCATGGCAACGCGGATGGCCTACGAGCACTTTGGCCTCAAAAGCCCAAAACGTATTCAGCAACAGATGGATATCATTGATGACTGAATTTTGTGTGCCCATGCGTGTCTATATTGAAGATACAGATGCGGGTGGCATTGTTTACTATGCTAATTACCTTAAATTTATGGAGCGAGCTCGAACCGAGTTAATGCGCAGTTTGGGCTATGGCAAGCCGGCACTTTTTGATGGACTACAGTTGGTCGTTCATGAGGTGCAGGTCAAATACCATAGTCCTGCGGTATTAGATGATGAGATTAGGGTACTGGTAGCGTTGGAGTCGGTTCGAAAAGTTACTTTATCGATGAGTCAAAATATTTTCAGGGGCGATACTCTCTTATGTGAAGGGCATGTCAAATTAGCCTGCTTAAATGTTGCCACTAAGAAGCCGGTAGCAATGCCACAAGTAATGTATCAAAAATTAATTGGCCTTATGGCCCAAGATCGGAGTTAAGACCAGTGAATGAAGAAAACTTATCAATCCTTTCGCTAATTGTAAATGCTAGTTTTCCGGTGCAAGTGGTTATGGGAATCTTGTTCATTGCTTCAGTAATGTCTTGGATTATGATTGTTCAGCGGGGAATTTTTCTCAGCCATGCACAAAGTAATTTCAAGGATTTCGAAGACACTTTTTGGTCTGGCGTGGATTTAGCGCAGTACTACCAAGAGTTGACTCAGAAGGCCAAGGATATTGGCATATCAGATGGTATTGAAAATGTGTTTAGAGCTGGATTTCGAGAATTTAATCGCTTATCACATTCTGATAAAGCCGATCCTGATGCCGTGATGGAAGGTACCGATAGGGCAATGCGTGTTGCATTGTCACGGGAGGATGAAAAGCTAGGCGTCAACTTACCTTTTCTTGCCAACGTTGCCTCGGTGAGCCCTTATATTGGCTTACTGGGGACTGTGTGGGGAATTATGGATACCGTTCGAGGTCTTGGAATGATGCAGCAGGCGACATTAGCCGCAGTGGCACCCGGCATTTCAGAAGCACTCATACCCACTGCCATGGGTCTTTTTGCTGCGATACCAGCTGTTATAGCGTACAACCGCTATGCGGCGAAAGTAGAGGGTATCAATACCAGCTATGAGACCTTTTCAGATGAGTTCTCGAGTATTTTACATCGTCAGGTTTATTCGAAATAGATTGAATTTTGGAGTTTAGCGTTTGTGAAGCTAAGAAAATCGAAACGTAAATTGGTGGCCGAAATCAATGTAGTGCCTTACATCGATGTTACCTTGGTACTGATGGTCATTTTTATGATAACCGCGCCATTGCTGATGCAAGGTGTGAAGGTTGAGCTACCATCAGCTAATTCTGCGCCGATGGACAGCACTGATCAAGAGCCGTTCATCGTGTCGATAAAAGGGGACGGTACATACTGGATTGACGTCAAAGGAATAAATCAAACTCAGCCACTGAAAACGGTAAAAGAACGAGTCACCAAAATACTTAGGCAAAAGCCACAGACGCCGATTCTTGTTTGGGGTGATACGACGGTGGATTATGGTGCCGTGGTAAATTTGATGAGTGAATTACAGCTTGCTGGCGCAACATCTGTTGGGCTGGTGACAGAACCTGCTAGCCAGTAGTATGAAAAATTATCTGAGCTATGGTGTTGGAGCTATTGGCAGTATCTGCATACATGGCTTGGTGCTCAGCGTATTACTCATTCCTGGTGATGGCGATACTCAAGCGATCGTCATACAGCCACAATATATTAATTCGAAACTTGTTGAACTTGCACCCAAAAAGAAAGTAGTTGTTCCAAAGAAAACTAAAAGTGACGCTGCTAAAAAGAAACGTGAACGGCAGCGCCGCTTAGATGCCGCAAAGGCAAAAGCAAATGCTGATGCGCAAAAGAAAAAGAAGGCTGATCTGGATCGTAAAGAAAAAGAACGATTAGCGTTAGAGCAAGACAGACTGGAGCGAGAGCGGTTAGCCGAGTTACAGCGGCAGAAGCTTGCGGCAGAATTTGCACAGACCCTCGCTGAAGAGCAATTATTGCTCAGAGCGCAGGAAGACGAAGTAGCGGCCAACAGTTATCGACAGCTGATTTCACTGCGTCTCTCCGAGAATTGGAGTCGTCCCCCTAGTGCGCGCAGAGGTATGGAGACACTGATCAGGTTGCAGTTGGTTCCAACCGGCCGCGTGGTGGGTGTGACTGTATTAAAATCAAGCGGTGACTCAGCGTTCGATAGGTCGGTTGAGCAAGCTGCGTTTAAGGCGGCGCAATTCATTGAGCTACAGCAAATGTCACCGAGTCTATTTGAAAAGAAATTCCGGCAAGTAGACGTTTCATTTAGCCCTCAAGACCTTAGGTTATAAACAATAACGGAGATCAGATGTCCCATAAAATAAGATCCTTGCGCGATTCTTCTCAAGCGCTCCTGCTCTGCCTTGTGTTAATGATTCATCCATTAAAAGCGTGGAGTGAGTTGATCATTAGAGTGACTCAAGGAAACGATAAACCAACTATTGTGGCGGTCGCGCCCATGGTAATGTCGGGTAATCAGTTAGCAGAGGATATCAGTGCTATTATCGAATCAGACCTACAGAGAAGTGGACTGTTTAAGACTATCCCTAGAGGTAATATGCTGGCATTTCCCACTGATCCTGAGGATGTCTATTTTAGAGATTGGCGATTACTTGGTGGCGAATACCTGATTGTCGGGTCAGTTATTGCAGTGCAGCAGGGTGGGATTGAGTTGAGTTTTAGTTTGTTGGATGTAAATGCTCAAAAAACCGTATTTAAACATAGCGTTAAAGGGTCGACAAGCCAGCTAAGAGACCTTGCACATTTGGCCAGCGATAAGGTCTATAAGGAAATAACCGGTATCCGGGGAGCTTTTAGTACTCGATTGGCCTATGTCACCGCCAATCAAAAGGATGGACGTCTAGTTTATCGACTCAATGTATCAGATTCTGATGGCGCTAGAGAGAGAGTAATGCTTAAGTCCGCTGAACCGATTATGTCTCCATCCTGGTCTCCGTCAGGAGATGAATTAGCCTATGTATCCTTTGAAACGGGTAGGCCGGCTATTTTTAGGCAGAGTTTAACTACCGCCGTTCGAAAACAACTAACCAATTTTCGGGGGCTCAATGGCGCGCCATCATGGTCGCCAGATGGTAAGCAGTTAGCTTTAGTGCTGTCCAAAGATGGAAATCCTGAAATTTATATTTTGGCGCTTGCGACAAATAAGTTTACGCGAATGACTCGTCATTTTGCCATTGATACTGAGCCTACTTGGTCTCCGGATGGGAAAAGTCTGTTATTTACCTCAGATAGGGGAGGTACGCCACAAATTTATAAATTAACTGTTGCAACTAGGGCGGTTCAACGAATAACATTCAAGGGTAACTATAACGCGCGACCAAGTCTTGCTCCAGATGGGCGAACTTTAGTGATGGTTCATCGCGAATCTGGTGTGTTTCATATCGCGACTCTCGATTTGGTGACTGGTCGAATGTTAGAGCTGACGGAGACTCGTTTAGATGAATCTCCGACTGTTGCCCCCAACGGGGCAATGTTAATTTATGCGACAAAGCAGGGCGACAGAGGGATCTTGTCTGCGGTGTCGCTAGATGCTGGCGTGAAGTACTTTTTACCGGCTAAATCTGGTGATGTCAGAGAACCAGCTTGGTCGCCATTCTTAAGATAATGGCGTGATTCTAGATGTAACATTTAAATATATTTTTTAATAAGGAGCTGTAAATGAATATTTCTGCAACTAAACTGGGTCTTCCTGTTTTATGCCTGTCAGCGATACTTGCCGGCTGTAGTTCGTCCCCAGTTGATGAAACCACATCTTCAATTGAAGATACCACTGTCCAAACGGCAACTGTAGAGATGGAGGTCGAGAACACAGCAGCAATGGTTGAAGAGGTTGCCGAGCCAACTAATTCCGCAGACACTGTGTTTTACTTTGCATTTGATAAAGCAGTGCTGAGTGACGAGTCTCGGGCGGCTTTGATCGAGAATGCTCAATTTTTAATGAGTAATCCTCGGGCAATCCGTTTAGAAGGTCACGCTGATGAACGTGGCACTCGCGAATACAACATGGCTTTAGGTGAGCGGCGAGCCAACGCGGTTAAAGACTTCATGGTCTTACAAGGCGTATCCGATGCTATGATTGAAGTCGTTAGCTATGGAGAGGAACGAGCAGCTTCCTTTGGTAGCAGCGCTGCAGCGTGGAGTATGAATCGGAGAGTAGAGCTTAAGTAGAGCTCGAAGATTAGTACCTGGTGACTGGGGTCGCGCGACGCCAGTCACTGCTTTTTTAGATTAAAATAAGTTACACGTGAGTTGAAATGAAACTAGGCCAAAGCTTCTGGTTACTTTTTCTGTACCTTCCTATGGGTGCAATGGCGCAAGATCTTGTTCCCATAGTAGATGCTTCGCAAACTTCCTCATCTGATGCAGAGGATGTCGTTACTGAATACATGCCTGAGCAGTCTTCTGAGCTGATTTCTAATCGTTACGATATTATGCAAGATCTCCAAGAAGAGGTCAGAATGCTCAGGGGCCTTGTAGAAGAATTGGCCTATGAGCTGCGGCAAGTAAAACAACGCCAGCTCGACGATTATTTGGATCTTGATCGCCGTTTAGGTCTAACAAAAAACACAGGCAACTCGGCGCTTTCTGATCCTACCCTTACTGCAGACGATCTCGATACCTTAGTTGCTGATGAGGACTCATTGACAACGAGTTCTGATGAAATGACTGAAGTCGATTTGAGTGTGGTTCCAGCTATCCCACAGGTCGATTTAGCGGTCGACAAGTCACTGGTCGAAGACGATTATAGAGCGGCATCGAATAAACTGTTAAAAGAGCGAGATATTGAAGGGGCGACCGTCGCCCTTAAAATGCACCTAGAGATTTATCCTGCAAGTCCATTTGCCGCTAATGCCCATTACTGGTTAGGTGAAATTTACTTGTTACAAGGTGATAGCGAATTAGCACGGCAAGCCTTTACAAGTATCGTTGAGAGTCATGCGGGCCATCCTAAGGCCATGGATTCAAGTTTTAAGCTAGGTAAGATATATTTTCAACTGGGTGAGCTAGATCGCGCTAAGACGCTTCTCGAAGATGCAGCACAAAGTTCTGGGGGCGTTGCCAGTAAAGCCCGTAATTTTCTAGATAAAAACTTCCCATAAAAGGGTGTCCTCCGATGTCCGATAAGGCCGTTATTTTAGTCTCTGGTGGTTTAGATTCGTCTACTGTTTTAGCCATTGCTGCTCGGCAGGGCTATGAGTGCTATACACTTAGTTTTGATTATGGTCAGCGGCATCGATCAGAACTGGACGCTGCGATTCGAGTGTCGGAGTCAATGTCGGTTGTCGAGCACAAAGTCATTAAGCTTGATTTGCAGGCCATAGGTGGCTCCGCTCTCACCGACACAACCATTGCAGTGCCCGAGAGAGAGACTGCAGGAATCCCAGTGACCTATGTACCTGCCCGGAATACTATCTTTTTGTCTATTGCTCTGGGTTGGGCTGAGGTAATTGGGGCCAATAAGATTTTTGTCGGGGTCAATGCGGTTGATTACTCGGGGTATCCAGATTGTAGGCCAGAATATATTGCCAGCTTTGAAGCAATGGCCAACCTAGCCACACGAGCAGGCGTAGAGGGGAATCATTTATCAATTGAAGCTCCGCTTATTGATATGACTAAGGGGCAAATTATTCAGGCCGGATTAGAGCTTGGGGTGGATTATAGCCAGACAGTGTCTTGTTATCAGGCGAGTTCTGATGGTGTGGCTTGTGGCAAATGTGACAGTTGTCGACTGCGTGCACAGGGCTTTTTTGAGGCTGGGGTAAAAGACCCGACCCGATATCAAAATAACGCTTGAATTTTGTTATCTGGTCAGTATGATACGCACCTCCTCTGAGGGCCGTTAGCTCAGTTGGTAGAGCAGTTGGCTTTTAACCAATTGGTCCCGCGTTCGAGTCGCGGACGGCCC
>JGI24540J26637_10000195_pt1 | contig 24037 bp, 22 predicted proteins | sample NorSeaMetagenome_FD_26637 | JGI IMG/M metagenome (IMG submission 26637)
GGTTTTGGTTCGTTTTCAAATGTATCTAATCCTGCAAACGAAACTTTTCCAGAGTCTAATGCATTAACTAATTCAACTTCGTTAACAACACCTCCTCTGGCAGCATTTATTAAACCCACGCCATCTTTCATCAATTCAAATTGTTTTTTATCAATAACATAACTTTTTTGAGCCGGAACGTGTAAACTAATAAAATCTGAGTTTTTAAGAAGTTCATCAAGTTTTGAGATTTTAATATCAAAATCAATTGATTTACCACCCATGAATTCTAATTTTAAAGATGTATTAGAAAGAAATTTATCATAAGCTAAAATATTCATCCCTGCGCCTAAAGCAATTTTTGCAGTTTCTCTACCAATTCTTCCAAATCCAATAATTCCTAGAGTTTTTCCTCTTAATTCAACTCCTTTAGCGTATGCTTTTTTTAATTTTTTAAAATTAGAATCTCCGTCTAACGGCATAGAACGATTAGATTCATGGAGAAATCTTACTCCACTATAAAGATGAGCGAATACTAGTTCTGCAACTGAAGATGAAGATGCAGCTGGAGTGTTAATTACGTTGATGTTTTTACTTTTAGCATATTCTACATCAATATTATCCATTCCAACACCACCTCGTCCAATAATTTTTAAACCTGGACATTTGTCTATCAATTCTTTTCTTACTGTAGTTGCACTTCTGACAAGTATTACACTAATATCTTCTTTGTTAATGTAATTCTCTAATTGCTCCTGAGCCACATTAGTAGTAATAATATTGAAACCTGATTTTTTTAATTCTTCAACTCCGGAATTAGAAATACCATCGTTTGCTAAAACATTTATCATTTTTTTTAATTTTAAACTAGTTTATTAAGTTGATTCATTGCTTCAATTAATACTTTAACCGAGCCAATATCTAATGCATTATAAATTGAAGCTCTATAACCACCAACAGATCTATGTCCATTGACTCCACTTATATTGGCTTCCAAACATAAACGATCGAAATGTTGCTTATGGTTTTGATCATTAAGATTAAAGGTTACATTCATTAAACTTCTATCTTCTTTTTTTGCAAAACCATTAAAAAGATCATTTGAGTCAATTGCGCTGTAAAGTAAATTTGCTTTCTCAATGTTTTTATCTTCTATTGCTTTAATCCCTCCGTTTTTTGTTAGCCACTCTAAAGTTAACATTGAAGTGTAAACAGCAAATACAGGAGGTGTATTAAACATGCTGTCCTTATCAATGTGTACTTTATAATCCAACATTGAAGGAATAGTTCTTGAAACCTTTCCAAGTATTTCTTCTTTAACTATAACTAAAGTTGTTCCTGCAGGACCCATGTTTTTCTGAGCACCAGCATAGATTAAGGAAAACTTAGAAAAGTCAATATTTCTAGAAAAAATATCAGATGACATATCACATATCAAATTTGTATTGGTTTTTGGAATGTCGTGAAACTGAGTACCGAAAATTGTATTATTGGTAGTGATGTGCAAATAATCTAAATCTGAATCTAAGTTGTAATTTTTAGGAATATAATTAAAGTTAGCATCTTTCGATGTTGCGACTTCAATTGCATTACCAAAGTTTTTAGCTTCTTTTAAGGCTTTAGTTGACCAAGCTCCAGTATTAATATAACCAGCTTTATTTTCGAGCAAGTTGTAGGCTGTCATTAAAAACTGCATACTTGCACCGCCTTGAAGAAATAAAGCTTTGTAACCCTTGTTGTTTAGATTTAATAAATCTAAGGATAGAGTTGTTGCTCTATCCATAATTTCAACAAAATCTTTGCTTCTATGAGAAATCTCGATTAGAGACAGATTAGAATTGTTAATATTCAAAATCCCATTTGAAGCTTGTTCAATAACAGATCTTGGCAAGATACTTGGGCCAGCACTAAAATTGTGTATTTTCATATATTTTAAAAAATCGAAATTAATTAATTTAATATTATCAAATATGATACCTGAATTAAGATATCATCATATTTTCAACAAAAATTTAATTGTATCGTTGTTATCTGCATAATCACTAATATTTGGACATTGTGCTTGGCCAAATTTTATATTAGTATCAAAATTCATATTACTTGCTACACACTGGATACTTTCAGAGTTGTTTTTTATAAGTTCAGTTATTTCTTCATTATTATCATAGAACTCATAAAACAAACATCCTATTGGGGAGCCTAACTTTGGATCTTCTTTTAAAATTATAAACCCATTTTCAATAAACTTTTGTTTACTCATTAAATAAACCGCCTTGTTGTAATCAAAATTATTAACGTATTTATTATGATTTACAACACCTTTATGTCTAAAAAACGCGTTAAATAATAAATCCAAGTCGTATCCTCTAGGAATAAAAACTTTTGAAACACTTCTACATCCTAATCCGAAATAGTTGAAAATATCATTAGAAAGTTCTGAAAGATCTGTATCAGATTCGTTTCCGTCCAAAACTGCAATGGAGTGTCTAGTCTTTCTAAGTATGGTAGGATATTTACTGAAATAATAATCAAAATACCTGTGAGAATTATTGTTTCCAGTTGCAATTACACCATCAAAATTTTTAAGTGTTTCACTTTCAAAAATGACTTTACTTTTTAAATTGTTATTTCTTGACTCTAAAAACTTAACAATAAATGGAATCAACAATTTATCATCAGATGATAGCTTTACAATACAATTAAAATTTAGTAATAATGAACATAATAAATCATGAAATCCAACAGCGGGAATGTTTCCTGCCATTATAATAGCGATTTTTTTAGAAGATTTGTCTTCAATTTGGTATTTTGATAACCAGTCAAAAATTATATTTTCTTTTAATGTATTTGACCAGTTTTTTAATGAAAGTCTAAGGTAGTTTATAGTAAACCAAGAGTTGTAACTGTGTGATTCAACAAGAACTTCATCTAAAAGTATATTCCATTTTGGAAATTTTTTATTTTCTTTCTTGTCAAGGTTCTCTCTAAAAAGGGTGCCTAATTCTGAAAAAGCTTTTATTCTTTGTTTAAAATCTGTTGTCAAACTTGTTTGTGATTTTAATTGGTATTATTTTTGCGCAAATCTAAGTAAAGATTCAATAATTTACAATGGCTATAATAATAACTGAAGAATGCATTAATTGTGGGGCCTGTGAGCCAGAGTGTCCTAATACTGCAATTTACGAAGCTGCATACGAATGGAAATTTGCAGATGGCACAAGCTTGGATGGAGATGTTATTTTGCCAAATGGAAAAAACGTCAATGCTGAGGCAGATCAGGAACCTATTTCTGATGAGTTTTATTTTATTTCACCAGACAAATGCACTGAATGTAAAGGTTTTCATGAGGAGCCTCAATGTGCTGCTGTATGTCCAGTTGATTGTTGTGTTCCTGATGACGATAATATCGAAACAGAAAAAGAGTTATTGTCAAAACAAAAATTCATGCACCCTGACAATTAATATATGAAAGCTGGAATAGTAGGACTACCTAACGTTGGAAAATCAACTTTATTTAATTGTTTGTCTAGCACAAAAGCCCAAAGTGCTAATTTTCCTTTTTGCACAATTGAGCCAAATATTGGAATAATTAACGTTCCTGACAAGAGATTAACAGAACTTGAATCTTATGTTAATCCAGAAAAAGTAGTTCCAGCAAATGTAGAAATAGTTGATATTGCTGGTCTAGTCAAGGGAGCGAGTAAAGGTGAAGGGTTAGGCAATCAATTTTTAGCAAATATCAGAGAAACTGATGCTATAATTCATGTTTTAAGATGTTTTGATGACAACAATATAATTCATGTAGAAAATACAATTGACCCTGTCAGAGATAAAGAGATAATAGATTTAGAGCTGCAGTTAAAAGATCTAGAAACTTTAGAAAAAAGAAAAGAAAAGTTATCACGTTTAATAAAAACAGGAAATAAAGATGCCGCTTTTCAAAATGATGTTTTGGTTAAAATGATTAATCATTTACAAACATTTAATCCTATAAGAAGTATTGAGTTAAGTGTGAAAGAACAGGAATTTTCCAATACTTTAGATCTTATTACGAATAAACCCGTTTTATATGTGTGTAACGTTGACGAATCTTCGGCAATTAACGGAAATCAATATGTAAATCAAGTTAAAGAAGCTGTTAAAAACGAAAATTCTGACCTTTTAGTGTTAGCTGTTGCAACTGAAGCAGACATTAACGAATTAGATAATTATGATGATAGGAAAGCTTTTTTAGATGACATAGGATTGAGTGAAGCAGGTTCTTCAAAACTTATTAAGAAATCATACGATTTGCTTAATCTTCAAACTTATTTTACTGCTGGTGAAAAAGAAGTTAGAGCATGGACTATTGATAAAGGTATGACCGCTCCTCAAGCTGCTGGAGTAATACATACTGACTTTGAAAAAGGTTTTATTAGGGCGGAGGTTATTTCGTTTAATGACTATTCTAAGTATAAAAACGAAACTAAAGTAAAAGAAGCTGGAAAGTTAAATATTGAAGGGAAGGATTATGTCGTTAATGACGGAGACGTAATGCATTTTAGATTTAATGTTTAAAAAAGATTTCAACAACTGATTAATTCTATTGTTAATTAATTTATTAAAACACCATTTTATTTCTTTTTAATCCACACCTATATTAGCTATTTTCGTAGCTATGTCAGTTTCATCAAATTACACTGAAGACAATATAAGGTCGTTAGACTGGAAAGAGCATATTAGAATGCGTCCAGGGATGTACATCGGTAAATTAGGCGATGGTTCTTCACCTGATGATGGTATTTATATTCTTTTAAAAGAAGTCTTAGATAATTCTATTGATGAATTTGTAATGGGAGCTGGAAAAACAATTGAAATTTCAATTTCTGATTCTGGTGTTTCTGTCAGGGACTATGGAAGAGGAATTCCACTTGGAAAAGTTGTAGATGTTGTTTCTAAAATGAACACAGGAGGAAAGTATGATTCTAGGGCATTTAAAAAATCAGTTGGATTAAATGGAGTAGGTACTAAAGCTGTTAATGCACTTTCTTCCAGTTTTAAAGTAGACTCATGCAGAGACGGAAAAATTAAGTCAGTATATTTTGAACAAGGTAATTTAACTTTAGACAAGGATATTGAAGAATCATCTAAAAGAAAAGGAACTAAAGTAACTTTTATCCCTGATGATTTAATTTTTAAAAAATATAAATATAGAGCAGAATATGTATCTAAAATGCTTAGGTATTATGTTTATTTAAATCCAGGATTAACAATCTTGTTTAATGGAGAAAAATATGTTTCAAAAAATGGTCTTAAAGATCTTTTAGAAGACAATAATGATATAGATAAATTATTATATCCTATAATTCATTTAAAAGGAAATGATATTGAGGTTGCTTTGACTCATAGTAGAATCCAGTATAGTGAAGAATATTATTCATTTGTTAATGGTCAACATACTACTCAAGGAGGTACTCATCAGTCTGCTTTTAGAGAAGCTATCGTTAAGGTTGTAAGAGATTTTTATGGAAAACCTTATGATGCTAGTGATATAAGAAAATCTATTATTTCAGCTGTTAGTATAAAGGTTATGGAACCTGTTTTTGAATCTCAAACTAAAACAAAACTAGGTTCAACAGATATGGGCGGAGGTCTTCCTACTGTTAGATCTTATATAAATGATTTTATTGGTAAATATTTAGATAATTATCTTCATAAAAATCCAAATACTGCTGAGAAGATCCAAAAGAAAATTGTTCAAGCAGAAAAAGAAAGAAAAGAGCTTTCAGGTATTAGAAAGTTAGCAAGAGAAAGAGCTAAAAAGTCAAATCTTCACAATAAGAAATTAAGAGATTGCAGGGTTCATCTTGGAGATATGAATAAAGAAAATAGACTTGATTCAACTTTGTTTATAACTGAAGGCGATTCTGCCAGTGGTTCTATAACAAAATCTAGAAACGTGAATACTCAAGCAGTTTTTAGTTTAAGGGGTAAACCTCTTAATTGCTATTCTATGACAAAAAAGATTGTTTATGAAAATGAAGAATTCAACTTGCTTCAGGCTGCTTTAAATATTGAGGATAGTATNGAGTATTTGAGATATAATAATATTGTAATTGCAACAGATGCTGATGTTGATGGAATGCATATTAGATTACTTTTAATTACATTTTTTTTACAATTCTTTCCTGAACTAATTAAGGAAGGGCATTTATACATTCTTCAAACACCACTTTTTAGAGTTAGAAATAAAAAAGAAACTATTTATTGTTACTCTGAAAATGAAAGATTAGATGCGGTTAATAAATTGGGTGCTAAACCAGAAATTACTAGATTTAAAGGCTTAGGAGAAATTTCACCAAACGAGTTCAAGCATTTCATTGGTGATAGTATAAAACTAGATCCTGTCATGTTAGATGAAAATTTCAGTATTGAAGAGCTTCTTTCTTTTTATATGGGTAAAAACACTCCTGACAGACAGAAGTTTATAATAGATAACCTCAAAGTTGAATTGGATAGAATAGATTCTTAGTATGGAAGAAGATTACATTGAGCCAAGCCTGCCGAATTCGGATAATGAGTTAGAAGATTCATTGGTCAGAGTTTCAGGAATGTATAAAGATTGGTTTCTTGATTACGCATCGTATGTTATTTTAGAAAGGGCAGTGCCATCAATTGAAGATGGTTTCAAACCTGTTCAAAGAAGGATACTTCATTCAATGAAGGATTTAGATGATGGTCGTTTTAATAAAGTTGCTAATGTTGTGGGGCATACTATGCAATATCATCCTCACGGAGATGCAAGTATCGCTGATGCAATGGTTCAAATTGGTCAAAAAGATTTATTGATTGAAACTCAAGGAAATTGGGGAAATATATTAACGGGAGATAGGTCTGCAGCATCTAGATATATTGAAGCAAGATTATCAAAATTCGCATTAGAAGTTGTTTTTAGCCCTAAAATTACTAAATGGCAATCGTCTTACGATGGTAGAAGGAAAGAACCAATAAATTTACCTGTCAAATTNCCATTGCTTTTGGCTCAAGGAGGGGAAGGAATAGCGGTTGGTTTATCTACAAAAATTTTACCTCACAACTTTATTGAATTAATAGATTCATCTATAAAATGTTTAAAAGATAAAAAGTTTACAATATTTCCAGATTTCCCAACATCTGGTATTATGGATATTAGTAATTATAATGATGGTTTAAGAGGAGGACGAATTAAGATAAGGGCTAGAATAAACCAATTAAACAAAAACACTTTGGTGATTAGTGAAATTCCTTTTTCAACTACAACTTCTTCTTTGATTGATTCAATATTAAAAGCTAATGATAACGGAAAAATTAAAATTAAAAAAATTGAAGATAATACAGCTAACGATGTTGAGGTTTTAGTTCATTTACCATCCAATGTTTCCCCTGATAAAACAATAGACGGGTTATTTGCTTTTACTTCTTGTGAGACATCTATTTCCCCTTTAGGTTGTGTTATTGAAGATAGTAAACCTTTGTTTATTGGTGTTTCAGAAATTTTAAAACGATCCACTCAAAACACAAAAGAGCTTTTAAAGTTAGAGTTGGAATATAAAAAGGGTGACTACGAGAGTCAATGGCATTATGCTTCTTTAGAGAGGATTTTTATTGAAAACAGGATTTATCGTGATATAGAAAATGTAGAAACTTGGAAAGGAGTTATTTCTGCAATTTCAAGTGGATTAAGACCCTTTACAACTCATTTAAAAAGAGAAGTCGTTGAAGATGATATAGTTAGGTTGACAGATATTAAAATCAAAAGAATATCAAAATTTGATATTGATAAAGCTCAAATTAAAATTGAAGCTATAGAAGCTGAGTTAGAGAAGATTGCTTTTAATCTTAAAAACTTAACTGATTTTGCAATTAATTATTTTAAAAACCTTAAATCAGTTTATGGAAAAGAAAAAAAGAGAAAAACTGAAATAAAAATATTTGCAGATGTTGATGCAAAAAAAGTAGTTGTTAAAAACTGTAAGCTATACGTGAATAGAGAAGAAGGGTTTATTGGAACTTCGATTAAGAGAGACGAGTTTGTTGAGGAATGTTCTGACATTGATGACGTTATCACCTTTACTGAAGATGGTAAAATGATGGTAACGAAAGTTGAATCTAAAAAATTTATTTCAAAAAACATTAAGCATGTGGCTGTTTTTAAGAAGAAAGATAAAAGAACTGTTTATAACATGATATACAGAGATGGTAAAGGTGGGACCTCATATATAAAAAGATTTAGTGTTACTGGGGTAACAAGAGACAAAGTATATGATTTGACTAATGGAAAAGAGGATTCTAAATTGCTTTATTTTTCTGCCAATCCTAATGGAGAAGCAGAAATTGTAAATATTATATTGAGACAAACCGGCTCCATTAAAAAATTAAAATGGGAATTAGATTTTGCAGATCTTGATATTAAAGGTAGATCATCTAAAGGAAATATAGTTTCTAAATACAGTATCAACAAAATAGAGTTTAAAGAAAAAGGTCTCTCTACTTTAAAGCCAAGAAAAATTTGGTTTGATGAAACTATACAGAGATTGAATGTTGATGAAAGGGGTGAATTGTTAGGTGAATTTAAGAGTGATGATAGTTTGATAATTATTCAGCAAAATGGATCTCTAAAAACTGTTAAACCAGATGTAAATATGCATTTTCCTGAGGATATGATTACCCTTGAAAAATGGATTCCAGAAAAACCTGTTTCGGTTATTTATTTTAATGGGCAAAAAGATTGTTATTTTGTGAAAAGATTTTTAGCAGGAAATCAGAATAATGATCAGAAATTTATTCCAGATGAATCTAAAATTCAACTTGAACTAGTTTCAACTGAGTGGAAGCCAGTGATTGAGTTATCCTTCTCTAAGAATTCAAAAGGAGTTAAGGATAATGAAATCAAGGTTATTGATGAATTGATTTTAGTCAAAGGGATAAAAGCAATTGGTAATAAATTAAGTTCTTTTAAGGTTAAAAATATAAACCAACTTGACCCGATTGAATATTCTCCTCCAGAGAAAAAAATACTAAATGAATTGGATGTAAAATCAGAAGAGGTTAATACAATTGACAAGGATATAAAAGATGATAAAGGTCAAACTGAATTAGAATTTTAATCCTTTAGTTTTTTAACAAAGCCTCTTTGTTTGTTTTTAATATCACCAACAAAAGAATATTCAAAAGTATAAGAATCTTTATTAGTGCTCAAGATTTTCATTTGGACAGGTTTTGTTTCGTTTAAAGACTTAGGATTTACTTTTTTATAAATACACTCGCAATCTGAAACCCAGCTCACAGTATTTGAATCAATCTTTCCATTGAAATATCCGATTTCCAGATCTTTTGTTCTTTTAAATTTAGTGATTAGCTTTTTTCCATCGTCTGAAACTGATTCAAATTCAAATGTTCCTGTTTGGAAATCCAAACAATTTCTTTCTGGAAAGTCACATGACGAAAGTAATAGTAGTAGTAAGATAATTCTTGTGTTCATGTATGTAAATTTATTAATTTTTATACATTTTAAATGAACCATCTTTAAAAAATAATATAATTTTTTCTAATTCATTTTTAACATCACTATTATTGACTGTATCGTTTTTCGAAATAGGAGCAGGGGGTTCTATTATTTTATGAGTGTCATTATCTAACAACCAGTCTAGATTTATATTATCTATAGATTTATTTATTTTTAATATAAAATCTAAGCTTGGTTTGTTTCTTCCACTTAACACATGTGACACGCTAGATCTTTGAACACCAATTTTTTCAGCGAACTTTGATGCGGTTAAACCTTCGTCTTCAATTATTTTTTTTAACTTTTCTGTGAAATTATTCATGTATACAATTGTAAATTTATAAAAAATTAATTAAATATCTTAACTATAAACACGATAATTTATTAACTAATTATTTAAAGCTTTGAATTAGTTAAAGCTCGTAAAACTCTTAAAACAAGATAATTACATATATTAATAAAATTTGTGTTTACAAATGTCATAAATAGTAATAATAATATCTGTTTTTAGAATTAATGTAGTTTACAATTGTATTCATTTGTATTGTTAACTTTGTAAAAAAAACTAATGGATATTGAAGTTGATAATTATGTAAACTATAAAGAATCAGAAATTTCGGGTAGATACATTACAAATGATTCAATAGCTAGCTTAAATTCAAAATATAATTCCCGAATTTGTGGTTATAGTGTAAATAACTTACCAATTAATCATTTTAAAATTGGTTCTGGCCCCATAAAAATATTGATTTGGTCACAAATGCACGGTAATGAGTCTACCTCAACCAAAGCTCTTTTTGATTCAATTTCTTTTTTTAATTTATATGAGCCAATTATGCTTAAAGAGTTGACACTTTTGGTAATTCCTATTTTAAACCCTGATGGAGCATTAAAATACACTAGAGCAAATTACAATAATATAGATCTTAACAGAGATGCTGTTGATTTATCTCAACCAGAAAGCGTCGTTTTAAAAGACATGTACAATAGCTTTAAACCTGACTTTTGTTTTAATCTTCACGATCAAAGATCTATTTACTCGACAAGTAATTTTAACTCATCTATACTTTCTTTTTTATCTCCTTCTGCTGACTTAGAAAGAAGAGAAACTGTTTCTAGAATAACTTCTATGAAGATAATTTTAGATGTATTTGATAATATTAAAAAAATTATTCCAGAAAACATAGGTCGATATAATGATGAGTATAATATTAACTGCGTTGGAGATACTTTTCAATCACTAAATACACCTACTATATTATTTGAATCAGGTCATTATTCTCAAGATTATAATAGAGAGGTTTCCAGGTATTACATGTCATTATCTATAACTTATGCTATTAGATCAATTTACACTAAAAGTTATAGTTTATTAAACCATAAAAATTATTATAAAATTACAGAGAACTCAACATGTCTTTGTGATATTTATATCAAAAACATTAAAATAAAACAATCTTCTTTCCAGTTTAATGATTTGTCAATAATGTTTAATGAAAAATTAAATTCAGATTTAAAGCAGATAGAGTTTATTGCTGAAATTAGTGAATTCGGAAAGTTAGTTAAAATGTCTGGCCACCTGATAGTCGATTTCATTTCAATTGATGAAATTTATGATATTTCTGTTGAAAACGACTTAAATAAAATAATGCTCAATGTTAATAAATTGCGAATTATTCAGTGATTATTAAATTTATATAAAAATAATTCAATATATTTGCAATTATTCAAAATAAAATTCAATAAAATGGCTAAAATTAAACTTGATGAAATTGATCATCAAATTCTTGACCTTCTAATCGATAACACTAGAACTGCTTTCACTGATATAGCAAAAAAATTATTGATTTCTGCAGGAACTGTTCATGTGCGTGTTAAGAAAATGGAAGACGCAGGAATTATAAAAGGATCTTCACTAACTCTAGATTATAAAAAATTAGGATATACTTTTATTGCTTATATCGGAATTTTTCTTGAAAAAACTCATCAAACTAAATTTGTTCTTCAGAGATTAGAAGCAATTCCATTTGTAACTGTTGCTCATATTACAACTGGGAAATTCAATATTTTCTGTAAAGTTCGTGCTAAAAGCACTGATCATGCAAAGGAGATTATATTTTTAATAGATGATGTAGAAGGAGTTTCAAGAACAGAAACTATGATATCATTAGAAGAAAGTATTAATGACAAAAAGAGACTTATGCACAGAATTTTTAATGAATTACAATAGTTTTAGTGAGAGAATTAACAAAAAAAGAAAGATTTAACGATAAAGTTCTTTCTAGATTTAACCTATACAATAGTATCTTTTCAACCTTGCCTTATGAAAGTATCGCCAAAACAGGTGTAATGCTTCCATTGTTTGAAAGAATTTGTATTGAAGGTTATAAAAAAAGTAATAATCCAACAGAAATTGTTAATGATTTTTTTGACACTTATATGGTTGGTACTAATGAGACAGAAAAAGTTTCTCTATTATTTCGTTTTATTCAATACATTGAACGTCAAGTTGTTTTATTTGATGCAGTTGAGGATGCATCATTTTCTCAAATTAATAACTTGGACGGACGAGGAACTTTAAGAAGTCTCAAGGAAGAGGTAGAGTCGAAAAACAAAAAATCTGAACTTAAAAAATATTTATCTAAATTTAAAATCAGACCTGTTTTAACAGCTCATCCGACTCAATTTTATCCTGGTTCTGTCCTCGGCATAATTACAGACTTAACAAATGCTGTAAAAAACAATAATTTAGCTGACATCAAAGTTTTACTATCACAGTTAGGTAAAACACCTTTTTTTAAAAATAAAAAACCTACTCCTTATGATGAAGCTGTAAGTTTGACATGGTATTTAGAGAATGTTTTTTATAACTCAATAAGTAATATTTATAAGTACATAAAAATAAATGTTTTTGATGGAGAAGATTTCGATAACGACATAATTAATTTAGGGTTTTGGCCAGGCGGTGACAGAGATGGAAATCCGTTTGTAACTACTAAAATCACTTTAAAAACTGCAAATAAGTTAAGAAGTGATATTATTAAAAATTATTATCGAGATATAAGAAGTCTAAGAAGAAGGTTGACTTTTAAAAATATTGAATCAAAAGTTATTGATATCGAGAACAGATTGTATAAAAGTATTTTCAACGAAAGTAAAACTCCTAAAATTAGTTTAGTTGAACTCAAAACTGAGTTACATGATATAAAAAGTATTTTGATTTCTCAACATAATTCATTGTTTTTAGAAGAATTAGACGAAATAATTGATAAGGTTAAAATATTTGGATACCATTTTGCTAGTCTTGATATTAGACAGGATTCTAGAATTCATAGCAGTGTTTTTCATTCTGTATTTAGAATTGCACAGAAAAATTTAAAAAAGTTATTTCCTAAAAATTATTTAGAATTAAGTGAAGAAAAAAAGATTAAAATTTTATCTAAAATTAAAGGTGATATTTCACCTGATCTTTTTACTGATGAATTATCAATCTCTACGCTTAGCTCAATTAGGGCTATGAAAGAAATACAATTAAGCAATGGAGAAAAAGCATGCAATAGATATATAATTAGCAATAACCAGTCTGCACTAAACATATTGGAAGTTTTTACAATGTTTAGGCTTAGTGATTGGGATAATCCAACTGTTGATATTGTTCCGTTGTTTGAAACTGTTTCTGACTTAAAAGTTGCTTCTAAAGTGATGGAATCAGTTTACACTAATCCTATTTACAAAAAACATCTTTCACAAAGAAATAATCAACAAACAATCATGTTAGGGTTTTCAGATGGTACCAAAGATGGTGGTTACTTAATGGCTAATTGGAGTATTTTAAAAGCTAAAGAAGCGCTTACATCTATTTCTAGAAAATATGGAATTAAGGTAATTTTCTTTGATGGAAGAGGTGGACCACCAGCCAGGGGTGGCGGTAATACACACCAGTTTTATTCTTCAATGGGTGAGTTTGTTGAATCTGATGAAATTCAACTTACTATTCAGGGTCAAACTATAAGCTCTAATTTTGGTACTGTTCAGTCTTGTCAATACAATTTAGAGCAATTATTAAGTTCTGGGATTCAAAATCGAGTTTTAAACGATGTAAACCAATCTTCTAGCAAAGAGGATAAGTTAATACTTGACAAACTAGCTAACATCAGTTACAAGTCTTATACAGATTTTAAAAATCATCCAATGTTTGTACCGTATCTTGAACATGTTAGTACAATAAAGTATTATGCAAAAACAAATATTGGCAGCAGACCATCAAAACGTGGTAATGTAAATTCAAAATTTGATTTCTCATCTCTAAGAGCAATTCCATTTGTTGGTAGTTGGAGTCANTTAAAGCAAAATGTGCCTGGCTTTTATGGAGTTGGTACAGCTTTAAAATATTANAGCGACAGAAAAGAATTCTCTAAGGTCAAAAATCTTTATAAAAACTCACCTTTTTTTAGAACATTAATTTCTAATAGCATGATGAGTTTAACAAAATCATTTTTCAAATTAACGGCTTACATGAAAAACGATCCAAAATACGGAGAATTTTGGCTGTTAATTTACAATGAGTATCTGTTATCAAAAAAATTAATTTTAAGGTTATCAGGATATGAAAGTTTAATGCAAAATGAGCCTGCAAATAAAGCATCGATACAAACTAGAGAAAAAATTGTTTTACCATTAATCACTATTCAGCAATATGCTTTAAAAAAGATAAAGGATATTGAAAATGGAGATCATCCAAAAAAAGATTTAAGTTTATTTGAGAAAATGGTTACAAGATCATTATTTGGTAATATTAATGCGAGTAGAAATTCAGCTTAAATAGTATTTAAAAGATTCTTTAATCAAGTTTGTTTTAACTTGAACATCGTAGATAGGTTTAGCAATATCTTCAAGTAAAACAAAGTTTATTTTTCCATGACTATTTTTTTTATCATGTATTAACAAACCTATAATACTTTCAATCTCACTTTCATTTATTTCAATTTTACTGTAAATTAAATCAATGTGTTTTTTTATTGATATAACATAATCAAAAGAAAAGTCAAATAATTTATTTGAGATAAAGCTCGCTAGAACTATTCCTATAGCAATTGCCTCACCATGAAGAAGTTTTTTTTCGGTATTCAAAAAATAAGATTCAATTGCATGACCTAAAGTATGACCATAGTTAAGTGATTTTCTTTCTTTTTTTTCTTTCTTATCAATTAAAACTATACTATTTTTTGTACAAACAGAATCGTATATAGTGTTTATATCATGGGTAGTTTTACCATTCTTAATTAAAAGGTTAAAAGTTTTTAAATCGTAAATTAATGAATGTTTTAAAATTTCAGCATATCCACTTGAAATTTGTTCTTTTTGTAACGTTTTTAAAAAATCAGGTTCAATAATTACCATTTGAGGATCATAAAAAGTACCTATTTGATTTTTGAGAATTCCAAAATCTATTCCAGTTTTCCCTCCTATTGATGCATCAACCATTGATAATAGAGTAGTAGGTATGTTTATATAATTAATTCCTCTTTTATAGGTGCTAGCTATAAAACCACCCATATCACTTACAACTCCACCTCCAAGATTAATAATCAAACTGTTTCTGTCCCCATTTTTATCAGATATTATTTCCCACAGTTTTAAACAAGAATAAATATTTTTATTTTCTTCACCATCCTTTGATTCAATAAGCTCATATTTTTCTAAATTAATTTTATTTAAAAATAAATCAAGGCAATTTTTTTTGGTGTTGTTATCAACGTGGACAAAAATTTTAGAATAATTAATATTATTTAGATGATCTGATAAATAATCAAATCCTTTTTGCTTGAATAAAACAGAGTAGGTTCCAGAGNTAATTTCTTTGTTCATACTAAAATTGTACTCTACAAAATAACATATTTTTTTTTTAAAAAAACTATGTAAATTAGTTTTAAATATAAATCCTTTGAATAATTTTTTTTCAGATACTAAAGAGGCTTTTTCCTTAAAAAGTAATTTTGAGTTAAACAGAGCTTATTTTCTATTTAATGTTATTGGAAATAGTACTATTGTTAAGATTGCTACATCTCTAACTAAGTTTGCTTTAAGATTTCATCTTCCTGTAACTCCTATTATCAAAGCTACTGTATTTGATCATTTTTGTGGAGGTGTCTCTGAGGAGGATTGTATTCCTGTAATCAACAGAATGTTTGATAAAAATGTTTCGTCTGTATTAGATTTTTCAACTGAAGGTTTTGATTCCGAAAAAGAATTTGATGAATGTTTGAAAAAAAAGATATCAATTATTGAATTTATAAAGGACAGAAAAGAAATTCCTTTTGCTGTTTTTAAACCTACTTGTTTAGGTAGTACAGATTTATTTAAAAAAGTTTCTAATCTTGAAAAATTAGATGATTTAGAGACTGATTCATGGAATAGAGTAATTCATAGATTTGATCAGGTTTGTTCAAAAGCTTTTAAAGAAAATATTAAAATTTTAATTGATGCTGAAGAAGTAGACGTTCAGAATGCGATTGATGACCTTGCAATTAAAATGATGCGAAAATACAATGTCAGTTCTCCGATTGTTTACAATACTGTTCAGATGTACAGAAAAGACAGATTGGTTTACCTCAATGAAATGATTTCTAATGAATTGAATAAAGATCTAACATTTGGTTTTAAGCTTGTTAGGGGGGCTTATATGGAAAAAGAAAGAAACTTGGCTGATTTAATGAATGTCGAATCACCAATTTGTGATTCTAAGTTAGATACAGATAAAAACTTCAATTCTGGTTTAGATTTTGTTTTTAATAATTTAAAAAGAATTTCTTTTGTTTGTGCATCCCATAACGAAGATTCTATTCTTAAAGTTATGGAAATGATGAAACTTAGTNGATTAAATAATAATGATAATAAGATATGGTTTGGTCAGCTTTATGGTATGAGCGACAACATTTCTTTTAATTTAGCTTCTAATAGTTACAATACTTTTAAAATATTGCCTTTTGGTTCGGTTAAAAACTTGATGCCTTATTTAATCAGAAGAGCTGAAGAAAACACATCAGTCCAGGGCCAAACTGGAAGGGAATTACAATTAATACTAAAAGAGAAAAAAAGAAGGTCTTTATTGTAATTTTATTTTTTTGAAAAATATGCGTTTTTGNTACAATTTTTAACACTAAACTCTAACTTTTCACTCTCAATGTAATAAACTTTACATGTGTCAATTTTAGTGTTACTTTTTGAAAAATTGACGTCAAATTCAGAGAAAAACTTGTCTTTAGAAAAAGCATTGCTTTGATTNTTGAAAACCCAGTTCTTTTTATAAATATCATTTAAAACTCTCTTGTTGGGNGAATAATTGAATCTAGTGTCTTTTTTATTAATAACAAATATTAAAATCATAATCCCAATACTTAGTCCAAATAGGAAGAAATACAGTCGCTTTAAAAAACTCATACAGTTATATTTTTCAAATTAATTTTACGTTTATTATTTTTTAAGTAATCAATTGTAATTATTGAGTGATTAGAATCTAAATTATTAATAATAATTTCAGGCCATTCAATTATTACGAAATGTTTATCAATATATTCAAATAGACCTAAATGGTTGATATCTTCTATGTTTTCAATTCTGTACAAATCCATGTGTATTACAAGATCATTATTACTTTTATATTCGTTGATAACGGTATATGTAGGGCTACTAACTGTTTCTTCGACTTTTAGCTTTTTACACAATTCCTTAATTAGGGTTGTTTTTCCTGCCCCAACTTCTCCACAAACTAGCAATGTTTTACTTGTAACATTTTTTAATATAAAATCGCCTACTTCTTTAATTTGGTCTAAACCATACTTTAATTCCAAAATAATTTTATTTAATATTCAAAAATAAGATACTTATTTATTGTTTTAATCATATTAATCCAAATTTAATTGATTTTTCATACTTTTACGTCGATGAATTTAAAAGCATATCAAGTAGCTGAAATTGTTAGTGGAAATGTAGTAGGGGATGATCAGGTTTTAGTTAACAGTCTAGCGAAGATTGAAAACGGGAAAGCAGGTTCTTTGTCTTTCCTTGGAAATTCTAAATACAATAAGTTTTTAAAATCATCTAAATCCTCAGTATTTATCGTTAAAAATGATCTTGTTTTGGATCAACCATTGAATAAAACTTTAATTAGAGTTAATGATCCAAATGAAGCATTTTCTAAATTATTAAATCTATTTGGAAATCAAAATTTAAACAGAACAGGTATAGATAAGTTATCTTCTATTGACTTAAGTGTTTCAATTGGAAAAGATGTTTATTTAGGAGCGTTTTCTGTATGTGAAAAAGATTCGGTTATTGGAGATAATTCCAAAATTTATTCTCAAGTTTTTTTAGGAGAAAATGTAAGTATTGGTAAAAATACTGTTATTTATCCAGGCGTAAGAATTTATAATAACTCAGTTATAGGAAATAATTGTATAATTCATTCAGGAACTGTTATTGGATCTGATGGATTTGGATTTAATCTTGACAAAAACGGTAATCAATTAAAGGTTGTGCATAACGGCAATGTAATCATTGAAGACAATGTTGAAATTGGAGCTAATTGTACTATTGACAAAGCTACTTTAGGTTCTACTATTGTTAAAAAAGGTGTAAAAATCGATAACTTAGTTCAAGTAGCGCATAATGTTGAAATTGGAGAAAATACAGTGATAGCGGCTTGTGTTGGAATTGCTGGATCATCATTGATTGGAAAAAATTGTATGATAGGTGGTCAAGCGGGTATTTCAGGTCATATAAAAATTGGAGATAGAGTAATGGTTCAGGCTCAGTCTGGAGTTATGAGAAGTATTCCATCTGACACTACTGTAATGGGAATGCCTGCTATCAATTATTTAGATTACAATAAATCATATGTTCATTTTAAAAATTTACCAAAAATAATGAACAAATTAAATGACCTTTTCAAAAAAAAATAAAATGAGTAAACAACGTACGATTTTAAAGTCTGTTTCACTTAAAGGGGTTGGTATTCACTCTGGTAATGAAGTTAATTTAACTTTNAAGCCTGCCGCGGAAGATTTTGGTTATGCTTTTTGTAGAACTGACCTTCCAAGCAAGCCAATTATTGAAGCTGACGTAAATTATGTCGTTAGTACTAAAAGAGGAACTACACTTGAAAAAGATGGAATAACTATTCAAACATCTGAACACGTTTTAGCAGCATTAGTTGGAATGGAAGTTGATAATGTATTAATTGAAATTGATGCTTCAGAACCTCCAATTATGGATGGATCNTCTAAATATTTTGTTGAAGCAATTATTAATGCAGGAATCAAAGAACAAACTAAAGAAAGGAATGAATATATTGTAAAGGATGTAATCTCATATTATGATGAAGAAAGNGGAAGTGATATAACAATTATTCCTTCTAAATATTATGAAGTTACAGCAATGGTTGATTTTGGTACTAAAATTCTAGGTACTCAAAATGCAACGATGAAAAGATTAACACAATTTAAAGATGANTTTGCAGATTCTAGAACCTTTAGTTTTTTACATGAAATTGAGATGCTCCTAGAAAACGGTCTTATTAAAGGAGGTGATTTAAATAATGCTATTGTTTATGTTGATAAAGAATTATCATCTAAGACTATGGAAAAATTAAAAAAAGCATTTAATAAAGATAAAATNTCTGTTAAATCAAACGGTATCCTAGACAATCTTACGTTACATTATCCAAACGAAGCCGCTAGACACAAATTATTAGATATTATTGGTGATTTAGCTTTAGTGGGAACTAGAATTAAAGGAAAGATAATTGCTAATAAGCCTGGACATTATGTTAATACAATGTTTGGTAAAAAACTTTCTTCTATTATTAAAAATGAGAAAAGAAATATAGCTCCACAAGTTAATTTGAATAAGCCTCCAGCTATGGATGTTAATCAAATCATGAAACTCCTTCCTCATAGACCTCCGTTTTTATTNGTAGATAAAATTATTGAGATTTCAGAATCACATATAATTGGGTTAAAAAATGTAACCATGAATGAAGATTTTTTCAAGGGTCATTTTCCTGGTCAACCTATTTTTCCAGGAGTTTTGCAAATTGAAGCAATGGCTCAGGCTGGAGGAGTTTTAATTTTAAATACTATTCCTGACCCAGAGAATTATCTTACTTTTTTTGCTAAAATTACTGATGCAAAATTTAAATACCCTGTTGTTCCTGGTGATACTTTAATATTTAAATTAGAGTTATTATCTCCTTTAAGAAGAGGAATAATTCATATGAAAGGACAAGCATTTGTTGACGGCAAACTAACGAGTGAAGCAGAATTACTAGCTAAAATAATTAGAAAAACAGAATCTTAATGTATCAACCACTTTCACATATTCATCCTGGTGCTAAAATTGCTAAAAATGTAGTTATAGAACCTTTTACATCTATTGATAAAAATGTTATTATTGGAGATGGAACCTGGATAGGCTCTAATGTAACAATAATGAGTGGAGCTAGAATTGGAAAAAATGTTTCAATTTTCCCTGGTTCAGTGATTTCGGCTGTTCCACAAGATTTAAAATTTAAGGGTGAAGAAACCACTGTTGAAATAGGAAACAACACCACTATTAGAGAATGTGTAACAATAAATAGAGGTACATCTGACAGAAATAAAACTAAAATCGGCAAAAACTGTTTAATAATGGCTTATTCTCATGTGGCTCATGATTGCTTTATTGGAGATAATTGTATTTTTTCAAATAATTCAACTTTAGCCGGTCATGTAACTGTAGGGTCTCATGTTATTCTAGCGGGGATGGTTGCTGTTCATCAGTTTTGTTCAATTGGAAATCATGCTTTTGTTGCAGGTGGCTCTTTAGTTAGAAAAGATGTGCCACCTTTTGTAAAAGCAGCAAGAGAACCACTTTCATATGTTGGAATAAATTCAGTTGGTTTAAGAAGAAGAGGATTTGACAATAAGGTAATAATGGAAATTCAGTCCATGTATAGGACACTTTACCAAAAAAGATATAATAACACTCAAGCAGTAGCTATTATGGAAGGTGAAATGGAAGCTACAAAGGAAAGAGATGAAATTCTTCAATTCATCAAAAGCTCTCAAAGAGGAATAATGAAAGGTTATTTTAAAAATTAATTATGGCATCATCATCTGACATTAGAAAAGGTCTTTGTATAAAATACAATAATGATATCTATAAGATTATTGAATTTCTACACGTAAAACCTGGGAAAGGTCCTGCATTTGTAAGAACAAAATTAAAAAGTGTAACCAATGGAAAAGTAATTGATAATACTTTCTCTGCAGGTCACAAAATTGAAGATGTAAGAGTTGAAACTAAAAAATATCAATATCTGTATAAAGATGCAGAAACCTATCATTTTATGAATGTTGATGATTATAATCAAATAACAGTTCAAGAAATTATACTTGATTCTTCTCAGTTTTTAAAAGAAGGAGAAATAGTAACTGTTTTAATAAATACAGAGGATGGAACTACACTTTCTGTTGAAATGCCTCAAAACGTAATATTAGAGATTTCATCAACTGAACCTGGTATTAAAGGAAATACAGCTACTAATGCAACAAAGCCTGCTATTTTAGAAACAGGTGCAAAAATAAATGTTCCTTTATTTATCAATGAAGGAGATAAAATAAAAATAGATCCAGAAAAAGGCTCTTACATAGAAAGAGTTAAAATTTAAATTAATTTATGAGTATAATAGTAAACAAGAATTCTAAGATTGTTGTTCAAGGATTCACGGGAAGTGAAGGTACGTTTCATGCAGAGCAAATGATAAGTTATGGAACAAATGTTGTTGCAGGTGTAACACCTGGAAAAGGTGGTCAAACACATTTAGCAAAACCAGTGTTTAATACTGTTTCTGAAGCTGTAGAAAAAGTAGAAGCTAATACGTCAATAATATTTGTACCAGCTGGTTTTGCTGCGGATGCAATCATGGAAGCTGCTGATGCAGGTATTCAAACCATTATAGCCATAACAGAGGGTATCCCAGTTTCAGACATGACAAGAGTTAATCAATATTTAGAAAACAAAACTTGTACATTAATTGGTCCGAATTGTCCTGGTGTAATTACGCCTAATGAAGCTAAAGTTGGAATAATGCCTGGGTTTGTTTTTAAAAAGGGTAGAATTGGTCTAGTTTCAAAATCAGGTACATTAACTTATGAGGCAGCAGATCAAATTGTAAAACAAGGTCTTGGTATATCAACAGCTGTTGGAATTGGAGGAGATCCAATCATTGGAACTACAACCAAAGATGCTATCGAGTTGTTTATGAACGATGACGAAACAGACTGTATAGTAATGATTGGCGAAATTGGCGGTCAATTAGAAACTGATGCAGCTAAGTGGGTTGTAGAAAATGGAAATAAAAAACCAATAGTTGGATTCATTGCTGGTGAAACAGCTCCAAAGGGTAGAACAATGGGTCATGCCGGTGCTATAGTTGGTGGTGCAGAAGATACGGCAGAAGCAAAGAAAAAAATTATGAGAGAATGTGGTATTCATGTAGTGGATTCTCCTGCTGAAATAGGCAAAAGAGTAGCAGAGATTTTATAATATAAATTTACAATATGAAATTATTAGAAAACAAAACTGTAATAATTACTGGCGCTAGTAGAGGGATTGGGAGAGGTATAGCTTTAGTTTTAGCTTCCCATGGAGCAAATATTGCTTTTACTTATTCTAAATCTGTAGATTCTGCTAATGATTTGATTAATGAGATGTCAGAATTTGATATTAATTGTAAGGCATACCAAAGTGATGCAGCAAGTTTTGAAGATTCTCAAAAATTTGTTGATAAGGTAATCGAAGATTTTGGAACTATTGATGTTTTAATTAACAATGCAGGTATAACTAAAGATAATCTGTTGATGAGAATGAATGAAGACGATTTTGATAAGGTTATTGAAGTGAATTTAAAATCTGTATTTAATATGGTTAAAGCAACCCAAAGAACATTTTTAAAAAATAGATCAGGAAGTATAATAAATATAAGTTCAATAGTTGGAATTAAAGGTAATGCTGGACAATCCAATTATGCAGCATCAAAAGCTGGTATTATTGGATTCTCAAAATCAATTGCTCTAGAACTTGGTTCTAGAAATATAAGATCAAATGTTGTTGCTCCTGGATTTATTCGAACAGAAATGACAGATAAGTTAAACCAAGAGGTTGTTGATCAATGGATTAATGGAATTCCATTAAAAAGAGGCGGAACACCACAAGATGTTGCAAATCTTTGCTTATTTTTGTCATCTGACCTTTCGACTTTTATAACGGGTCAAGTAATTAATGTCGATGGCGGCATGCTAACATAATAATTTAAATAAATAATAAAATGGATAGAATTAATAAAATCGGATTACCAGTTGTATTACTAATAATGTTTTCTGTTATAGGACTAATGAAGTCTGCTGTTAACATAGGATATGGTGAAGCAGGTGTATTGTTTAAAACTTTTGGAGAAGGTACTGTGGTTGATGAACCTGCCCTTAGTGAAGGTTTTCACTTGATATTGCCTTGGAATAAGGTATACTTATACAATGTAAAACAACAAGAAGTTTTTGAAAGTCAAATGCAAGTACTTTCTTCAAATGGATTAGAGATTTCTCTAGATGTTTCAGTATTATATCAGCCAAAAGCTGACGAATTAGGACTTTTACATCAGACTAAAGGTTCAAACTATTTAGATATAGTAATAGTTCCTAATATTAGAGCAGTAGCAAGAAGTGTTGTAGGTAGATATACACCTGAACAGCTTTATTCAACAAAAAGAGATGCTATTGAAAGTGAAATTTATGATGAACTTAAAAAAGGTGTTGAAGAGCAACATGTTCAAATTAATGATGTTTTAGTTAGAGATGTTACTCTGCCTAATACAATTAAGCAAGCAATTGAAAGAAAGCTTAGTCAAGAACAAATGTCTCTTGAATATGAATTTAAACTTGAATCAGCTAGAAAGGAAGCAGATAAAGTTAGAATTGATGCTCAAGGTAAAGCTGATGCAAATAGAATTTTAAATTCTTCATTAACAACTAATATTTTAAGAGATAAGGGTATTGAAGCTACTACTAAACTTGCTGAGTCTCCTAACTCTAAAGTAATTGTAATTGGAAGTGGAAAAGATGGTTTACCAATTATTCTAGGAAATCAATAATTTTTTTATAATATTTGCAATTCAAATTTAAACAATGAAATTTAACCGTAACAATCATCATCATTTTAATATCCTCAAACGAGTGATGTGATGATATTGTTATATTATTATACATGCCCGTTTGTTAATTCAAACGGGCATTTTTTTTATAAAAAAAATCAATAAATGAAAAAACTAAAAATTGCAATTCAGAAATCAGGAAGACTCAATACGGATTCTTTAAACCTTTTGAATAAATGTGGAATTAAAATAGACAACTATAAGGATCAATTAATGGCCTCGGCTAGAAATTTTCCTATTGAGGTTTATTTTTTAAGAAACAGTGATATTCCAAAATATATTAACGATGG
>JGI24540J26637_10000196_pt1 | contig 24021 bp, 19 predicted proteins | sample NorSeaMetagenome_FD_26637 | JGI IMG/M metagenome (IMG submission 26637)
GCAGCTGGCGTTCTGTATCCCAAAACACGCATTCAGGCCCCACCTTGGGTTGCTGGCGCTGCTATGGCTTTCAGCTCAGTTTCCGTTGTGTGCTCCTCGCTGTCGCTGCGATACTACACGCGGCCCGACCCCGTGTTGCGAGGGATTCGAGTCGAGGAGGCTGGCCAGGAGATGACGACCTACTCTCAACAATAGGAATAGTGCTATAACTTTAGGATGTATTCGACAATACTTGTAGAACTAATGACCAAAGAACTCTCACTCCTTTTTTCTCGGCGGCGGTGGCCCGCGAGCCTTCGGTCGCTTCTTTGGCTTTGCCTTTTGGCGAAGGTCCAAAAGGCCAGGGGGTGGCGTGATCTCCAGCACGCCGCGCTCCATGTCGACGACGGGCACGATTTCCTTCACAAACGGGACAAACACGTGCTCACTCGGTCCTTTGTTCGTGGCAGGTTTCTCCTCGTTCGCCTCCCCGTCACTGCTCGGCAGTGGTGGGACGGAAATCTTNAGTAGATCGTGCTCCCCCGCACCCCTGTAGATGTCAATCACGACGCCAACGTGCTTCCCGTCTTCCTTCATGACAACCTCGCAACCCTCCAGCTCGGACGCGTAGAACTCGTCGTCACCGTCGCCGTTCTGCTCTTCNCGCAGCTGAGAGCGGTCCGTCGACGAGACGAAGAGACGCCTACCGATNAGTGCATCCGCGGCGTTCCTATCGTTCACCCCCTTGATCTTGATTAAGCACTCGACCCGGCCCTTACTGGTGACTTCGCGACCGCTGACAATCCTAATCTTGGAAACAGCGCCGGGGGCTTTGTTGTATTCCCCACCCACGCCGCGGCCCTGCGCCTCGTCCTCCAAGTACTGCGTGTTTGGCGCGAAGAATCTCTCCTCGACGAAGTCAGTGAACGGCATGATCCGCACCTCACCTCGCAAGCCGTGAGCGCTGACCACGGCACCAGTCTGCACGAGCTCCTCCGCATCGAGCTGGGAATCGTCCGAGGCGGCGGCGGCGGTGCGGATTGGCTGGTTCCTCCGCGCGCTTCGACGGCCGGCACGGCGGAGAGAGGGCGTTGGCNGTGTCGCCCCGCTTATGGACGCTAACATAGACACAGACATCGCGTTCCAACACTTGANTCGGGCAAAGATTGAAGGCACTCGCCGCTCCTGTGTGCCCAGGTCTGTGTGAAATCGTTCNGGGCGGCACTTTTGACAACAGAAAGTTTGCCAAAACGAACGCGTTATCCATCCGACGTGGCACAGAGCACACCTCAGTGGCCGCCAACTACTGACCACGACAGCCGCTGAGCCAGGGTAAACATGTCGGCTGAAGGATCTCGTAAGCCGCAGGTGGTCGTCGTCGGCGGGCAGTTCGCGGGTAGGCGCGCTGCCAAGCTTCTGCGCCGGGGGGGCAAGTTCGGCGTCACGCTCGTCGACGCGAAGAGCTTCTGGGAGTACACCCCGGGCGCCCTGCGCTGTCTGGTTGAGCCGAGGGCAACGCGACGTTTGCTTCAGCCTCATCCTCCTGGAACCGTGAACGCTACCGCGGTGGGTTTCGAGACAGCGAAGACCCANGAAGGGGACACCGTGAAGAGCGTGAAGCTGAAAGATGGGTCGAATCTCCGAGCGGACTACGTCGTCCTGGCCACTGGTTCCTCCTACGTCAGCCCAATCAAGGCCGCCAGTGACAAACCGTGTAGCGTGGAGGACAGAAAGAAAAACATCATGGCGGCGCACAATATCTAGCTTCGGCGCCCAGTGTGTTGATCGTCGGCGGAGGAACCGTGGGGGTCGAGTTGGCTGCCGAGATCGTCGGGGTGTGGGGAAAGTCGAAGAGCGTCACAATCATCACGCCGCACAGTCGCCTCCTCGAGAGAATGCCCCCGCGAGCCGGCATACTCGCTCAGCGTTGGCTCACCAAAAAAGGCGTGCGCGTCATTCTCAACGATCGCATAGAGAATTGGGGTGGTTCGAAGACTGGGGGTGATCCGGCGCTGAAACCTTCGGGCGGCGCGTGGAAGCTCCAAACGCGCGGGGGCGAAGAACTCCACGCGTCACTCGTGTACCCGTGCATAGGCGGCGCCCCGGCCGCAGCTCCGGCGGAGAAATCATCGGCATCATCTCTCGGACCCCGTGGTGAGGTAAAGGTGGACGGGTCGTTTCGTGTCGAGGGGCTTCGAAACGTCTTTGCGGTTGGCGACTGCGCTGGCACCGCGGAGGAGAAGACGGCGTTCACCGCGGATCTGAACGCAACCGCGGTGGCGCACAACATCAGGGCGGAGCATAACGGGAAGCGGGTGAAGGATTACCCGAAAGTCTGCGGGACCCAGTCAGTGCCAAGCATCGCCGTTGTAAGCCTCTATAAGTGGAGCGCGGTGATGCAATTTAACAAGCTGGTCTTCGGTGGTCCCGTCCCGGCGCTCGTGAAGTGGTTCATAGAGACTATGCAGGTGCACGCGGCGAAAGAGACGCCGGTGCTGACGGAGCTGTGGGACGCCGTCGAGCAGACCAACGTCTTCTTGGGAGGGTTCCTGTTCAAGTAGCTCGTCGCCTTAGGCTTAACCTTGTCAGCTTTCGTTTGTGACACCTGTGAGACTTCGCGTCGTCCTGCTCTCTGTTCTGCAGAAGTTTTTCCAGCCGCTCACGCTCTGAAGAATCTCGCCCCTCGGTTAAAAATGATCACGACCCGAGCCGCCAACCCTTTCTCCGGAGCACCCCTCAGCACCATGGTGTTCTCCATCGCCAAAGAGCAGCGAGATGATCTCGTCGGCCGCATGGCCGACAGCTTGGCAGCCGTCGGCTTCCATAACTACGGGCTGACCTTCACGGACACCCGGGCCAAGGCGGAAGAGATTGAGGCGAGGGCTTTCAGCGTCGCCGAAGTGGCCAGCAGCACCACCAAGGAGTCGTGGTCCGCCGGGACCGGCGGAGAGCGTCCGGTGATTGAGCTCATCAGGCTCTACACTAAGAAAGCAGCCGAGCTTCTCCAAGCTGAGGTCATCCGCTGCGGCGAGGACGCGATGGACACCTCCGCGGGAGCCGGAGATGCCGGCGGAGACTCGGACTGCTTCGATCTGTCGAGCAAAGATCGCGAGTTTTACACCCAGCAGCGAGCCGAGCAGGTGCTCGCGCCTTTGATGGCCAAAGGAGCGAGCTTTTCTAAGGTGAAGCTCAGCACCAAGAGCTTCGGCATCGATGCGGCCAAGGTGGTGACCAAGGCTTTCGCGAATATCGCCTCAACACTGAAGGAGGTGGACCTGAGCGACATCATCGCCGGCCGCCCTGAGGAGGAGGCTTTGAAGGCGATGCAGATCATCACTGAAGCCACTCTTTGCGCCAAAATCACCTCCGTGGACGTCAGCGATAACGCCTTTGGCGAGAAAGGCGTCCGCGCGTGCACCAAGATGTTGCAGCAGCAGAGCGGTATTGAGGAGATTTCCTTCATGAACAACGGCATCTCGGAGCAAGCAGCTGCCGCCATCCTCGAGCTCTTGGCGTCCCCTCAGTCCCTCAAGAAGTTCCATCTCGACAAGAACATGACGGGCGACGATGGTACGGCACACGTCGGGAAACTTTTAGAGAAGGCGCCCGGCATGCAAGATTTCAAGATGGCCGGTTCCCGGTTCACTAGCGAGGGTGCAAAGTTCCTCGCCAAGGGTCTTTCCGCTGGCGCCTCGCTGGTCAAGTTGGACCTCACTGATAACAACGTGAACGAGGAAGGTGGCTTTGCCCTTGCTGGAATGCTTTTCAAGCAGCCCAACCTCAGGCACGTGAACCTGGAGGCTACGAGCCTTGGGCCGAAAGCCGCGATACAGGTTGCTGGAGCGTTGGCTGCTGGCTGCCCACAGCTGGAGTACCTCAACCTCGCCGCCTGCGATATTACTCCGGAGGGAGTTCCCCAGGTGGCTCAAGCCATCTCTGCCATGAAAAACCTGAAGACTCTTAAGATCGCGGAGAACGAACTCGGGGATCTCGGTGTCGCGCAAATTTGTGTCGCGCTCAAGATGTCTGGCTGTCCGCTTGTGGAGCTGGACGTTAGCACGAACGAGTTGGTGGAGAAGGGTGCTGTTGCAGCTGCTCAGCTGGCAGCCTCCAGGGCGGGCTTCACATCTCTAAACTTGGATGGCAACTACATCTCTGACGAGGGCGTCGAGGAGGTTAAGTCGATCATGGAAGGCGCGGGTATCGCCTCGGCCCTGATGCCGATGGAGGAAAACGATGCNGACATGGCTGACGAGCCGGNTGATGACAACGCGGAGGGCTTGGACAACTTGCTTAAACATCTAAAGCTTTAAATGTCATTTTCGATTGCTAATCTATTTTCATCTGATCTAGAGGTCAAATGTGATACTACGTGTCGTGATGAGCACGAGAAGCTAGCTAGCAAGGCGACGTCGCCGTCGAGCCGAGAGAAACTCCCAGGTATTCCAAATGATCAGCCACGCTCGTGCATGACCCAGGGTAACCACAAATTGAGTTCTGACAGTTCGGATCCTCCCCGTATTCGTCACAAATTACTTCAACGGATAGCGTCATCGGCGATCTACCTACCCGGACGGTTCTCTGCCACACCTCTCTCGCGGTGTGGTGGAAGCCCAGATGCTCGAAAGGAACCGTCGGGACGACGTCCCTGTCGTGCGTCATTCTCTTGTGGTCCAACGTCGAGTTCCTCATCGCCTCCGCGAAAGCCGCGTTTCCAACGCGCGGAGATCCAAACGTATACAGCTGCAAATCGGTCAGGTTATACGTGTACATGAGCTCCGCCGCACACAACGTCGCAAGGGCCCCGCCCAGCGAGTGCCCAACCACCAAAACTGGTACGTCGCCGCGCTCTTTCAAAACGTCCTGCACAGCTTCAGTCACCTGCTTTTGCAGCAGCGAGCGGGTCCAAGATCTGTAAAATCCGTCGTGAACTTTGGCATCTNCCGGCATGCCAGGAAGGTTGGCTTGCGTCCTCGTCGCCATGAGATTGTGAATCCAGTTCTCCAGGCTGCTCCCTATCGTCCCCCGAAAAACAACCATCGCCTTCTGCAACTCCGTGGAGTACCCGACGTACCCCTGGAGATTCCAGGCATCGTCGTGCACGACCGCGTGAGGTTCGAAGTTCGCGGTCAGACCACCGCATCGTGGGCACGTCCAATTACCGATGATCTCGGGAGGACAATAAGCCGCTGCGGCGTACTCAGCCATTGTGACGCCCTCGCTCACGTCAAACCATGGACGAGATAAAAGCGAGGAGAACAGGGAGGTGCCGAGCAGCAGACGTGCGATGGCAGTGAGCATAGGGTGCATCGCCTCACCTCACTTCCTCCAGTGTCGTTCGTGATGCCAAATCCCTTTCCTAGCGCAGAGCCGGAACCGCCATGCCCCGCGCTCCAACGCGCCTCCGTAAGTGAGACGTTCGAATAATTCCTTTTGGGTGTGTCCTTGTCATCATCGAACAGTCGAAGGACTGCTCGTCGATTGCACGAACCGGCAAAAATACGAGGAGAAAAAATGACAACAATCAAACTCCCGAGCACAACCGACACAACAGCAGACAGCGGACAGTACCTTCTGCCGAACGGATTTCAATACTGAAGGCTGTCTCTGGAGTTTCTAGGACGCGATAGCGAAGGGGAGGCAAGTATCCAGGTCTCCATGAGCTTTGAGTGAACCCGAGGAACAGCCGCCCCCAACCTAGACCTACAGTAGGCAGGCGAGCACCGCATGGAGAGTTTGAGGTTGACCATGCTTCGACGGGGATCACCTCTGACGGGCAACTGGTGGACTCACGACATCCCGAGTCCTAACCATGGACCGTTTTCCTTCCATTTGCTCCATCGATGCCTTAGTAGTGTCGTCACGGGCTCCCAGACATCTGCTCCAGGAGGAGGAAATGACATCGGTGGGCACGTCGACGCCCTCGTCAAGCAAGTCGACGAGCGCTGGAAGTTCATAGCCAAACCCGAACACATGCGAGGCATACTCCAGAACGATCGTCACTGCCAACCGACGAATCGAAACCTACCAAAAGGTGAGAGCGAGTTCAACCAGCACCACGCTGGCAGCCCCTGAGGGAGGAAGGAAAACCGGGGAGGAGGGCTATTTTCCTGCGGGCCGACGGAACGATAGATTTTACCACGATTTTCGTTTCCCATGACCGGACGGACCAGTCCGATGCTCTTTCANGATTTCTTTACCGGAGAGAGAGGACTGACCAAAAATATCCTTNCGATTTTCACAGATGTTCTGCTTCGTTTTGCCCTTGCGGAAGATGAAACAGGAGAAGCTTGGGTGATTCCAGACACTAACGCTGTATATCCGGGTCGCGGAATGCGTGTTTTACCAAGTTATGCAGCACTGGAAATTTGCGCGCAAGCTGGAAGTTTTACACACAGTTTCAAGCGGAATCATGTACGATTACCACTCGGGATTGAAGGTGCGCGTTATTCCTCTTCTCTCTGAAAAGCATCGCACGCAAAGATAAAATAATCGCGCGATGGCAACCATTGAACTTCTTTTCGTTTCGCGACACAGATTACGTTGAAGCGCAATTGATACGCCACACTCAACTGGCGCTTGTGCAAGCATTATCGGCGGCTTCCGCTGTGAAGCGAATCGTGAAAGAAAACCGATCAATACCAAACGCCGAGCGAAAAACGGGTCGCTTGGAGTCCTTTTCGTCGTGCCTGGACGAAGCAGTATCGAATTCTATCGCATTGCAGGAAACGAGCATGCTTGCTATTGATACGAGCGATTCGAGCACAAGCGTTTGGCTTCTGAATCGATCCAATCGAATGTTAGANAACTCATTAAGAAATGGCGCTGTTGAGGTGGGCTGGTATAATTCTGCGCGATCATTTGACGCGCTCAGCGATCGTGAAATTCTAGCGGCGATAGAACTACCGGAGGCAGAGCGGTTTCGACAGTCACATCGTGGTTATGAAACCATNAAAGAAACACATCTGCGACCGGAGCTGGANCGAACATCAGGNGAAGAGTCACCTGTTGAAGCAACTGAGGATGAATATGTCATCGCAATTGAGGGGGTTCCTAACAACCTGTCGTCGCGTCTTTTATACGCCCAGTTCCGCCTTACTTCCTATCGTCGATCCCTGGTCAATGCGAAGACACGTGGTCGTTTGGTGCTGAAAGCGCGGAAAAATAACAAACGCAAAAAATAGAGCTCGCTCTTATTAGTCATTAGCTGTTTAGTTGAGCTTAGAATTGATAGACTGTAATGGAAGCAACCGCAATAGACTTAGTTTGTCACGATTTACCCCTACATGTCGTGCCTTCTGACGTAGCAATCGAATCGTTAAAACCAAGGAGTTGCGCTTACTCGCTTCGTCTTATATTGCGCGATTGTTCATTGACAATCGTGTGGTTTTACAGCAGGACACTGAAAAGTCATCTGATGTTTGGAACACGTCCGTTCTGCAGCCGATTTTATTATTTACCTGTACTTGATACGCGCGGAAGTCGCTTTTGCGTTCCATCGTCGAATCACGCCTGCGATGAATATTGCTCTCACGACGAAACATTGAGAATAAGTTTTTTGCGTTACGCTCAGTCGATTTACTTTTCATGCTGTTATCGTGCTCACTACGTATCTACCTACCATCGCGAATGCTTTACGTTTTCCGACAGCGGCTACAAACAAACACCCTCTTCTGTTGCGTCAGATTACTCAACTTATCACGCGATGCTCACCTTCTTCTCCCTTACCGTTTAATAGTTTGTTGCTTCAATATTCTTCCCTCTAGTGTGCGCGCGATTCATCAAGAAATCACGCACATTGATAGTCTAACTAACCATTCGTACTTTGTCCCTTTTTCAACCTTCGATCGGCGGGCCCATCTGGATTGAATCAGGGTTGAGCGACCATTGTTTTTACGTGTGTTTGACTGTTGCATTTTCGTCGAGATGTTGTATTCCTTCGTTCCTTCGTTCCTACCCCGTGCTTCCGCAATGTGTGATTTCATTCAGATCGTTATGACGAATCAGTNTGCATTCTCTCCTTTATCCAGCCTCGATTTCTTCTGCCTCGATTGTTTTCCNCAAGTTTTCGTCTCCGCTCGCGACAGTTTCTCTTCTTGTGTTTCCGCAGAGTGAATGGCCGTACCCCGAAAGTGTAACTTTTTTTTTGATTTTCCGATTTTTCTCGGGTCGCCACTTTTGTGAACATCGATCGATCGAGTAACATTCGGTTCAGACCCGAGCAGGCGAAAAGCGTCTGGCAAGCGACAGGACGAGTGTCTCACGTGTTCTTTCGATAAAGTAATCATTTCAACTTCTACGTCGTACAATTGAGCATGCGTTTTGACATCTTATGCCCCCGCTCACACGTGTACTTGCTTACTCATACATCTATGAGAAACCACCCAAAATATGAAGATTCAGAACTCTTCCCCTACCCGTATACTAGTGTACACCCGTCTGATCCCGTTCAAGACTCAGTACAGGAAAGCTGAAGCAGCAAAAATACCCAAGAGACCGAATTCGCTGACCAGAGCAGATGGCGACGACAGAGCACCGAGAGGGACGATGTCCACGCGAAGCCAACCTTGCACCGCACCTCCGACGAAAGCGCCAGCGGAGAGACCGAGGAGGGCGAGGGAGATGGATCGAGAAAGCGTCAGGTTCTTCTTGCGCAAAAGCCAGACAGAACCCAAGAGAGCGAGCGACAGCTGCAAGCCAGGAGGGTTGTCCACACCAGGGGGCTGCGTGACACGGAGAGGGAATGAAATGTTAGAGTGCGCAGGTGGATGATGAACCTTGGGAGAGAGCTTGAGGTGGGATCTTGAGAAACTCACCTGCGAGCAACCCTGCGCGAGGGTCAACGCAGTCAGCACACCCAGGGCGATGCCGCACTGCGTGAGGGTCTCGTTGTCGGGAGTTTCAAACGCTGGCCTCGGAGGAAGCTTGGTGGTCAGATCCCGCGCCCAAGGCGGGAGCTTCTGTTTCACGGTCGCCCCTGGACTCAAAACGTCAGCGTACTTCACCCTGTTGTCTGAGACCTCTCCCTGGCTACGCTTCATGAGGCTCCGCATGAGCACGACATCGTACGCCGCTTCGACCTGCACGTGCAAGGATGATACATAGCTCAGACCGCTTGAAATACGATTCAGCGATTGATACCGGGATCCACGCAGCCTCAAAGGCTGAAGCCGCGGCGACGACGGAGGCTGATCCGATGATTTGGGGCGTGTTGTTTGTCACGCGGGAAGGGAGATCGCGTACCTTTTGCAGCTTGTCCTCCTGGTTCTCGTATCGCGAGATCATTTGGTTCTTCGCCTTCACCATATCCTCGGAGGACGCACTTTCGCTCAGACCGAGAAACTTGAGGGCGCCCGCGTAGTCCATGGTCGAGCTCTCGGTGCCGTCCGAGGCCCTCACGACAAACATCGAGCCCCTGCCCCGACCATTTTTCCTGTTGCGGAGCTTGGGCAGCAAGTTGGCCGTCGCGCGCTTTGCGTTCACGGGCGAGCGGCCAGATCCGAGCTTGGTGCCCGAATTCGTCGGCGCATAAGCCACGCGTCCACAGATCACGTTCATGCTTGACGCAGGGGTGACCCTTCTCAAGCGCACGTGCTCTCTGACCCGCAACCAACAAATATCTGACGTGTTCACGAATCAAAATCGGGACAGCAGATCTCNCAGTCAGCCANTTCCAACCGGCGGTTCCAAGCGAAATGATGAATCGCTCCAACAAGGCACGAAGAGGCAGAGTTTGGCGCGCCGCCGCCGCCGTCTGCCCCGGCGTGTAGACAGCGTGAAGGGGAGTATCGCGCTCGTCGAGAATACATCAGCTTCAGGTCGCGGCGCTCGACCCCACGCATCATGAATCACAAGGATGTGAGGAGCAAGTACTCCATCTCGAAGCAGAACCAGCCGGACTGGTGCCACTTCTGCAAATGCTGGGTCCAGACGAACGCGAACGCGAAGAGGATGCACGAGCAGAGCAATCAGCACAAGAAGGCGGTCGAGATCAAGATGCGAGAGATTCGAAAGACCAAGCAGAAGGAAGAGAGGGAAGAGGAGGCTACGAAACGAGCGCTGGCGAACATCGAGGCGAAGGCTGCGCAGGCTTACCAGGCAGATCTCGCCGGGGGAGCTCGACCCGAGGACACGCACGGGCCCAAACCGCTCAGCGCGGAGGCTCGCCATCGGCTGGAACAGGAGGGCGTGAAGCGAGAGCTCGAGGAGGCGGTAGCGAAGGAGCTCAAAGCTCGAGCGGAGGCTCAGTACAGGACGCAGCAGGAGCTCGGTGAGTGGAAGTTCGACGATAGGTCGTCGTATTACTGGCACGCGAAGTCGTCGTGTTACTTTGACCCGAAGACCAAGATGTTCTTCAACACGAAGTCGAACGCCTGGTCCAAGGATGGCCCGGAGAATGCTCCTCCTCTTCCTGGCACGGAGTCCAAGGCGGACGCCCCGACCGCATCGGGGGCTGAGCCGGGGCCGGAGGAGCAATATCCCCTCGGACCGTTTTCTTCCAAGGCGGCAGAGTCCACGCCAGCCGCGCCGGCTGCTTCCTCTAAACAGGCTGCCATTCCCGCAGCTCAGGTGAACAAAGTCGCTGGATGGACGCATGCGCCCACCGGGATGCATACATCGAGTCGTGTCGCCTCGAGCACCAAGCCGACGGCCAAGCCGACGGGGAAGACGAGCATGTTCAACCTAGGGTACGGCACGAACCACCCGGCGTACGAGGCGGCAAAGGCGAGGACTCAGTCATCCGCCCAACGCGCGATGGAAAGCGCGGGCGGACGAACGTTTCAAGCTGCGGATATTAAACAATTAGGAGTAGTGGGCAAAGATGGTGGCGCTGCGAAACGCAAGAGGGAAGAGGGCAAACCTTCCGGGAAGCAGCCCAAAGTTAGCAAAGAAGAGGCGGAGGCCCAGGCTAAGCGAGCCGCCGCGAGGGCACGGGTGGAGGCTCGAACGATGAAATCGTTTGGGTTACAATAATATTTGTAGTATTGATCAGAACCTAATTTCAAAATCACCCGTGAACATCTCCTTAACTTGCTTTCGGACCTGCGGAACGCTGTCGGCGTCGATCACCATGCATAGGCGCGTGGGTTGATAGCTGTCGACGTCGTCGTTGTCTCCGAGCTCGCGCGATTTCCATTGGAAAGACATCTTGCTCACCTTGTGGAAGAACTGATCCTCTGGCCTCGGGTAGACCGTTTCCGGTGCGGCATCCCTCTTGCGCTTACCTCCACCCGCGCCAGCTGGTTCAGCGTCGTCCTCCACGAACGTACGCGTGAGCAAGATGTACTTCTTGAACTTGAAAGATTCCCTGAGTTCCTCTGTTGGCTCGTCCTCCGTCGCATTAGATATCTCGTCGAAAAGTAGGTTGACGAGAGGTTGGGCGGTCTCTTGAGGGACATTGATGACACGTTCGTTGATAATCAGCCCGACACCTTCCTCTCCAAGCAGGGATTCGAACTGGTCTTTCAGGTCCTTCGGGCAGTTCTTCTTGAGATATGCGATGGTCTCCTGCATCCACTTCATCTCCTTTCGGCGCTGCAGGCTCATCACAGACATGATCGCGATGGGATCGACGTCATCCCCGGCGCCCTGAGCTTTCAAGACCGTGCCGACGGTGTTCTGTGCGATGATAGTGTCGCACAACTCCGAGCTGCTGAACAGTGCTCCGTCCAAATAGTTTCCGAGCAGTGCCTTCAGCCCAAGGAAATCGATTTCCTTTGGGTCCATGAACTCGAAGTCAACCTAAGAATGAAACGACGGGGTTCGAATGTTTTAGAATACATCGTTGATATGCTGGGATGTACGTGTGANTATTGGGTGCGTGCTCACCATTATCTCCTCGTCGCTGTCGTCGCTTGACGACCCATCGAGATCCTCTTCGTCCTCGTCCTCCTCNGAGGAGGATTCGTCCTCCTCCTCGTCCTCCTCCTTGGCTTCGGCTTTCTCCTTCTCCACCTTCTCTGCCTCCTCAGACATCTTCGCTTTCTTTGGTGCCATCCTTAACGTCAGAGTTGACTTCCGCGATGTGACGCGTCGGTTGTGCTCCTGGTTGTGTATCGACCCCGCCGCCAAATTATTCACGAAATATTGCTGTCGGCGGGTTGGGAAATTCATTTTTCTGGTCATCACAGGTTCGGGTTCGGACGGACACTTGCAGAAAGGCACGGAACCGACGAGGAGGTTTCGTGAAAGTTTAGTATGTGTACAACCCTATTGATAGACTACAATGCACAAGCAGCCCGTCTTATGCCACTGGCCACAGAGGGTGAAGCGTGCAGTGCTCACTCCGCTGCGTCAGCAGCTCCAGCGTCCGTGGTGTCGAAGTTCTTCCTAGCCTCCTTGAGCTGCTCGTTCATATCGAGGAGTTCCTGGCAGCGTGCCAACTTCTTCTCATCGTGCCGAATGACGTACATCAGGTCTTCCGTCTGCAATCTTCCACGCCTGTTGGCCGCCTCCATGGCCTTTGCAGCGAACTTGGAGAGGTAATCTATGGTCAGCTCCTCGACGAGGTTGACCGTCTCAGGAAGCGGCTCCTCAGCGTCGCCAAAGCCGTACATCATGTACTTCACTGTTGATTAAGATGAGGTGGATCGAAGCTCGTCAGCGCCAATGGTTGGAGTAGTGCGAGGATGAAAGATGATAACGGGCGACGACACGCAAGATGAGTTAGGAACGTTGAGTGCGGCAGTGTTTTGGGCAAACTCACAATCTTTGGCCAGACTTCCTTTCCACTTGAATCGTTTCTTGCCCTCCTCCGGTTCCTTCTCCTCGGTGATCTCGGCTTCCTCCGCGGTTCTTTTACCCTGCGTCGAGAAGAATAGTGAATTGTTAGTGGACTGGAGGAGAACGCGGGTGGGTTCATTCGAGGTGGAGACGTGAGGTCCGTCCGTACCTTCTCCTTGCCAGGGGCACCGCCCCTACCCCTACCACGACCTCTTCCCCGACCGCCACCGGGTCCCTTGGGAGGCCTTCCTTTCGGCTTAGGTGCGGCATCTCCGCCACCACTAGCCCCCGCGGGGACGATCTCAGATGCACCCGGGGTGGACATGACTCTTGCCTCAGTCGTGGATACGACGGTCGTGTCAGATCGCCCCTCGATGTGTTTTTCTCGTTGGAACAGAAGCGAGGGATTGTTTAATTCCACCCCCAGACACGACCGCACTCGCAGGTGAACGGGCACGGTTTGGATGGCGACTCAGGCATATTTATTGTGCTACAACGCGGCCCAGGTGCGATAGATGACGTCCGACATCGTCCACAAGGTAACAAACGCATGTCTTACCCTCGTATCTTTTCAACGCAGGCTCTCGGTTGGTCCGCAGCCCTGGCCACCACTGTTCGCTCCATCGTCGTCAACGGCGGGAGCCTGGCGGCAGTTTACGCGGATGCGGGATGGTTCGTGAGTGAGTATAAGATCCAATATTATCATGGGGGAAGTCCACTTCGGCTCAAGACTGATTCTCTTCTCACAAACTCGCAGGGACGTTCCAGGTGGCTTCAGTGTTGGAGGTGTTTCATGCCGGCTTGAAGCTCACCAGGTCGCCGATGTCCGCTGCACTGATGCAGTGGGCCGGTAGAACGCACGTGCTGATCGCCGTAACCCACGCCATCCCTCAATTACAAACCACCACAGCCGCAGGGATTCTCATCGTGGCTTGGGCTCTCACCGAGGTGATCCGATACCCGTCCTATGCTCTTTCGCAGAGCTGCCCCGGATGGCTAAACTGGCTGCGATACACCATGTTCATCCCGCTCTATCCCATCGGGGCGGCTTCAGAAATGAAGCTAATGTACGATGGCATCCCGACGATGACGGCGAAAAAGATGTACAGCATCAGCATGCCGAACGCGTACAACTTTGCGTTCGATTATACCTCGTTCGTCAAGGTTGTCCTCGTCCTGTATCCTTTCCTGTTCTACCAGCTTTACGCGTATATGTTCGTCCAACGCAAGAAGAAACTCGGTCCATCTACCCGTAAAAAGGAAGACTAGTAGCTATTCATATTAGAAGACTGCTATGTGATAATATCTCCGAACGTCACCCTCGTCGGCGAGTGAGCGCAAGGAACNGTGAGCNTNGTTCCTGTTGCTTCCACGAATACGGGTTTCACAAATTGCAACGCCTCGTTCCAACATCGGCTACTGCTGGCCGCTCCACATTGCTCAGTCATGGCTGGGTAGGTGCATATATCAGCAAGACCATTTTCTTCGCTCCGGTTCAACGTCAGCGTGAACCAGAACACAACCGCATTCGCACAACCCGTCGCAATCGAGTTTACTTGGACGTCTNGCTCTCGGCAGAAGTCAGCAGCCGACGACGGGTCATCAAGAGGTGCATCAAAATCAAACCCAAAAACAGGGAATGGCTCGGTGAGAGGTGTAAACTTCACACGATCAAGCCTCACCGAGGTATATTTCTTAACCTCGGGAGGGCGTAAAGTGTCATAAGCAGCCCAGCGTCTCGCAGGCGAGTCATTCGGGGCGGAACTGGAAGGCATGATGATCGGCTCTGCCTGCGGCGGCATGTGAACTACCATTGCCCAGACTTTCGCCGCTGCGGGGATTACCATTGCGTTCGGTGCAGCGAGCTCTCGGCGAGCATGCGCGACTGTAGGTATCACACCTTCACCCAGCAGACCATCGTCGAGGACCTCAGATAGGACGACTGTTGGTCGAAGGTCTCCCTTGAAGCCGAGGTCCGGAACCTTCAAGTTCAATGAAGATCCGTGAACAACGGCGATTTTGTTACCAAACCCATTTGATTCCAGAACACGCGAAGCGCACTCAGCCATATCACCGACACGCTCAACAGTCACGACCTGTTCTGCGCCAGCCCGTGCTGCCATCATCGCGAGTAATCCCGATCCACCTCCGATGTCGACGACGCGCTGTCCTTTCAAACACATATCAATTGCTCGGTTATACGCGCTGTTGCGGCGCTCATCGTTGATCATGGGAAAGTGCCAACGTTCGACTGACATGCTCACGACTGAGTTCAACTGATGACTTTCGACACTACATTCCGACGACACGAATTTGAAATGCCCCGTCGAAGCATCGTATCTACCAGTCAATCTCACAGTAGACCCCTCGCAGACACTGAGTGGCGTTTGAAGAAAGCTCACCATCTGCCGTCTGCTGGGCTGATCTGCCCCTCCAGAGTGCACTTCATCGAACATCATGCAGTCTGTCCATAGGGCAATAGCGTCGATCTTTCCGTCAGATATGACTTGCATGTCAAGCTCGAAAACCTCGAACCTCGACGAGTGTAGAAGCTCGCCCACCGCACTCGTCTTCTCCAGTGAGATGTTCATGACTTCGGTTTCAGCAGTGACTGAACGACTCTTGATATCCCTCAGTCTGATCAAATCCACCGGTGCTTCCCCTCTGAATTTGTTGAACGGTGATAGATCGAAGCCCGACACGGTGCCAAGGGGCGCCCTGACCAGGTCAGTCTGTGCCGGGACAGTCAGACCGATGGCACGAATAGAGACGGACTGCGGGAGGACTTTTGCATCCGCTGCTAAGATGTTGTCGTGTGCATCCTTCACNTCTTCCAGGGCTGATCCAAGAGTTGCGATATCCTCAACTCCTGGTACGAGAAGGACCTTACCGATGCCCCCCGGTGCGTCTTCCCCAGCCTTTCGGTTCGGTTGAAACACAGTCGCACTCGCCGGAATCACCCTCGTGAGACCGTCAAAGTTGTTTTCCTTCAGACAAGCTCGAAGTGCCGCAGCGATCGGTCTTCTCGGCTCGAGGATGTTCACGAACCTCGACGGCAGGCTATCATCGCGAATTACCGACGCTGCGAATATCGGAACCGATGGCAACTCGCTGGCATTACTGATGACGTACACTCCCCCNGAGGTCTCTCCACAGACGCGCTGGATAGCAGTTCTCCACAGCTGTTCTCGTCGATCGTTATTCAGAGTCGCGAAGGCCCAGGACTGCGGTCTGATGAAGGCATCGTATAGCATGTACTGCAGCAGCATCCCACGCAAGCCTCTCTTTCGTGTCGGGACATCCGTTTCATCATCTGACGAGCTAGCAAGCGCTTGCTCATGTTCACCCATGCCCTTCACTTCTCGCGCTGGACAGGTTTGATCCCTTGAGCTCCTTCAGCCAGCATTTGTCTCGCGGGTTTGAAACGAATCCAACAACGGGGCGAACTTTTGGGCGGCAGGCAGAGGAAAGGGCGCGACTTTGGCGTCCGCGCGATTTCTCCAGGATTGCTCGTCATTTAGTCTCAACGCACAATCCGTAGATGGTGCAAATGAGTGCGGAGCGAACCCGCAGGAGATAGGCGTCTTGGTTCGCTCGCGGGGTCGGNGAGGCANNTGAATTTTGGTGTGATGGTCGGGAGGCGCCCAGCCAAAGAGCTGGCGCTGGCGTTGTTCCTCCTGGTGGCCGCATGGATTCAGCCCACACATCCCGCCAACACTGAAGTGCGAGGCGTTACGCTGGATAGCATATATCCAGAGGTGGGCACGGCGTACAGCTTCACGGCTGTCACGTTGTATGGCGAGGGCAGTGTAAGGAATCTGCCGACTCTCGGCTGCCGATTCGGGGAAGTGGTCAGCACGTATCAGGCTCATGTTCCCGGCGAGTCGATCACATGTCTGACCCCCGCTTCGGGACCTGGTTTCGCCATCGTCGGTTTGGCAGTCAGAACGGGGATTGCCTACGCGCCGGTCAGGGACGACATCAGCTTAGAGAACGGGGCGAACATGTTTGAGTTTGTGCAACCNTGGAGAATCACGTCGGTGTTTCCTGACGAGACGTACACGAGTGGAGGTCAGTTGTTGTTCATTCGGGGGCAGGATATACGACCAGAGCTGAGATGTACTTTCGTGGACAACTCTCCGACCGGCGCGACGATTCACTTTGTTTCGTCAACCCTGGTGGTGTGTGAAGCTGAGGAGTTCACGTCAAAATCCAGTGGCGTGCTCAAGCTGCGGCACAACTCACATGACGCCGCTGAAGGGCAACAGATCACCATCAGACACCGTGAGGTACCAAAGATCGATTATTTTGGGTTTTCATCTGCAGCGTTTGGAGAGACAATCACGATAACCGCATCAAATCTAAATGCTGCTGCGCCGGTGATGCTATCGTGGCAGGCACGGTTAGGATGTCAGTTTGGAGGCGTCTGGGTTGCCGCCTCAGCGCAGAGCGCCGTGAACAAAATCGGTTGCACGGTACCAGCGTCTACAGTTGGCGATGTTCAGGCTGTGGTGAGTGACTTGCATTCATTCATACCACTACCTCTGGAGAATGATACATCCGTAGCTTTGGATGTCCCGCCGTCTGGTCGCTTCAAGTTGACGCTGAGAGAATCGGCACTCGTCAAGGCTATCGTACCAGCCGCGGGATCTCCGANCCTTCGGAGTAAGACGAGGAGTCTCGACATTTATGGTCGCCACCTTGCGTTGGAAATGACGTCGATTGACAACCTATGCGAATCTTTGGAGTCGACTTATGAGTATGATGCGCACCAAGGTGCAGTTCGACTAAAATGCGCAGCGCTTCTATTTGACGGGGGAAAGATCGAATCCGGTCACGCACACAGGATCGGTTTCAATTCTGTCATCATTTCAAGTGGTCCCGGTGACGGACCGGGAGGAGAAATCCAGTATTTGCTCCAAAATCCCCCCCGCATGCACGGGTCGACAGCAACGAGTTCATATGCGGGTGATGTTCTCGTGGTGACCGGTGAAAATTTCGTGGATGTCGCGAGTCCTGTGTGGTGCTTCTTCGGTGACACGATCCAGAAAGCACTGACTGTGTCCTCTGCAGTTGCTCGATGCATTGTGACCGTGGAAGACCATATGCACGCGTCCTCCCTTCACCGATCAGCTTCAGGTTTGCAGGTCAAGCTTGGACTTGGTTTTTTGGAGGCTGCGGAGAGTACTTCCAACCTAATATCTATAACCTCTTGGCTGCAGCCTCATGAAGTTGCATCTGTGTTGCCTGATATCGGGTTCTCGCACGGTGGCACGCAGGTTTCATTTTCAGCGAAAGGAGGAGTCGGTGCTGTTCGATTCCATCCGTTGATATCATGCAGTTTCGGAAGCATTTCGCCGGTTTCTGCTTTCGTTGCTAGCGGGGACACCATGTCTTGCACAAGTCCTGCCCTCGCTCCAGGATCTGTATTGCTAGGCACACACGCATCGCGCACGGCGGAGACTGCTGTAGTGTACAGAGTCATCGACGCGGACTCAATGGTGATCACACCACAGACAACTGTTGCATCTCCAAGTGAAGGGGTTGTAGAATTCTTGGCGTCCAGTTCGGAGACCTTATCGCAGATGGAGACTGGTTGCGTCCTTCTATCCGCGGATGAGAGCCCTGCAAAGGTTCTTCATCAGGCTGATACATCTGGTCGCTTTCATTGTACGTTGCCAACTACAGATGCAGGATTCAGTACTTGGGACTTCTCAGTTCTGAAATTTGCTGCTGCCAACACCAAGTTAGCTTCGGCAACAACACAGGGACCGTATTCAAACGTACCAGCGCCGAATCTTGATCACAGTGCTACAATGCCTTCCAAAGGGGCTTCGCTGCTGCACAAAGATGTCGAGATCAATATCATGGATCCAACACCCATGGTTTTCGTCCAACGCCGGGCACATCTGAGCGAAATATACCCAGGTGATGTTCTGTTCGTCGTTTCTCGTTTAGGTGGCATGGATGAAGCCGTATCATGTGTGATCAGCACTGGAGGGTCGCAGTCAACTGCAACGTGGAATGTGCAAACGATAGTACCAGCCATCGTGGTTTCTTCTGCTGTCACGCGCTGTGAGATGCCAACGTTGCACAATCATGGGGACAATGTTGTCAATGGTGCGGCGCTGACGTTGTGCTCGTCAGGTTCATGTATCGAAAACAAACTGTCTGTGACGCAGGACAGTGCGCTGTTAGTCCTTGGAGAGGAACGCGTTCCGAGTGTCGTTACCCCATCTGAGGGATCATCATATGGCGGAACCGTGGTGAACGTATCCTTGAGTGGCTCTGTTCTCAACCCTTCCCAGCCGGCGATCGGTATTCGGATTGGGAGCATAGGACCGGTTGCGTCGATCATCCTCGAAAATGGTGCGCTGCAATTTATCTCTCCAGAACATACTTCTGGCACAGTGCCCGTGACTCTTGGGATGGGAACGCCGTTGGTTGGAGATGAGGAATTCATCTACGTTCATTACAATTCAACTGCTTCCACCATCAAGGACAANGATGCCAGTGCTGTGATACCTGTCTCAAGCGCGGTGACTAATTCAGATATTTGTGTTGACATCCCTCATGGTGATGTTGCGGACTTGACGCCCGCGAGAGGATCGTCTGACGGCGGCACTGAAGTGTACCTTGTCATTGAAGGGAGAGCTTCTCAACCTGATGACAATTGTGGAACGTTGCGAACATCATGCCGAATCGGAACCATATGGCCTGTGCTCGGTCAAGTCACAGAACATGGCATCAGTTGCATCACACCTGCGCACGCGCCGTCCAAAGTCAGGGTATCTGCACCAAAGCTCGTCGATGGTCTTGGACAGCAATTCAACTATTTCCTGCTTCCTCCAATCACTGCCGAAGATGGCGTCGTAGAGGCAGTGAACGATACCAATTACCACGTCACCAGCTCCCCAAAGCTTAGTGCACGTGGCGCTTCAATTGATGTCACCGCGACAAAGTCACTGATGGAACCATTCGCCTGCCTTTTTTCATCTCCTGTGCGGGCTCTGGCGCCGCAAATCTATGCTTCGCATGCGTATGCCATCTCCAGCATCATAGTTCGATGTGAAATCCCTTCGAGTGTAACAGTGTCTGGCGTCTCATTTGTGGAGCAGGCAAACGTTGAAAGGTCAGCCTCGAGGGTTTCATTCAGCGCCCATCGAGAAGCTCCAGAGTGTAACATACAAATGATCAGCCCGANAACGATTTCTACACAAGGAGGAGTCGTCTCGAAGCTTACTATCGAGTGTCTTACGTCTGGATCGCTGACNAGCATTGATGCGCGCGTTGGATGCCGTTACGGAACCGTGGGTCCAATCACNGCAACCATGGGTGAGGGCGGCATCCACAACGTTGAATGCGCAGCTCCAGCACACGCCCCTGGACCTGTCCCACTTGCACTTACGACGAACTGGCGAGACATTAAGTTCGAGACATCGAACTCAACCGAAGGGCAGATTGTGCAGCTATCTTACAAACAGCACAAGGAAGAATCTTCGGCTGAGGATGAACTGCAGTTGCTTCCCATGCACCGTGTCGATGCTTCTGTCCCCATGATGTCCAGCGTAGTTCCTTGGCTCGTCTGGGGAGGCAATCTCCTCCATATCACGGGACGAGGTTTGCCGAATGTGTTCAACTCTGTCTGTTTGGTTGGATCAGTACTTGTCCCGGCTCATTCGATATCGTCGGCTCTCGTTCTTTGCGACCCGTTCCCCGTCCCGATGCAGAATCGATCTTCAAGCGGTATACTCGCTGGTGGTTTGCAGGAGATGTCACTCAGTGTCGGGACATCTGATAATGGCCGTCTTCTCGCTCGCGGGGATGTCACACCGCTCAATCTGCTCGTCATCTCAGAGGCACCCGTCGTCGGCGTTGATGTCTTGAACGGATGGGAACAAGGCGGTGGTCACGTCAATGTGGAGCTCGGGGGTTGGGCGCCCTCGGGACTGATGGACTGTCACTTTGGCACTGTGGTTGTGCACGGGCGCGGCGGTGGAGGNGCTGGTTGGGCAGGGCGTGCGGCAATGGGNAGGGCAGGCGAGTGGTGGTCGGAGGCGACGATTGCTACTGATGTTGAATGCGTGACGCCTGCTCGGCAGCCGGGAAGCGTTCCCGTCGGCGTTTCACTCGCGCACTCGACATCACCCTCGTATGGAAGCGTCGAATATAAATATTTGTGACGTAGATAGACTAACTTGGGTGCGTGTTTCGCGTCCCTTTCTAGAAAAGATATCAGATTCCGTAGTATCCCCCGTCGTCAAAATCCTCGTACTCATCGTAAAAGTCAGCAGAATACCGCCCGTATCGATCCCCGAATGGATCCGCATAGAAACCAGAATCACTTCGGGCAGTTGTGTGCGCTCGCGACGAGTAAGAATCCTGATGATCCGCGCGCGCCCGTGCGGTTTCCCACTTAGACCTCTCCGCGGGATTTGTGAGGACACGCTGCGCCTCTCCCACGTGCTTGAACAAAATGCTGGACATCTCTGCCCGTGCTTTCGCCACCGCCGCGCTCACCCCCCCTCTACCCGCTTTGTCGGGGTGGTGCACGAGAGCAAGCTGTCTATAAGCTTTCTTGATGTCGGTAGCACTTGCAGATGGTTTTATGCCGAGCAATTTATACCAGTCCACGGGCCTGTTGTTCTTTGCACGAGCACTCACCGAGGCAAGGTTCGTACTCGCTTGCACTTCCTCGTGGCTCTCCAAAGGCATCTCCAACATCCTCCTGTACGCCGCTTCCGCTTCAGTNAGCATGCCGAGCTCCGTGTACAGCGTTGCAAGACGGCTGTGTGCTTTTACAAATGTGGGCGCGATGGCCACGGCAGTACCTGCGGATGATAACGCATCTGCGTATTTACTCATCGCCTGCTCGCAGGCGCAAATGTTTGACAGGAAAAGTCCCTCCAGCATTGGCGCTCCGGCAGACATGACCAAAGCTTCTCCGTACAGCTTCGCCGCATCTGAGTGTTTGCCCTGCACAAACGCCTCTCGGCCATTGTCCTTGCATGTGTTAATTTTCGACGCCTTTTCTAAAAGAATCAGCAGACCCTCGGGATCGGGAAGAGATGCAAGCTCCTTGATATTTTCGTCATCCTCTGTGACCTTGCTCTCCATCGCAGCTTTGAGGGTGAGTTTGAATTCGGGGACTATCTGAAGCAGTTCTCTGACGTGTTCACCAGCCTCCACACAGGCCGATACGTTTCCGAGGTCAAACTGAAGACGAACCTCGATAAAACGGCGACGCGAGTTTATCGCCTTTTTACCCGTAACAAGGGACAACGCCTGCTCCGCCTTGCCCGCGAGTCTCAACGCCTCCGCCTTGAGAGTAATAAGATCCGGAACCTGAGGGGCGATCACCATGACTGTCTCAAGCTCATCCAGCATGCTCACGGCGACTGATGAAGCGTCGTAATCATCGCCGCTGTCGCCAGTCTGCAGTGTCATCTGGATCCTTTGAAGCTCATCGCCAACAGTTTTCATTGTCCCCTCCAGCGCATCAACATCCTTCAAAACGTTCCGCGCTTCATTCTTCGATTGAAGCTCTGCACTGTTCCGCGCAATGACGTCGGACGCTTCTTGCCGCGCCTCCGAGAAATCGCCCAACTGCAGTAGGCAACGTGCCAGTCGAACCTGCGCTTTGGTGTGCGTGCTATCTAATCGAAGGGCAGCGCAGCAGTCCTCTGCCGCAGGCAGTGGATTGCCCTCCATGAGGTACGCAGCAGCCCGGTTTGTGTGAAGACCAACCTTGACAGACTTGAGCGCGTCGGTCTCAACGGCATCCGCGGCGGCGTTCAGTGCCGCGTCGTACCAGTGAAGCGCATCCGAGTAGTCACCGCGACGGTACGATTCATTGCCAACCAGCCTATCCCTCTCGACCGAGGCGACCAAAATTTTCTGGTTCTGTTCACTCGCCGCGTTAATATCCTCATCAGTGGCATCGGGAGAGAGACCTATCTCGTCCACGTACTTCTTAGCCGCAACGAGATCACCAAGTTTGATGCAGCAATTTGCCGCGCGGGAGAGCGCCCGTATGTTGTACGGGTTAATNTCGAGAACCAGTTCACACTCGCTGAANGCGTCCCGAGTGTGACCAAGAGCCATCAGAGCAGCTGCGCGATTTGTGCGCAGCGTGAGGTGACTTGGCTCCTCNAGCACGATACCGCAAGACTCAAGCTCATCGATCGCTCGCTTATAGTATGTTTCAGCCTGTTCGCTGTTGCCCTGACGATAGGCCTCGTTGCCCTGCTGCCTCAGCTCGTCGGCCTCGATGATGGCGCGAGCCTGTCTCTCAGCCAACGCTTTGGCAGCGTCCTCCTCTTCCCTGCGTGTTTGCTCAACCTGTATGAGGCGTTCAGCCTCTCCAACCTCTTCCCACGCATCGTGAGCCTGTCGCTGCATTTCTTGCTGGTCAGCCTCTGCCTTTTTGAGAGCCTCCTTCGCCTTGCGCACCTCCTCTTCTGCGGAAACGAGCTTTAGTTCTAGCTCGACGTGGCGGAGCTCAGCGCGTCGAAGGTTCATCTCCAGGTCGGCGTCCATCTTGCGACGCTGCTCAGCCTCTTCCTCGTCATCGGCGTCGAGGTTGTGACTGTCGTCCAGGTTGGTCCCGGCGTGACTGCCGAAATCGTCGTCGAGGTCGTAGCTTCGGTCCACCATGTTGCCGACCGAGTCGTCATCATCGAAGTCGTAGTCGTCGCCATCGAGCTCCGAGCTCTCGATGTCCTGCAGGTTGAGACCCGCGAGCTTCGCTGACACGGTCATGTTCTCCTTATCGGAATTGTGCGATTGATCCTCGTCGTCCATTTTGGTGCCCTCGGACATGCCTTTCGTCAATGACGCGGGCACATTCTCGTCGGGGGTTGAGGGCCCGGTCTGATGCGAGGTGCCCGTTGGCCCCTTCGACTCCGGCCCAGTGCCGTCCAACACGCCGCGCTTAGCGGACACATTCGGGTCGTTAAGTTTAGTTTTGATCCCGACGTCTTCCCCGCTCGTGTCGTACGCCATGCCGCTCACGCCCACCACGTCGCCCGTAGCGAGGACCCCCGCTGTTGCCGTGGCTCTCGTACCTGGGGAACAAGTCAGACGTCCCCGAATCCCAGATTCACCGGTGGTGGAGTCAGCGCACGTCCCTCCTTCAGAGCTCTAACCCGTCACTTATCCTTGAGTCGCCCCTCCAACACCTCTCGCGGGTGTACTGATACGCCCTTCACCGCGTACGTCCTACACTCTCACCTCCGCGGCGTGTTCTGGCGTCTGGCAAGTCCCCGCGGCTCCCCTCGTTTTTTGCAGCGAAAGTTCGCGTTGACTCAGTTTCTTTTT
>JGI24540J26637_10000197_pt1 | contig 23911 bp, 18 predicted proteins | sample NorSeaMetagenome_FD_26637 | JGI IMG/M metagenome (IMG submission 26637)
AACCTAGCAATAAAATTTTTTTTCTCATTATATGTATATATAGATGTATTTATCTCAACTTCAAATATAAATACATATCTTTATAAAATGAAAAATAAACATCTACTTTTATCCGTATTTCTAATTTTTTCTTTAAGCTCCTACACTTTAAAAGATACTGTTATAAAAGACTCATTTAAGGTTTCTGGTAAATGTATGATGTGCAAAGAAAAAATTGAAAACACAGCCAAAAAAATTGAAGGAGTAAAATCAGCAAAATGGAATATTAATAAGCAAAGCTTAAAAGTGAAATTTTATTCTAAATCAACAACACTAGAAAAAATACAGCAAGAAATTGCTGACATTGGATATGACACTGAGATGTACCAAGCTACAAAAGAGGCTTATGACTCATTACATTATTGTTGTAAGTATGATAGAAAAAAACTAGATCAATAACTATGCAAAAAATTTTACTGACCTCATTATTTTGTCTTTTCTCTTTTCAGTTTATTAATGCACAAACATATGCTACCGATTTTACAGAAAATGATTGCGATGGAATATCACATAATCTATTTAATGAATTAGATGCTGGTAATATTATAGTTATATCATTTGTTATGCCATGTGGGCCATGTGCAACTTATTCATTACCCGCTTATGATGCTGTAGAATCTTTTGCTACTAGCCATCCAGGAAAAGTACATTTTTATATTGCTGATGACCATCTTAGTACTGCATGTGTAATTCTAGAAAACTACGCTAATAATTACAATATGTCAAATTCTACAATTTTCTCAAATCCAAATATTGCTTGGAGTGACTATGGAACATATGGAATGCCTAAAGTTATTGTTCTTGGCGGTAGTGATCATTTGGTTTATTTAAATAAGAACGAGAATAAAATTAATTATTTAGAAGTTCATACAGCAATCTCTAATGCATTAGCAGATGGACTTTCTAGCTTAAATAATTCAAAAGCTAATCCTTTTGAAATTTCTACATTTCCTAATCCCGTTAAAAATAATTTAACAGTATCATACTCAACTTCAGGCAATGAAGAAATAAAGATAGAAATTATTGATTTATTAGGTAAAAGCATGATTCTAAAAAACAACCTTATTATCATTGAAGGATCTTATAGTGAAACATTAGATCTTTCTTCATTTAAAGGTGGAATGTATTTCATTAAGATTAGCAGCTCTACTAAAGAGCAAATAAAGCCAGTTAATATATTGAACTAGATATTAAGCATATGCGCTTATTTATTTTAATTACTCTACTAACATTTTCATATAGCTCATTAATAGCACAAGGTTGCTGCTCAGGAGCTTCTGGCAATCCAATAGCAGGAGGAGCTTCATCAGGTGTTTTACTAAAGGATCAATTAGAATTTTCTCTAAATTATCAATATAATTTCTCTGACAATTTCTTTGCTGGGCAATTAGACACATCCCTAACAAGTTTTGATAATTTAAGTAGTAATTATTTATTTTTTAGAACTGATTATGGAATAAGTGAAAGACTTACTATCTCTATAGCTAGTGGATATTTTATAAATAAAACAAAAATTGGATACAACCTCTCAGATACAACAAGCTCTACAGGTTTGAGTGACCTTATTGTATTTCCAAGATATAACATATATAATAAAGACCTTCCTTTCACAAGATCAGAAATAACTCTTGGTGTTGGTTTAAAAATACCAATAGGATCACATACTGATTCAAGCGAAACTATTCCAGGAGTTTGGGATGTCAACCCTCCTATCACACAACTATCTTCAGGTGCAAATGATTTAATATTATACTCTTTTTTCTATAGAGAATATAAGCTGAGAAAATTTAGAGTATTTGCTAACATATTACATATTAATAAAGGGTATAATTCATTAGATCAAAAAATCGGAAATTATACTAGCTATGCATTTTATGCTGGAAAAAGTTTTAAAAACAAATTATCTGTAACAATGCAACTAAAAGCAGAATTTATTCAAAAAATGGATGCAGGAAATATATGGAATAGTGAGGATTTAGAAGCATCTTCAGGAAGTAGAAAGATGTTTTTCATTCCACAGATAAGTTATGCTTTAAATGCAGTTAGTTTTTTTGCCACATATGAAATCCCTTTATATCAGAACTTAAATGGAGTTCAAATCGGATCAAAAACACAATTTACAATAGGATTAAATTATCGATTTTTAGTGCAAAATAAAATCTCTGAAAAAAATTAAGACTAGAGAAAAGTTTAGAAATATATTTTCCTAGAATATCAAACTCTAGATTCACCCACCCACCGATTTTAACATCTTTCAAGTTTGTGTTCTCCCATGTATATGGTATGATTGCTACAGAGAATGAAGATTTCTTAGAATTTACTACTGTTAAACTTATTCCATTAATACAGATTGATCCTTTTTCTACAGTAATATTGTCGGAAGATGTGTATTTAAAAGTCATTAAAAATGATCCTCCTTGCTCGCTAATATTTTCGCATATACCAGTTTGATCAATATGGCCTTGAACAATATGGCCATCTAAACGACCATTAGCTAACATACTTCTCTCAATATTTACAGAATCTCCAATCTCTAGCTCACCTAAATTACTCTTATTAAGAGTTTCATTAATCGCGGTAACAACATAAATATCATCAGAGATATCAACTACTGTTAAACAAACACCATTATGAGAAATACTTTGGTCAACTCTAAATTCAGAAACTAAATTTGATTTAAAATGAAAATCTATATTATTATTGTTTTTCTTAATGTCAATAAGAGTTGACTTAGCTTCTATTATACCTGTAAACATCTTAGTAATTTATTTCTTGTTGTTCAATTTTTTCTGGCATTTCACGTAAACTATATTGCTGATCACGCAACTGAGGCACAAAACCTGCTTCAACAATACACTCTTGAATACTGTCAGCAGTAAATCGATGTGGAGCTCCTGCAGCAGAAACAACATTCTCTTCAAGCATAATAGAACCCATATCATTAGCTCCACCATGCAAACAAATCTGTGCAGTTGGAGCTCCAACTGTTAACCAAGAAGCTTGAATATTCTTAATATTAGGCAACATGATTCTACTAATAGCTATCATTCTAATATACTCATCAGCGGTAACATTATTATTAATACCCTTAACTCTTTGTAGAAGAGTTCCGTCATCCATAAATGGCCAAGGAATAAAAGCTAAGAACCCTTTTGATTTTTCAGGTTTTCGAGATTGAACTTCTCTTATTGAAACTAAATGTTCAAACCGCTCCTGCAAAGTTTCTACATGACCAAACATCATTGTAGCTGAGGTTGTAATATTTAGTTTATGGGCTTGATGCATGATTTCTAACCATTCTTTACCTGTACATTTNCCTTTAGAAATAAGCCTTCTTACTCTATCGCTTAGTATTTCAGCACCTGCTCCAGGCATACTATCCATGCCAGNATCTCTTAGTTCTGAAAGAGCATGCTCATGAGAAATATTATCAATCTTACAAATATGAGCAACTTCAGGAGGTCCTAATGCATGAAGCTTAATACTGGGGTAGAGTTCTTTTAAATTTCTAAATAATTTAGTGTAGTAAGATAGCCCTAGACCAGGATGATGCCCACCTTGTAGAAGAAGTTGATCTCCACCCCACTTAATAGTTTCTTCAATTTTCTTTTTATAAGTGTTAATATCAGTTATATAAACATCTTTATGCTTAGGGTGTCTAAAGAAATTACAAAACTTACAATTTGCATTACATGCATTGGTGGTATTAACATTTCTATCAATTTGCCATGTTACAATATTTCCCGAAACAGTATCTTGTCTTAACTCGTTTGCTGTCCACATTAGTTCAGCAGTGGGAACAGTGTTGTACAAAAACATACCCTCCTCAGTTGATAGAAATTCTTTTTTTAAAGCTCTAGCTAGTAAAAGTTTGCTGTTCATAAAAATCCTTAATTTTGCATCATCAAAATTACATAATTATATGAAGACTATTATTAAAAATAAAAATACAATTTCAGAAAAAGATAATATAATAATATTATCAAATAAGAAGAGTAAACTAACAAATTTTAATTTAAGCAGTGATGAAATAAAATATGTAATCAAACAACAAAAGAGCAACAAAGAAATAATTGTTCTTAATCAATATACTAGAAAGATTATAATTATTAATCCTGAAGATAAAAATAATGACTATTTAAACTCTGAACGAATCAGGTGTCTTGGAGATGAGGTTCTTAATGAGATAATTAATTTGGAATCTATTATAGTAGAAAATATTGAAGAAGGTACTATTAGTACTTATAACTTTCTTGAAGGATTATCTCTAGGTAATTACACCTTTAATAATCACAAAAGCAAACAAGAAAAAGAAAAAAAATTAACTATTTATGTGTACAATAATAAGGATAAAAATATAGCTGAGATTGCAAGTATAGCAAACTCAGTGAGACTAACAAAAGATTTAGTGAATACTCCATTTTCTCATTTAAAAGCAACTGATCTGGCAAGATTAGCAAAAAAAGCAGGAGAAGAATCTGGATTTAAAACAACCATTTTTAATAAAAAGAAAATTCAATCATTAAAAATGGGTGGGATTTTAGCAGTCAATCAAGGTAGTATTGACGAACCTACATTTTCTATTCTAGAATGGAAACCCAAAAATGCAAAAAACACAAAACCTATAGTACTTGTTGGTAAAGGGATTGTTTATGATACAGGCGGACTAAGCCTAAAAGCTACAAAAAATGGAATGGAGTTTATGAAGGTCGATATGGCGGGAGCAGGAACCGTAATTGGAGCAATGCATGCAATTGCAACCAATAAAATACCAAAATATGTAATTGGCCTTGTTCCAGCTACAGATAATAGACCATCTGGTAATGCATATGCCCCTGGAGATGTTGTAACAATGTATAATCAATCTACTGTTGAAGTTTTAAATACTGATGCTGAGGGAAGAATGATTCTTGCAGACGCTTTGAGTTATGCGGCAAAATACAATCCAGAATTAGTTATTGATTTAGCGACTCTTACTGGTTCTGCAGCAAATACTATTGGACATTTTGGTATTGTTTCTATGCAAAAAAATGCTCGTAATCAACATAATAATTTAGAAAAAACAGGTCATAAAACACATGAACGTTTAGCTGAAATGCCATTTTGGGATGACTATGACGAGCTTATAAAATCTGATATTGCAGATATTAAAAATCTTGGAGGGGCATTTGGAGGAGCTATAACTGCAGGTAAATTTCTTTCAACCTTTATAAATTACCCCTGGATTCACCTTGATATTGCTGGACCAGCATATGTTACAACAAAATACAACTATAGAGGTAAAGGAGCCACAGGTATGGGGGTTAGACTACTATACAATTATGTAAAAGAATATTAATTAAATGGCTAATGAGAGAAAAATAAAGCTAGGAATATCAATTGGAGATTTACACGGGATAGGATTTGAAGTGATTATTAAAACATTCAAGGATCCACTTATAATGAGAAAATGTATTCCTATTATTTTTGCACCATATAATATCTGCTTAGAGTACAAAAACCTTATAACNGAAGATAATACTTCATTAAATAAAATANATTCTATTAATAATGCAGAAGCTGATCAAATAAACATCTTAGAATCTACAATATACCATCACAACTTATCTATTGGAAAACCTTCTGAAGCATCTGGTGAAATTGCTTTTGACTCATTAAAAAATGCATGTATTTACCTAGAAAATAAAGAAATAGATGTGCTAGTAACAGCTCCAATAGATAAATATCAAATAAGAAAAAAAATACCTGATTTTATTGGTCATACTGAATATTTAGAAAGTAAATTTTCCGGGTCATCTCTAATGATGATGGTTAGCAAGGCTATGAAAATCGCATTTGTAACTGGTCATATCTCTTTGTTAAATGTACCTAAAAATATAAATGAAAAAAAAATTATTGATCAAACAATAAGATTAAAGAACTCACTAAAATCAGATTTTAACATACAAAATCCAAAAATAGCTATACTTGGATTGAATCCACATGCAGGCGAGAATGGCATGCTTGGAGATGAAGAAAAAAGCATTATCTCACCAGCAATAAAAAAATTAAATGAGAAACATAATGTTTTATCTTTTGGACCATTTCCTGCTGATAGTTTTTTTTCAGAAAATAATTTAAACTCTTTTGATGGGGTTCTAGCAATGTATCATGATCAAGGATTAATTCCATTTAAAACACTGTCATTTTCAGAAGGAGTAAATTTTACGGCAGGTTTAAATATCATTAGAACATCACCCGTTCACGGTGTTGCGTATGATATAGGAGGTAAGAAACTAGCTAATGAGAACTCTTTTAAATCAGCAGTCGTTTCAGCATGTAGAATATTCGAAAATAGATCAACTAATAATAATCAATATTAAACAATATCTAAGTTAATCAAGTTACTATAGTAAATAGTAATAAATTTATATATTTGCACCCCTTAAAAATTTAGTATAATGGATTCCTATACGATTCAATTAACTGGAGTTAAAGATGGTAGTCACAGTAATTCATTTGAAATTAAGGATAAGTTCTTTGAAACATTTGCTCAATCTGAAATAAGTAAAGCTGACATAATAGCTGATACTATACTAAATAAAGATGGTAATCAACTATCACTAAATATCAAAATCACTGGAGTGATTAAAAATATTGCTTGTGATATTTGCGCTGAAGAAATTACAGTACCATTATCCTCTANTCTTACACTAATCATCAAAGAAGAAGAACATAATGAAAATATAGCTGATGATGTAATTTATATAGCGTCACAAGAAAATGAAGTTTGTATAAAAAATTATCTATTTGAAATGGTAGTTTTAGCAGTACCAAAAAAACGAAGGCACAAACTTAATTCTATAGAAAAAGGTGAATGTAACAAAGAAATGGTAAATTTGATAAATAAATATACTGACAAAACTGAAAAATCGTCTGACCCAAGATGGGAGGCATTAAAAGATATAAAATTAAAATAGCATAATTAAATGGCACATCCTAAACGAAAAATATCAAAAACAAGAAGAGANAAAAGACGTACACACTATAAAGCTTCTCCAGCTACCATGTACAACTGTTCTAATTGTGGAAATGCAGTAGCATATCACAGAGTATGTGAAGAATGTGGAACTTATAGAGGAAAACAAGCTATAGAAAAACAAGTTTCAGCATAGTTGCTTATTTTTTATTATTACTTTTAGCCAATAAAAAACATAACTCCTAAATGAGAATTGGCGTAGATATTATGGGGGGAGATTTTGCTCCAGAAAAAACTATTGAGGGAGCAATTCTTGCTNNAAAAGAACTTTCAAAAGAAACTCAACTTGTTTTTTTTGGTCAACAAAAAAAAATTGAAGAGTCTCTAATAAAACAAAATACATCCAATCTTAATTTTGAAATAATTAACTGTAATGAGATTATTTCTATGGGAGAACATGCTATTAAAGCATTCAAAAACAAATCAGACTCTAGTATTACTAAAGGATTTAAGTATCTTACCAATGGTGATATAGACGGTTTTGCTAGCGCTGGAAATACTGGAGCTATGTTTGTTGGAGGGTATTATTCTGTTAAGACAATTGGCGGNATTCTTAGGCCCTGTATCTGTTCGATCTTACCTAAAATCAATGGTGGAGTTACAGTTCTTTTAGATGTTGGAGCAAATGCAGATTGCAAAGCTGATGTTCTTTATCAATTTGGATTACTTGGCTCGCTATACGCCAAATATGTTTGTGGAATAGCAGAACCTAATGTTAGTCTATTAAATCTTGGTGAAGAAAAATCTAAAGGGAATATGTTAACTCAAGCTGCATTTGAAATGATGTTTGAAACAAAAGACTATAATTTTATTGGAAATATCGAAAGTAGAGATATATTTGATTCAGAAACTGATGTAATTGTATGTGATGGGTTTACGGGAAATGTAGTACTAAAGCAAGCAGAGGCAATATATAAAATTGCTAAAGCAAGAAATATTGAAGATGAATATCTTAATAAATTTAATTATGAAATTTATGGTGGAACACCAATTTTAGGACTAAATAAAACTGTAATTATAGGTCATGGAATTTCTAATGAAATTGCAATAAAGAATATGATAATCCACACAAAAGATGTAATTGAAGCTGATTTAAGTGTGAAAATTAAAAAAAATCTAAATTAAATGAGTAAAATTAATGCTGCTATCACAGGTATACAGGGTTATGTCCCAGAATATATACTTACTAATAAAGAGTTAGAGAAACTTGTTGACACAAATGATGAATGGATAGTTTCTAGAACAGGNATTAAAGAACGAAGAATTCTTAAAGGGGAAAATAAAGGGAGTTCAGATTTAGGCGCTGAAGCAATAAAATTGCTTTTAAAGAAAACTAATACCTCGGTTAATGATATTGATTTAATAATTTGTTGCACAGCGACACCTGATATGATGTTTCCTTCAACGGCATGTATAATTTCAGATAAAATCGGTGCAAATAACATATGTGCTTTTGATATTATGGCTGCATGTTCGGGATTTCTATATGCTGTAACAACTGCATCAAAATTTATAGAAAGTGGTACGTATAAAAAAGTTATAGTTGTAGGAGCTGATAAAATGTCTTCTATAGTAGATTATACACAAAGAAATACTTGTGTTCTTTTTGGAGATGGTGCGGGAGCTGTNCTACTTGAACCTAACTTTGAGGGATTAGGTGTTCAAGATACTATTCTTCGTAGTGATGGAAGTGGTAGAGAATTCTTAAAATTAAAGTCTGGCGGATCTCTTAGTCCTGCTTCGCATGAAACAGTAGACGCAAGAGAACACTACATATTTCAGGACGGACAACCTGTCTTTAAAGCAGCAGTAAAAAGTATGGCTGATGTTTCGGAAGAAATAATGGAAAAAAATAATTTAAACGCTGATGATATTGCCTGGCTAGTACCTCATCAAGCTAATAAAAGAATTATTGATGCTACATCAAGAAGAATGGGTGTTGGAGATGACAAAGTCATGCTTAACATAGAAAAGTACGGTAACACTACTTCAGCCACCATTCCATTATGTCTTTGGGAATGGGAAAGTAGATTAAAAAAAGGTGATAACTTAATATTAGCTGCTTTTGGAGGAGGATTTACCTGGGGATCAATTTATCTAAAATGGGCCTACGATTCAAAGAAATAATTACTTTTGTATAATCAAACAATATAAATCATGGATTTAAACGACATTCAAGAACTGATAAAGTTTGTAGCCAAATCAGGTGCTACTGAAGTTGATTTAGAAATAGATAATATAAAAATATCTATTAAATCACCAGCAAAAAAAAGAAGAGGTACCCAAGATGAAGCACCAATGGTGATTCATCAAGACCTAACTCAAGTACCAGCTGCAATTACTACTTTACCACCAACAATAGTTAACACTGCTAATACCGAAAANAATGAGATTGTTGAAGAAAAAACAGATCATCTTTTAACTGTAAAATCATCTATGATAGGTACTTTTTACAGAGGATCATCTCCTGAAACCCCACCATTTGTAAGTGTTGGTGATGAAATAAATATAGGCGATACTATTTGTATAATTGAGGCTATGAAACTTTTTAATGAGATTGAAAGTGAAGTGTCTGGGAAAATAGTGAAGATCCTAGTTGATGATTCCACTCCTATTGAATTTGATCAGCCACTTTTTTTGGTTGACCCATCATAAAAAAATTAAACCATCTTAACTATGTTCAGTAAAATTCTTATTGCTAATAGAGGTGAAATCGCTTTACGTATAATTAGAACATGTAAAGAGATGAATATTAAAACTGTTGCAGTATATTCTACAGCTGATAAAGAGAGTTTACATGTAAGATTTGCTGATGAAGCAGTCTGCATAGGGCCTCCCTCTAGTTCGGAGTCTTATCTCAATATTCCAAATATAATTGCTGCCGCTGAAATCACAAATTCTGATGCTATTCATCCTGGATATGGATTCTTAGCTGAGAATGCTAACTTTTCTAAAATATGTGGTGAAAATGATATTAAATTTATCGGAGCATCTCCAGCTATGATTAATGGGATGGGGGATAAAGCATCAGCAAAAGAAACAATGAAAAAAGCTGGTGTACCAACAATTCCTGGATCTAAAGGGATAATAAAAGACTTTGAAGAGTGTAAAAAATTAGCACTTAAAATTGGATACCCTGTAATGCTTAAGGCCACAGCTGGTGGTGGTGGAAAAGGAATGAGGTTAGTGTGGAAAGAAGAAAACTTAGAAGACTCTTGGGATAGTGCTCGTAAAGAATCAAAAGCTGCTTTTGGTAATGACGGTATGTATATGGANAAATTTATTGAGGACCCTAGACATATAGAGATACAAATTATCGGTGATAAAACTGGTAAGGCATGTCATCTTTCTGAAAGAGACTGTTCAATCCAAAGAAGACACCAGAAACTAGCAGAAGAGACTCCTTCTCCATTTATGACTCCCAAACTTAGAGAAGAAATGGGAAATGCAGCAATCAAAGCTGCTGAAGCTGTAAAATACGAAGGAGTTGGGACTGTTGAGTTCCTGGTAGACAAATACCGAAAATTTTTCTTTATGGAGATGAATACAAGAATTCAAGTTGAACACCCTATTACTGAAGAGGTTGTAGACTTTGATCTTATTAAAGAACAGATAAAAGTAGCTTCAGGAATAAAAATTAGTGGACAAAATTATTTACCTCAACTACACGCAATAGAATGTAGAATAAATGCAGAAGATCCTTCAAAAGATTTTAGACCATGTCCTGGCCTAATCACAAACTTCCATGCTCCTGGAGGTCATGGAATTAGAATAGATACACACGTTTATTCAAACTATATGATTCCTCCTTTTTATGATTCAATGATTGCTAAAGTAATTACAGTTGCTCAAACAAGAGAAGAAGCTATCTCAAAAATGAAAAGAGCTTTAGACGAGTTTGTAATAGAAGGTATAAAAACTACAATACCTTTTCATCAGAAACTAATGCTAAGCAAAGCTTTTATAGAAGGAAAATATACTACAAAGTTCATGGATGATTTTAAGATGTAGCATCTCAAATGCTAAAAAATATTATAGAATGCTGTGCCAATTCAGTGAATTCTGCATTAATTGGAATCAAGGCAGGTGCAAATAGAATTGAATTATGCACTAATCTTGAGAAAGGGGGTACAACTCCTGAATATGAGGATATTAAAAGATTAAGAAAATTAACGGATGTTAAAGTCCACATCTTAATACTACCTAAAGAAAATCACTTTATTTATAGCAACAAAGAGTTTCAGCAAATACTCTCTGACATCAAATTTTGCAAAAAAAATGGTTGCGATGGTGTCGTTATTGGAGCTCTAAATAAAGATCTAAGCATTAATATTATTCAAACAAAGGAAATGGTTGAAGCGGCAAAGCCAATGAAAGTTACATTTCATAGAGCATTTGATCTTGCATATGATTTAGAGAATAGTCTTGAAGATATTATTTCTTGTAGATGTGACTATATACTTACTTCTGGACAAAAACAATCAGTAGATCAGGGACTTGAAAATTTAAAACAATTAATTAAATTAGCAAATAATAGAATAAAGATACTTTCAGGTGGAGGTGTAAACAGTATGAATATTAAAAAACTATACGGTATTGGAATTCGGGAATTTCACCTATCAGGTATTAAAAAAAATAAATTTGATATCCAAGAAACTGATTTTTATAATATTTATAATGCAGTAAATAAACTTATAAAACTTGAAAATTAAAATATCCATATTCTTAATCTTGATATTATATGGTTGTAAAAATCATAAAAATGAAGTTTTAGAAATTAAAAATTGGGATTTTGAATATAATGGAAAGTGGCTTCAAGCAGGTGTTCCTGGAAATAACTTCTCAGACCTTCTCACTTATGATATCATTCCTGATCCTTTTTATGGAACCAACGAGGATTCTGTGCAATGGGTTTCAGATAAAGCTTGGACATATAAAAGTGAATTTAAGTTAAGTAATAATTTCCTAGCGAAAAATCAACATGAAATTATATTCAATGGTCTTGATACATATTCAAAAGTATATTTAAATGACTCTTTAATTCTTAATTCTAATAATATGTTTAGAAGTTGGAGTATTCCTTTAAAAAATATATTAGAAGAAAATAACACTTTAATTATAAACTTTCTTCCAACAGCAATACATGAAAATAAGAAAGAACAATCTTTAGGCTATAAATTACCTGGAGGCGGAAAAGTACACACAAGAAAAGCCGGTTTTCATTACGGATGGGATTGGGGGCCAAAATTAAGTGTCGCTGGAATTTGGAAATCAGTTGAGCTTAAAGGCTATAGCAAAAGCTATATAAAAGAGATTTATATTGAACAAGTAGAAATTCTTGACTCTATTGCTAATCTTAAAATTAATTTAGAACTAGAAGTTCTTAATTCAGGACAATATTCATTGTTGATAAATGATAAAGATCATAAGATTAAGCTTAAAAAAGGAAAGCAAAAAATATCACTAGACTATGATATCTTAAACCCTACTCTATGGTGGCCACATGGATATGGAAAACAACACTTATACAAAATAGAGACTAAACTAATTGAGAACCAAAATATTATAAGTAAAAAAACAAATAAGATTGGAATAAGAAAGACTGAACTTATAACATCTAAAGATTCGTTGGGAAGCAAATTCTATTTTAAGATAAACAACCAAGCTATATTTATGAAGGGAGCAAATTATATACCTCAAGATAATCTTCAAAATAGAGTTTCTAAAAAGAAATATATAAAGCTTTTAAATCAAGCAATAGAAGCGAATATGAATATGATAAGAGTTTGGGGGGGAGGTATTTATGAGGAAGAAATATTCTATAATCTCTGTGATTCACTTGGCATCTTAGTTTGGCAAGATTTTATGTTTGCTTGTGCTATGTATCCAAGTGATAGTCTTTTTTTAGAAAACATAAGAGAAGAAGCTATTGACAACGTTAAAAGATTAAGGAATCATTCATCAATTATTTTATGGTGTGGCAATAATGAGATTGCTGAAGCATGGCAGAACTGGGGGTGGCAAAATTCATTTTCTCGAAATGAAAAAAAAGATATTGAGAAAGGCTACAAAAATATTTTCTCAACTATTTTACCAGAGGTGATATATCAATATACAAATTTACCCTATTGGGAGAGCTCTCCTAAATTAGGAAGAGGAAATAACAAACATTATCTTGAAGGAGATGTGCATTATTGGGGGGTCTGGCATGACTCACAACCGTTTTCTACATTTGAAAAAAATGTACCTAGATTTATGAGTGAATTTGGATTTCAATCATTTCCTGAANTGTCAACAATAAATAAGTTTAGTACAAAAAAAGACTGGAACTTAAACTCAGATGTGATGCTATCTCATCAAAAACATCCAAGAGGAAATACTTTAATTCAGGAGTATATGAATCGAGAGTATAACCAACCTCAAGATTTTAAAAAATTTATATATGCCAGTCAAATATTACAAGCTGAAGGTATGAGAATTGGATTAGAAGCACATAGAAGAAGTCAGCCATATTGCATGGGGACATTATACTGGCAACTTAACGATTGCTGGCCAGTAGCATCATGGTCTAGTATTGATTACTATGGGAATTGGAAAGCTCTACATTATGTAGTAAAAGATGTTTTCTCTCCGATTGCTATTTCAGGAACTAGTAATAAAAAAAATAATTATAGCTTCTGGATAATGTCTGATCAAAATCAATCAATAACAGATACATTGATTATCAACAGCTATAGTATTGATGGTGAAAAAACAAACAAGACGGTTAAACATAAAATAACTTTAAATAATTTTGGAAGTAAATTAATAACAGACAGTTATTTAAATAAAAATAGTACTGAATTTATAATTGCAGAGCTAAAAGATTTAAAAATTCAATCAAAAACAATTTTCACATCAAAAGTTAAAAATATAGTTTTTAATGAGCCCGAGTTTCAAGTTTCCTGGCAAGATAATCTAATTAAAATCAGTACAAAAAAAGCAGCTTTTCAAGTGTATCTAAAATTAGATGGTGTAAAATTTGAAACTAATTTTATTACATTACTTCCAAATAAAGAGCATTCAATTAGATATAGTGGAACAGCACAGAATAAAGAAAATTTATTAATTTGGTCTCTTTACGATTTAAATAAATAAACATGTCAAATAGAAGAAGTTTTATTAAAAAAACATCTGCTGGTGCGTTAGGAACACTTATANGTACAACTGCATCTTCTAATACTTTNAATAAAAAAAATAAAAACTCAATGAGTGGCATTCCAATTATAATTTCAACCTGGAAACATGGATTTTCTGCAAATGAAAAAGCATATGAACTTATTAAAAATGATTCAACATCCATAGATGCAGTTGAGGCAGGTGTTATGATTACTGAAGCAGATCCTGAGTGTACGAGTGTTGGTTTTGGAGGGTGGCCAGATCGAGATGGAAATGTCACTTTAGATGCTTGTATTATGGATCATAAAGGAAATTGTGGCTCTGTATGTTTTCTACAAAACATCAAACACCCAATCTCTGTTGCTAGAAAAGTAATGGACAATACTCCTCATGTTATGTTGTCAGGTGAGGGAGCATTACAATTTGCTCTTAAAAATGGATTTCATAAAGAAGATCTACTAACTGACAAGGCAAGAGCTAAGTGGCTAGAATGGCTAAAAGATTCAAAATACAAGCCAATTATAAATGTGGAAAATCATGACACAATAGGCTTGTTAGCTATTGATAAAAAAGGAGATATTTCAGGTGCTTGCACCACATCAGGCCTTGCATGGAAAATGCACGGAAGAGTTGGTGATTCACCAATTATTGGTGCAGGAATGTTTGTTGATAATGAAATTGGCGGATGCTGTGCTACTGGAGTAGGAGAAGCAGTGATGAAAACTCTTGGGTCTTTCCTAATCGTAGAGCTCATGAGACAAGGAGCAAGTCCACAAGAAGCGTGTGAAGAGGGAATATCTAGAATTATAAAAAATCAAAATTATAAGGATATGCAGATAGGTTATTTAGCAATAAATAAAAAAGGAGAACATGGGTCTTATGCTGTTCAGCCTGGATTTGATTATGCGCTGCATCAAAATGGAGTTAACAAAATGATAGACGCTGCGTCATTTATTAAATGACAAAATATTTATTCATACTAATTTTTGTTTTAAGCTCATGCTTTCAAAAAAAACAAGACATTAATATAAATACCATCATTCCTAAACCACAGCATTCTATTCAAAAGAATGGTTTTTTCAACCTTGGTGTTTATACGAATATAAAATATGATAGTCTGTTTAGTAATGAGGCTAAATTTTTAAAAAATGCCCTTCAAATTAAATCTAAAGGTGCCAAAAATTCAATAATATTAAAATATAACAAGAACCTGCTACAAGAAGAATATCTATTAAATATTTCAGAAGAAAAAATTATTATTGAATCATCAACTGGAGCGGGACAAATACATGCAATTCAAAGTTTAATTCAACTCATACCAGTTCAATATAATAAGAATACATTAAACATACCTATCAAATGTATTGAAATTCATGACTTTCCTAGATTTAAATGGAGAGGAATGCTGTTAGACTGTTGTAGGCATTTTATGGACAAAGAATTTATAAAAAAATATATAGATTTACTATCTTATCATAAAATGAATATACTTCACTGGCATCTAACAGAAGACCAAGGATGGAGAATAGCTATTGATAAATATCCTAATCTAACTAAAACTGGTGCTTGGAGAAAAGAAAAAGACGGGTCAATTTATGGGGGCTTCTATTCAAAAAAAGATATTAAAGAAATTGTTGAATATGCAAAAAAAAGGCATATAGAAATTATTCCAGAAATTGAGCTTCCTGGACATTGTGTCGCTGCAATTGCATCATATCCATACCTTTCTTGTAGTGGAGATTCTATAAGTGTTGAGAATGATTGGGGAGTATTCAAAGATATTTATTGTGCCGGAAATGATAGTGTCTTTACATTTTTAGAAAATGTATTAAGTGAAGTTATTGATCTTTTTCCATCAGAATATATACATATTGGAGGTGATGAAGCTCCTAAATACAGATGGAAAGAATGTGTTAAATGTCAAAAGAGAATAAATGATGAAGACCTTAAAGATGAGCATGAGTTGCAATCGTATTTTATTAAAAGAATAGAGAAATTTCTAAATTCAAAAGGTAAAAAAATAATTGGATGGGATGAGATTATTGAAGGAGGAATAGCTCCATCAGCGACAATACAATCTTGGAGAGGTACAAATGGNGCTATATTAGCTGCTAAAGCACAACATAACGCAATAATGTCTCCAACATCACACTGCTATTTTGATTATAGTCTTGATGCTATCAACCTNAAGAAGGTATACTCATTTGAACCAATTCCAAAAGAGCTTGACGGGATTGATAGTAATTATATAATTGGCGGTGAATGTAATATGTGGACTGAATATACTCCTCAAGATAAAATTGATTCAAAAGTCTTTCCAAGAATACTAGCTATGAGTGAAGTTTTATGGAGTTCAAAAGAAAAAAATTATATAAATTTTCATAAAAGAGTTCAAAATCATTATCCAAAACTAGATGCATTAAATGTTGATTATGGATATGAAAAAACACCAATAAAATATAATGTTGAATTAAAAAATAATGAATTCACTATCAATATTGAAAAAGGCAGGGGTGATATGCAATTGGAATACACATTAGATAATAAATTATGGAAAAAATATGAAAAGCCTTTTATAATAAGAGAAAGTCTAATAATTAAAACAAAAGAAGTAAATTCTAAACGAAAAAATACTGCAATAAAAGAATTAGAACTAAATCATCATAAAGGATTAGGTAAAAAAGTCAATTATAAAAATCCGTATAATGCAAGTTATATAGGATCAGGCACAAATACATTAACAAATGGCATATTAGGCAGTGACAATGATTTTAGAGATGGGCAATGGCAAGGCTTTTTTGGCACAGATGTTGAAATAGTGTTAGACCTAGAAAAGGAAATTGAGTTTTCAGAAATAAAAACTTCTTTCTTTCAATATAACTTATCGTGGATTGTAATACCAAAAGAGGTTGAGATACTTGTTTCTAATAATGGCAAAGATTTCACTAAACATGATAAAAAATATTTTGACACAAATCCAATGCAAGAAGATAAGTTTAAAAAGGATTTTAGATTTAATAAAAAAAATAATGCTAGATTTATTAAATTAATTGCAAAAAACTTTGGAAAATTACCTAAAACCCATCCTGCGGCTGGATCAGACAGCTGGATATTTATTGATGAATTAATAATAAAATGAAAAAACTAAACTTAATAATTGCACTAACTATTATAGCTTGTTCATGTAATGATATTAAGCAGAATTCAGATTATGTAAATACTTTTATAGGAACAGGAGGTCACGGACACACTTACCCTGGAGCATCACTTCCTTTTGGTATGATGCAACTAAGTCCAGATACTAGACTAGAAGGTTGGGACGGCTGTGGAGGTTATCATTTTTCAGATTCGATTATTTATGGTTTTTCTCATACTCATTTAAGTGGAACTGGCATTTCAGATTATGGAGATGTACTTTTAATGCCTACCAGAGGAGAAATCCAACTTACTAATGGGGTGAAAAAATCGCTTACATCAAAAAAAACAATTAATCAGTTAGGTTATGGATCTAAATTTTCTCACTCCAACGAAACATCTAGTCCAGGATATTACCAAGTTTTTTTAGAGGATTATAATATTAATGTTGAGCTCACGACGAGTATCAGAAGTGGGATCCATAAGTACACTTTTAATTCAAAAGATTCGGCAAATCTTATTTTAGACCTAAAGCATCGAGATAAACTATTAAAGTATAAAATTAATATTATAGATAGTTTAACAATCTCAGGATTTAGATATTCAAGTGAGTGGGCAAGAGAGCAAAGAATTCATTTTATAATAAAACTTTCTCACCCTTTTAAAAAGTACATTCTTAATGATGAAGAAAATATTTTAGGACTTAGTTTTGGGAAAATAGAAGAAGCTTTAATTACAAAAGTTGCGATCTCTTCGGTTGATAGTTTAGGGGCATTAGAAAATCTTAAAGAAATAAAAGACTTAAATTTCAATCAGTGTTTAAATAATGCTGAAAAAACCTGGGATAATCAACTAAAAAAAATAGACATAAATACAAAATCAGAAAAGAAAAAAGAGATATTTTATTCAGCTCTTTATCATTCATTTCTTGCGCCAAATACTTATAACGATATTAATGGCAACTATAATGGCTTGGATTTAAAAAAACATAATTCTTCAGATAAACATTATACTGTATTTTCTTTATGGGATACATTTCGAGCGACTCATCCTCTTTTTACAATTTTAGAAACCAAAAGAACAAATGAGTTTATAAGAACTCTTTTACGACAATATAAAGATGGCGGTAAGCTGCCTATTTGGGAACTAGCTGCAAATTACACAGACTGCATGATTGGCTACCATGCAATTCCTGTTATTGTAGATGCCTATATGAAAGGAATTAGAGATTATGATGTTAAGCTAGCACTAGAGGCGATGATAAAATCTGCAGAGAGTAATACTCATGGGTTAAAAGCCTATAAAGAAAATGGATATATTAAGGCAAGTGATGAACCTGAATCAGTATCAAAAAATTTAGAATATGCTTATGATGATTGGTGTATTGCAATTATGGCAGATTCTCTNGGAGAAAAAGAGATTGCACAAAAATTCTACGAAAGAGCACAATACTATAAAAATTTATATGATCCAAACACGGGTTTTTTTAGAGGGAAAAATGAATATTCATGGTTTGGACCATTTAAACCAGAAGAAGTGAATTTTAACTATACTGAAGCAAATGCATGGCAATATTCTCTTTTTGTTCCTCAAGATATTTCTGGACATATTCGTTTAAAAGGGGGTAAAGAATTATACGAGAAACATCTAGATGCAATGTTTGAATCTAGTAGTATAACTTCAGGTAGGCATCAGCCAGATGTTACTGGTTTAATTGGTCAATATGCTCATGGTAATGAGCCTAGTCACCATATGGCATATTTATATAACTATATAGGTAAGCCTTCAAAAACTCAGAAATATGCAGCGAAAATCATGAATGAACAATATTCTAATCTTCCAGATGGATTATCTGGGAATGAAGATTGTGGTCAGATGTCATCTTGGTATGTTTTAAGTAGTTTAGGGTTTTACTCAGTAACTCCAGGGCTTGATTACTATACAATTGGAACACCAATGTTTGACAATGCTATTATTAATCTGGAAAATGGTAATGCTTTTGAAATAAATACTATAAACCTTAGTGAAAATAACATATACATACAGTCTGCTATATTAAATGGAAAAGAATTTAGTTCAAGCTATTTAACTCATCAAACTATTTTAGATGGTGGGAAAATAACATTTGTAATGGGAAGCAAAGCAAGTAATTGGGGTGAGAGTAAAATACCTATTTCTAAAATTGAGAAAAATATTATTGTACCAGTCCCATTCTTTATTGCTAAAAGTCAAACCTTTGCTGAAAAAATTTCTATTTCTATCTCTACAGTTGATAGTTCTAAAATATTCTTCTCTACAAATGAATCTGTGTTTAAAGAATATACTAATCCCATTTTAATACAAAAAGACGCTTTAATTACCGCTTATGCTACAAAAAATAACAAAAAAAGCAAAAAAGTATCTAGTAAGTACTTTAAAATTGATAATAGTACAAGCATAACAATTAATAGTAAATACGCTAATCAATATGCAGCCTCAGGTGATAAAACTCTTATTGATCAATTAAGAGGAGGGTCAAATTACCGCACAGGAAATTGGCAAGGCTATAGAGAAGATCTAAAACTTGTAGTTGATCTAAATAAAATTAAACCAATTAAATCTATATCTTTGGGATGTCATCAAGATGTACGATCATGGATTTTTTACCCCAAAAAGGTTAAATACTGGACATCTTTAGATGGTGAAAAATATAATTATTTAGGTGAAATAAAAAACAATTTCCCTGACAGTATAGAAGGAAGTTTTCACGAGGAATTTCTATTAAAGTTTAAAAAAATTAATACAAGATATATAAAAATAACAGCAGAGAATTATGGCATATGTCCAGAATGGCATTTAGGTGCTGGAGGAAAGACATGGTTATTTGTTGATGAATTAACTATTAAATAAAAAAATGAGCGAAAATAAAAATTATAAACAAGCACTTCTTACTTTAGTTACCGTATTCTTTTTTTGGGGATTTATAGCTGCAAGTAATGGGGTTTTTATTCCTTTTTGCAAGACATATTTTAGTCTTGATCAATTTCAAAGTCAACTAATAGATTTTGCATTTTACGGAGCATATTACATTGGTGCTTTATTTCTATTTATATTCTCAAGTATTAGAAATACTGATATTTTAAACTCATGGGGGTTTAAAAGTAGTATTGTGAAGGGATTACTTCTATCAGCACTTGGCGCTTGTGCAATGGTGGTTGCTGTCAATGGAGCTTCACCAGGAGATTCTTCTGCATTTACATATATACTTGGAGCACTTTTTATTGTTGGATTAGGGTTTTCATTACAACAGACTGCAGCAAACCCATTTGCTATTTCATTAGGAGATCCTGAAAAAGGCTCTCATCGATTAAATCTAGCAGGAGGTGTTAATTCATTTGGAACAGCTATTGGACCTATAGTTGTTTCCCTAGCTCTTTTTGGTACAGCGGCAAGTGCTAATATTGACTTGGCTGCAGAAATAGCTAATCAAAGCATTACCCTTACAGTTGTTCAGTATCTCTATATAGCAGTTGGAATACTTTTTCTAGCTGCTGCAGGATTGTTTTATTTTTCAAAAAAACTTCCTGATGGAAAGCAAGATGCTAGTTTTTTAGGTGCATCTAAAGCTATGAGTGCACTTATCATAATAACAATATTATTAATTTTAATTTTCTATCAAGTCTTTAATCAGTATGTTGGGTTAGGTGAGGGAGAATCTTTAAGTGATGAATCCGATTCTTTAATTCTTAATTTATCATTATTTGGATTAGCTGTTGTAGTTGGAGGATTACTAATTTCAAATTTACTAGCAAGAAGAAAACCTGAGGGCTGGGGAGCGATGCAATATCCACAACTAGTGTTAGGAATGCTAGCGATTTTTACTTATGTGGGTGTAGAAGTCTCCATACAAAGTAACCTAGGTGAGTTATTAAAAACTACTGCTTTTGGAGCGCTCAATGACACTCAAATTGCTCCTTATATTTCAATGTATTGGGGTGGATTAATGATTGGAAGATGGACTGGTGCTATTAGTGTGTTTAATCCATCAAATTCAATAAAAAAATGGTTATATATTATAGTGCCATATGTAGCATTTGGTGTAGTATTATCTGTTAACGCAATTTCAGGATTTGAAGTAAAACATTTATTTGCATTTGCTATATGTGTGGCAATTCAGATTGGAGGGTTCTTTATAGGTAAAGACAAACCAGCGCTCACACTAAAAACATTTGGTCTTCTTGGTGTATTGGCTATGTTACTAGGACTATTTACTACTGGAACTGTAGCAATATTTGCATTTTTAAGTGGTGGATTATTTTGTTCAATAATGTGGCCTTCAATATTTGCACTAAGTATTAAAGGTCTTGGAAAATTCACATCTCAAGGTTCAGCATTTCTAGTTATGATGATTCTTGGTGGTGCTATTATCCCGCCAATTCAAGGAAAACTAGCTGATATGATTGGCATACATGAATCTTATTGGGTTACAGTATTTTGTTTCCTTTATCTAATGTATTTTGCTCAAAAAGTAGAAAGAATATTTAAAAAAGTATAATCAATTAATGCATAATAATATTTAGAAATATTATGAATTTATTTAATCATAATAGTTTTTTGAGCCTTACCTAGCGGAGTTACCACATTAACAGAGTACAGGCCAATCTTAAGTTTTGACACATTAACTTTTACTATTTTTTGATTATTTATCTCTTCGCTTACAATAATCCTTCCTAAATAATCTGTTATTTGATATGAAGATATTGTAGTAGCATCTACAAATAGGTTCAAGTGATCTTTACTCGGATTTGGATAAGTTATAAACCCTCTATTTAACAACTCTTGGGTTGATGATGGTATACAAGCAGATGGATCATAAGACATATTTGAAAAATCAACAAAACAAACATAATTAATACTGTCAATAAAAGGATTTCTATTATTTTGAATAGAGTAAATAAAGTCATTTCTTGCAATCTCCCAATTATCTGGGGGATCTTGAAAATGCCAGTTTTTTAAAATCATTTGATCTTGATTACTTGGAAGAGCCCAACTATTTCCGTTAATTGATGTATAACAAATTGCTTGGTACATAATAGCTCTTGCTGCATCTCCTTTATGTTCGTCTCTAGGTTCAAAAACTACTTGTCCATTAGAATTTGTTCCAGATTTACACCCTAAAAAAGAAGTTGTCACATTTACAACTTCTCCTAAAGGATTATTACTTCTTAAAATATTAGCAGAGTTTAAATTTGATGGAAATAGGTGATGAAAGTCACTGTATTCTGGTAAGTTTTGGGCTGGATTTGTTGGCATCCAACTATGACAATAGGTATGCTCTCGACTATAGCCAGTTGCAGAAAAATCAAACGGTTCATTATAAATCTTATTTTCACCACTATAAACACAAGTAACTACTCTTCTATCTAATGTTGTGTCTCTAGATTCAAAAAAAGCAATCATTAAATCATCATAATAACTATAATACTGCATTTGATGAGGATTAGTTAGGCCATGTAAATCATTCATAAATGAAGGAGATGAAGTGTTTATATTATTATAGTATGATATAGGCATCATTGAATTAGGTGTAATAATATCGCCAATTAGAGGGGAGATGGTGAGATAATTTCTAAAACTATTTGGGCCATTATAACTAAATACAGCAAAATAATAATCTGTTTCTGCTACAATATTATTTGGAGANATAGTTGTTGTATTACTACTATATACTACTTGAGCATCACCAATAATATCACCTCTTTGATAAACCGACCCATCTAAGGGTAAGGCTGTAATAGGTGAACCTTTCTTTCTTAAAACTAAATAACCATCAACTGAATCTGTAGGATTAAACGAGGCGTTTAAACTATATGTTTTAGTATTTGAAAAAGTCAAATTTGTTGCTTGTTGCAATGGCTCGGAAGCTAAAGCCCCTCCAATTCCATATAAATTAATAATATAATTAGGCTCGTCTAAATCATTACTGGCAATATTTAAAACTGCTAATCTTGTTCCAGCTGCAGAAGGAGTGAAATTTAATATTAAGTTTCCTGAATCAGCTGCTGCTATATTTGTAGGAAATGAAACTATAGAAAAATCAGCTGAGTTTGTACCTGAAAGTGTGGCAGAGATAATATTCAATGTATCTAGGGTCCCAAGGTTTTCAATTAAAAATATTGTTGTATTTAAAATTGATACTGCAGAGTTAATGATATAAGTACTACCAGAAACTATTGGTGAGCTTCCTTGTTTTACATTAATTTCCTGAACAGGTGTAGCTGCTCCAATGTTAATACTTACATCATCTAAGCCAATGTTACCAGATACTTTGTTTGTATATATAAAACGTATAAACCTTGTTGTTGATTGTGGAGTATCTGTAAACATTGTATAACTTGCATTTGGTGGAGAGCTGTGAGTAGTTAAGGTTGTCCAAACAGAACCTAAATCAGATTCTTCAACAGTGAAAGTTCCTCCAGAGAAACCATTACCTGTAAGATAATAAGTTAAATCGCCTGGATTACTATTAACATTAATCATCAAATAATCTCCTGTTCCATCAAATTTCATTGCTGGAGGAGT
>JGI24540J26637_10000198_pt1 | contig 23894 bp, 16 predicted proteins | sample NorSeaMetagenome_FD_26637 | JGI IMG/M metagenome (IMG submission 26637)
ATCATAGTCATATGAAAATATTTGATTAGGCTCCTCCTCAAGAGCCCACTCGATTTCAACAAATAAATTATTTATAATATCAAAGATGTGATGTTCTGAGTTAAAAAGATCTTTTACTAATGAAATATGAAAAGATTTTATTTCATTAAATTTCATTAAAACATCATTATCTTTTCTGTGGTAGGCTTCTACTAAACCCTCTAACAGGTTTGTTACAGTAGCAATTGCTGAGAATACAATTACAACATCATGATTTGTGTAATCTTTTATGATTTTAGAGACAGCTTTTATTGACTCAGCATTTTTAATAGACGCTCCTCCAAACTTCAAAATTTCTTTCATAAAAGCAAGTTTTTACTAAAACAAAGTTACTAATAGTTTTATTAAATAATTAATGAAAATATTAGATATTTGCAGTATATGAAAATTGCATTTTTAACTTCAGGCGGTATAGCACCCTGCCTTTCTGCTTCAATCGGAAGGTTAACTGAAAACTATATGAAGAAATATCCAAATTCTGAAATTATTGGATATAAAAATGGTTATAAAGGGTTACTTGAAGGTAATATTTTAAAATTCCCTAAATCACTTCAATCAAAAATCTCAAATTTCTATGAATTTGGCGGAAGTCCTCTTGGAAATAGCAGAGTAAAACTAACTAATATTGAAGACTGTATTAAAAAAGGATATATAAACGAAGGAGAAAATCCTCTTGAAGTAGCTGCAAAACAACTTATTAAAGACAATATCACAATCTTACACACTATTGGAGGGGATGATACAAATACCACAGCAGCTGATCTTTCAAAATATTTAAAAGATAATAACTATTCTCTTACAGTTGTTGGTCTTCCTAAAACTATTGACAATGATGTATTTCCAATAAAACAAACTCTTGGAGCATGGACAGCAGCTGAACAAGGAGCGATATTTTTTGAAAATATAGTTAATGAAAATACTACCAGTAATAGACAATTAATTATTCATGAGGTAATGGGAAGAAATTGCGGCTGGCTAACTGCAGCAACTGCACTTGAGTATAGAGAGAGGTTGAAGACATTTAACTTTCTTGATGACATTGGTATTAATAAAAATAAATGGGAAGTACACGCAATTTTTATTCCAGAAGAAAAAATAAATCTTGATAAAGAAGCAAAGAGATTAAATAAAATTATGCAGAAATTTGATTGTGTAAATATTTTCTTAAGTGAAGGGGCTGGTATTGACACAATTATTAATGAGATGGAAAAGAATGGAGAAAAAATTCCAAGAGATGCTTTTGGACATGTTAGGTTAGATGAAATAAATCCTGGAAAATGGTTTGCAAAAGAATTAACAAATAGGTTAAATGCAAAAAAAGTACTGGTTCAAAAAAGTGGTTATTTCAGCAGATCATCTAAAGCAAATGAAAAAGATTTAAATTTAATATTTGATTGCGCTGATAAGGCAGTAGAGTGTGCTGTTAATGGTTTAAGTGGAGTTATAGGCTGGGATGAAGATAATAATAATGTATTATCATGTATAGAATTTCCTAGAATAAAAGGTGGAAAAGAGTTTGATACTAAAAATCTATGGTATCAAAAAATGATCAAAGAAATAAATAGCATTTAGTTTGTTAGAAAAATTATTAGATTATTTTTCGGAATCTGTTAGTATAAAAAAACTTAAAAAACTAATAGATACTAATACAACTCCCATTTTTTATAAGGGAAGTATTGGATCTTCATTAGCTATTGATTTCGCTAAAATCATTGAAGATTCTAAAAAGAATAATGTTTTCATTTTTAGCGATAAGGAAGAAGCCTCATACTTCATAAACGATTTAGAAAAAATCTCAAATCAAGAAGTATTATTTTACCCTGCATCTTACAGAAGACCATATCAAATTGAAGAAACAGAAAATTCTAATGTTTTACAAAGAGCTGAGGTTCTAAACAAATTAAATAGCAGAAAAAATACAGTTGTAATTACATATTCTGAAGCATTATTTGAGAAAGTTATAAGTACTAAAGAATTAAGAAAAAAAACTATCTCATTAAAATTAAATCAAAATATAGAAATTGAAGATTTAGAGAGAAATCTAATTAATTTAAATTTTAAATTAACAAACTTTGTAACTGATCCAGGACAATTTTCAATTAGAGGAGGTATAATTGATATTTTCTCATATGCAAGTGAACATCCGATTAGGATCGAATTAATTGGAGATGAAATTGAGTCCCTACGAATATTTAGTGTTAATAGTCAACTATCAATAAAATTAGAAAATAAAGTAAAAATCATTCCAAACACAGAGGCCAAACATATTCAAAGCAATCAAGTTAGTTTTCTTGAATATTTACAAAAAGATTCAAATATTTGGATAAAAGATATTAATTATACTCTCAATTCTTTAGATGATAATTTTAAAAAAACTGAAGAAATTTTTTCAAACCTTGAAAAAAAGTCAAGTATTTTTACACAAAACCCATCATATCTTTTTAGTAACAGCATAACATTTAATAATTCTTTAGAAAATAAAACTGTTATTAAAACATCATCTTCTAATGACAAGGAGCATCTAATACTTAGAAAATGTGATCCGTTAATTCCGTTCAATAAAAATATTGATATACTCTTAATGGATTTACAAAAAAATCAAAAAAACAATATTCGCAACGTAATTCTTTGTTCATCAGAAGAGCAAGAAGAAAGAATTAAAAATATATTGATTGATAAGGATCAAAAAATAAAAATAGAATTTTATCAAATTTTGTTGCACCAAGGCTTTACCGATTATGATAACAAAATTGCTGTTTACACAGATCATCAAATTTTTGACAGACATCATCGCTTTAAAGCAAAAACAAAATTTAGTGACAAGCAAGCAATCACAATTAAACAATTAACTAGCCTAAAAATTGGAGATTACATAACACATATTGATCATGGTATTGGCCAATTTAATGGTCTTCATAAAATCTCTAATAATAATCAAACTCAAGAGGTTATAAAATTAAGTTATAAGGGTGGTGACATATTATATATTAGTATTCATGCTCTTCATAAAATAGCTAAGTATTCTGGAAAAGAAGGTTCTTCTCCTAAAATGCATCAATTAGGAACGCCAACATGGAATAAAAGCAAACAAAAGACTAAAAACAGAGTAAAAGAAATAGCATTTAACCTAATTAAGCTCTATGCTAAAAGAAAATCACAAGAAGGTTTTCAATTCTCCCCTGATACATACCTTCAGCAAGAATTAGAAGCTTCATTTATGTTTGAAGACACTCCAGACCAGTCTAAAGCAACTTTGGCAATAAAAGAAGATATGGAAAAAACTATGCCAATGGATCGTTTAGTATGTGGAGATGTGGGTTTTGGAAAAACAGAAATAGCCATAAGAGCTGCTTTTAAAGCAGTGGCGGATAATAAACAAGTCGCGATTTTAGTTCCTACAACCATTCTAGCTCTTCAACATTATAAAACATTTAAAAAAAGATTAGCAAAACTTCCTTGTAATGTTGATTACCTTAATAGATTTAGAACAAAATCTGACCAAAATGAAATCATTCAAAAAATTCAAAATGGAAGTATTGATGTTATCATTGGAACACATAGGATTGTTGGAAAAGATATCAAATTTAAAGATCTAGGATTACTAATTGTTGATGAAGAACAAAAATTTGGAGTTAATATTAAAGATAAACTAAAGGCATTTAAATCTAATGTAGATTCATTAACGTTAACAGCAACACCTATCCCAAGAACACTTCAATTCTCTCTTCTTGGAGCAAGAGATTTGTCTATTATAAACACACCTCCTCCAAATAGACAAAGTATTCAAACTAATATAATTGGGTTTAATGAAGACAAAATTAGGGATGCTATTAAGTATGAAATTAATAGAAATGGACAAGTATTTTTTGTTCACAACAGAGTAGAAAATATAAATGAAATTGCAGGCTTTATTCAAAGAATTTGCCCTGACGCAAAAATCAAAATTGGTCACGGACAAATGCCTGGTAATAAAATTGAAAGTTTAATGATTGATTTCATAGAGGGTCAATTTGACATATTAGTTTCAACTACTATTATTGAAAATGGTGTTGATATTCCAAATGCAAATACAATTATCATTAATAACGCTCAAAATTTTGGATTAAGTGATCTACACCAAATGAGAGGACGTGTTGGGAGAAGTGATAAACAAGCATTTTGTTTTTTAATTAGTCCTCCACTAAATCATATTTCCGAAGACTCAAGAAGAAGACTAAATGCATTGGAACAATTCTCAAATATAGGAAGTGGTTTTAAAATTGCAATGAGAGATCTTGACATTAGAGGAGCCGGTGATCTTTTAGGCGGAGATCAAAGTGGTTTTATAAATGAAATTGGCTTNGAGATGTATCAAAGAATACTTAATGAAGCTGTTGAAGAACTTAAAGAAGAGAAATTTAAAAATTTATTTAAAGAGANAAAAAGTGAATTTAAAATACAAGATTGTCAAATAGATACAGATTTAGAAATTCAGATACCAGAATCTTATGTGATTAATATTGAAGAAAGAATTGCATTATACAAAGCACTTAATGATATTAAGAACAATGAAGAACTAGAAGTATTTAAGAGTAATTTAATAGACAGGTTTGGGGCACTTCCTAAAAATATTTTTAATATTTTTAAATTATTAAGTGTCAAATGGAAAGCTAAAAAACTAGGTTTTGAAAGAATTATTTTAAAAAATAATAATTTAAGAGCGTATTTACCCCATAATCAAAACACAAACTATTACCAATCTAATTCATTTACAAAAATCCTCGATTATGTAAAAATAAATCAGAACAAAATTAAAATTAAAGAAATTAAAGAAAAAGTATGCATTCAATGTGATAACATATTTAGCTTGAATGAATTATTAATAATCTTTGATCAAGTTTTAGAATTGTAAATAAACGTTCAATTTCAACAACAAAACTAAGTTATTAACAATAGATTTAATAAGGAAGAAATGGCTTGATATTTATAATTGATTTGGGTAAAATTGCATATAACATATTCTTAAAATGAATCAGCCAAAACAAATTAAAAATGCTTTAATATCTGTTTTTAATAAAGACGGATTAGACGCCCTTGCAAAACAACTTAATGAATTAAATATTAATATTTACTCTACTGGTGGTACTGAAAAATTTATTTCAAATTTAAATATTACAGTCACTAAAGTTGAAGACATCACTGGTTTTCCTTCAATTTTAGGAGGCAGAGTTAAAACATTACATCCAAATGTATTTGGCGGAATACTATCAAGAAGGGATAATGAAAGTGATCAAAAAGAGTTAGAGGAATATCAAATTCAACAATTTGATTTAGTTGTTGTTGATTTATACCCTTTTGAAAAAACAGTAAAAGAGGATAATTCACATCAGGAAATCATTGAAAAAATAGATATTGGGGGGATTTCATTAATAAGAGCTGCAGCAAAAAACTTCAATGATGTTTTAGTAGTTTCCTCCAAAAACCAATATTCTAAAACTTTAGAAATATTAAAAAATCAGGGTGGTACAACTTCAATTGAGTTACGAAAAAAGTTTGCTAGCGAAGCATTTAATATTTCATCTCACTATGACACAGCAATATTTAATTATTTAAATGATGAACCAGCAGTTTTTAAAGAAAGTTTTGTTAAACATAAAGAATTAAGATATGGAGAAAATCCACATCAAAAAGGAATATTTTTTGGAAATATTGATGAAATTTTTGAACAAATCTCAGGTAAAGAATTGTCATACAATAACCTATTAGATGTAGATGCGGCAGTCAATTTAATCTCTGAATTTAATGAAACTACATTTGTTGTTTTAAAACATAATAATGCCTGTGGAATAGCTAGTAGACCAAAATTACTTGACGCCTGGAAAGATGCACTAATGGGAGATCCGGTTTCTGCTTTTGGGGGAGTTCTAATAACTAACAAAGAAATAGATATTGAAACAGCTCAAGAAATTAATAAATTATTTTATGAAGTTTTAATTGCACCTAGCTTTAGTAAAGAAAGTATTGAATTATTAAAAATAAAGAAAAACAGAGTACTTTTAAAACAAAAAAAATTAAATTTACCTAAAGAACAGTATCGAACAGCTTTAAACGGAGTACTGTTCCAATCTAAAGACATGATTACTGATAGTCAATTAATTATGGAAATGGTAACAGAAAAAAAACCAACAGAATTAGAAATTGAAGATTTAATATTTGCCTCAAAAGTTTGTAAGCATACAAAATCTAATACTATAGTTTTTGCTAAAAACAAACAATTAATATCAAGTGGAGTAGGACAGACATCAAGGGTTGATGCTTTAAAACAAGCAGTTGAAAAAGCTAAAATATTTAATTTAGATCTCAAAGGATCAGTGATGGCTTCCGATGCATTTTTCCCGTTCCCTGATTGTGTTGAACTTGCAGATAAGGCTGGAATTTCATCAGTAATTCAACCTGGCGGCTCAATAAAAGATAATTTATCAATAGAGTATTGCAACCAAAACAGCATGGCTATGGTAATGACAAAAACAAGACATTTTAAACATTAAAAAAATATAACTATGGGATTTTTTGATTTTATGCAAGAAGCAATTGCCATTGACCTTGGAACTGCTAATACTTTAATAATTCACAATGATAAAGTTGTAGTAGATGAGCCATCAATAGTAGCAAAAAATGTTCGTACGGGAGAAGTAATTGCAATTGGAAAAAGAGCGCAGCAAATGCATGGTAAAGCTCATAAAAATATTGAGACAATGCGACCATTAAAAGATGGTGTAATTGCAGATTTCCAATCCTCCGAACAAATGATAAGAGGTTTTATCGACATGATTCCAAGAAAAAGATCTTGGTTTGCACCTGCATTAAAAATGGTTGTCTGTATACCTTCCGGAGTTACTGAAGTAGAGAAAAGAGCAGTTGTTGATTCAGCAGAGCACGCAGGAGCAAAAGATGTATGGCTAATTCACGAGCCTATGGCTGCTGCTATAGGTATTGGAATTGATGTGCTAGAACCTAAAGGAAATATGGTTATTGATATTGGTGGAGGAACAACTGAAATTGCTGTAATCTCTCTCGGAGGAATTGTATGCGACAAATCCATAAGAGTAGCTGGTGATGAATTCACCGATAATATTAAAAACTATATGAAGACTAGACATAATATAGCGGTTGGTGATATTATGGCTGAACAGATTAAAATAAATGTAGGCTCTGCATTAACAGAATTAGATGATCCACCTCCTAATTATGCTGTACACGGAAGAGATCTAATGAGTGGAATTCCAAAAGAAATTATTGTTACATATAAAGAAATTGCTGGATCTCTAAACAATTCTATTGAACAAATTGAAGAAGCAGTAATGAGTGCTTTATTTCAAACACCACCTGCTCTTTCTGCAGACATTTATAATGAGGGACTTTATCTTACCGGAGGAGGTTCAATGCTTAGAGGTTTAGATAAAAGAATTTCGAAAAAAACAAAACTTCCAGTTTACGTGGCAGAGGATCCATTAAGGGCAGTAGCCAGAGGCACTGGTATTGCTCTTAAAAATACTGAAAGCTATACATTCCTAATAAGATAAAAGAAAATACATGCAGAATCTCATACGTTTTATTAGAATGTATAATTTTCTTCTTCTTTTTTTGCTATTTCAATCAATTTCTCTAATTCTAATTAATAATAATAATAGCTACCAAAACTATAGAATACTTAAAAAAACAAGTGAGTATACAGGATTTATATATTCAACATCACATACAGTAAAGGAATATTTCCAACTAAAGGAATCTAATAAATATTTAGCAAATGAAAATGCAAAACTTTTAACAATAATAAACTCTGTAGATAGAAAAACAAACATTCAAGAAGAAGAAAAAGAATTTAATTTTATCTCATCTCAAGTAATAAATAATACTGTAAATAAAAGAAATAATTACATTACTCTTAACAAAGGAAGCAATCATGGCATAAAAGAGGGAATGGGAGTAGTAACATTAAATGGAGTGGTTGGAATAATACATTCTGTTTCAAATAAATTTTCTCTAGTCATGTCTATACTAAATAAGAATTCATCAATTAGTGTCAAATTAAATAAACAAAACAATTCCGGATCCCTAAAATGGAAAGGGTTTAATTACAGAAAAGCAAGTCTTGAAAGCATACCAAATCATGTAAAGATAAATAGCAATGATACAATTAGCACAAATGGATTTAGTACTATTTTTCCTAAGGGGATTAATATCGGAATAATCAATTCTTATAAATCAAATTCTGAAACTGGTCATTACGACATAATGATAGATTTATTTACTGATTTTAATAAATTATCATCTGTGTATATCATTAAATCAATTGATGCTTTGGAACAATTAAATCTAGAAAAATCTAATAATGACTAGAGATTTAATTAAATATATTATCCAAATACCAATTTATGTATTAATTCAAGTACTAGTATTAAACGAAATATTATTTCTGTCTTATATAAACCCCTATTTATATATAATATTAATAATTGTACTCCCTTATAAAACACCAAAATGGTTTTTAATCATCTATGCTTTTTTACTTGGGTTTTGTATTGATATTTTTTCTGGCACTCTAGGCATGCATTCCTTTGCAACAGTATTAATTGCTTTTTGTAAAAACTCAATTGCAAAAATTACGATTCCACATAATATAGTTGAAGAAGGTGATGAACTTATAATGCAAAAAATTGGATCAAAAGCATTTCTAACATTTACATTTATAATGACTTTGATTCATCTAAGTACATTATTTTTTCTTGAGCACCTAAATATAGAATTCAAAATGCTTTTTAAAATATTAATTAGTGCAATTACAACTACAATTCTAATATCAATTACACAACTATTCTTTTTTAAGAAATGAATAAATACAAGAAACGTAGTAGCATAGTACTAGCAATTTTCACATTAGTTTCTTTGATATTTATTTTACAATTATTTAGAATTCAAATAGTAAATGATAAGTATAAATTCTCAGCAAAAAACAATGCGTTCAGATATGACATCCTTAATCCTGTAAGAGGACTGATTTTTGATAGAGACAGTAACTTAATTGTTTCTAATTCACCATCATATAATCTAATGGTAATTCCAAGAGAAACTAAAAATATGGATACACTAAATCTTTGCAAGATGATAGATATAAGCTTAGAGGATTTTAGAAAAAAAATAGGAGATGCATCTAATTACTCAAAATATAAAGAAAGTGTATTTCAAAAGCAGATTAATTTAGTACAAGCAAGTGAGCTTCAAGAAAAATTATTTCAATTTCCTGGTTTTTTTCTACAAACAATAAATATTCGTAAGTATGCTACAAATTCAGGAGCACATTTATTAGGTTATCTTGGAGAAGTTAACACTCAAAAAGTAAAAGAAGATAATTATTATAATAATGGAGATTTGGCAGGAATGCAGGGCATTGAAGGAGGCTATGAGAAAGAATTAAGGGGTCACAAAGGTATGGGGATTACATTAGTGGATGTACACAACAGAAAACAGGGAAAATTTAATGAAGGAAAGTTTGATACTCTTCCAAAAAGAGGAAATACAATTATCTCAACAATTGATATAAGGCTTCAAGAGTATGGAGAAGAATTAATGCAAAATAAAATTGGAGCAATAGTTGCGATTGAACCAAGCTCGGGCGAGATTTTAAGTCTCATATCTGCACCAACATATAATCCAAACATACTAAGCGGAAGATCAAGATCTAATGAATATAATAAATTAGTTAAAAACAAAAACAAACCACTTTTCAATCGAGCGTTAACAGGCTTATATCAACCAGCATCAACTTTTAAAATTTTAAATGGATTAATTGCTTTAGAGGAAAATATTATAACACGAAACACAAGATATGCCTGTCTTGATGGCTTTGAATATGAAAAAGGGAAAAAAGTAGGATGTCATCCACACGAAAAAAATACAAAATTAAATAAGGCAATTGAAATTTCATGCAATGCATATTTCTGCAAAGCTTTTACTGAAACCTTTAAAAAGTTTAACAACTCTCAAGAAGCATTTGATAATTGGAGAAATCATTTGAGCAGCTTTGGAATAGGTCAGTGGATGAATAATGATTTTGTAAATGGAGCAAAGGGCATGCTTCCTGAAAAGGAATATTTTGATAAATACTATGGAAGAAAATATTGGAATGCATCAACAATTATATCTATGGCAATTGGTCAAGGTGAATTACTGCTAACTCCAATTCAAATGGCAAATATTACATCAATTATAGCCAATAGAGGTTATTACTATACACCGCATATTGTTAGAAATATTGAAAAACAAGAAAAAATAGATTCACTATTTAGAAAAAAAAAATATACCACAATTAGTAAAGAAAATTTTGAAATAATAATTGAAGGAATGGAGCAAGTAGTAGAGAGCCCAAAAGGTACAGCTCATAATATCTTTAATAAAAATATAACAATTTGTGGGAAAACAGGAACAGCTCAAAATCCTCATGGAGAAGACCATTCTGTTTTTATAGCTTTTGCTCCCAAGAAAAATCCTAAAATAGCAATAGCTGTATACATAGAAAATGGTGGCTGGGGCTCAGAATGGGCGGCGCCTATTTCATCACTTATGATTGAAAAATATTTAAACATTGAAACAAATAAAATCTTGGAAAATTTTATTTTATCAGGCAATTTAATCACAAAAAAATGAGAAAAGCAAAAAATATTTTTGCAAATATTGATACTGCTTCTGTATTTCTTTACATTTTACTAATTAGTTTTGGATGGTTAAATATTTACGCATCACAATATAATGATGATACAAACTTTGTAATTGATTTTTCAAGCAGATATGGAAAACAATTATTTTTTATATGCTTTTCATTATTAATTGCATTCTTAATTTTAATAATAGATTGGAAATTTTTTTACTCTCTTTCTTATATTTTTTATGGCATTATAGTTACCTCGCTAATACTTTTATTGATTATTGGGGGAGTAACTAGCGGGGCAACATCATGGTTTGAAATAGGGAACTTTAAATTTCAGCCATCGGAGTTTGCAAAATTTGCAACTGCACTTGCACTTGCTAAATATTTTAATATGCAACATATTAAGAATAAAAAATTTCAAACTAAATTTATTTCATATTTAATAATAATTATACCGTTTTTATTAATAATACTTCAAAATGATACCGGTACAGCATTAGTGTACAGTTCTTTTATTTTGGTCTTATATAGGGAGGGTTTATCAGCAAATATTCTAATCTTTTTTCTAATAATTGGAATTCTATTTATTCTAACATTACTAATTGACAAAATCATTCTTAGCATAATTTTCACAGTATTAACTCTTGCTATTGTCTTCTTTTTAAGAAAGAACAAAAAAGATATTATTATGATCTTACTTGGGTGGATATTATCATTATTCTTTATTTTTAGTGTAAACTATATCTTTAATAATGTTCTCCCACCACATCAAAGCAAAAGGATAAATGTTCTTTTAGGAAAAGATTTTGACCCTTATGGAGCTGGATACAATCTTATACAATCAAAAATAGCAATAGGTTCGGGTGGTTTTTCTGGCAAAGGATTTTTAAATGGCACTCAAACAAGATTTGATTTTGTTCCAGAACAAAGTACAGATTTTATTTTTTGTACAATTGGGGAAGAGTGGGGTTTTATTGGAAGCTTCTTATTTATAATGACTTTTATGGGTTTAGTCATAAGGTTAATCTTTTTATCTGAAAGGCAAAGATCAAATTTTAGTCGAATCTATGGATATAGTGTCGCTTGTATTTTATTTGCTCATTTTGTTATAAACCTTGGTATGACTATAGGCCTTATTCCAGTAATTGGAATTCCTCTTCCTTTTGTAAGCTATGGAGGATCTTCGCTTCTTGGTTTTACAATTTTACTATTTATATTTCTTAATTTAGATTCTTACAGACTCCAAATATTAAGATAATTTAGTAAACTTTAGATCTGTTATCTAATATATCAGCATCAATCTTTAAAACATTAAATGCAGTATTAACATTATAACCTTTTGTTTTATCAGTCAATGCTTTTTGCTCATTGGAAAAATCTCCCTCATCTCTAGAAGCATCTCTACTAAGAGTTTCAACAACTAATACAGAATTTCTACTCATAAAAGGAGAAGATATAGCATTAGGCTCGAGGCCAAAAGAAGTACCGACTAAATCAGCAGCATAACCAATTTCTTGTACTGTTAGATTTGATAATTTAGTACTCTGATTTTTTACAGATGATAAGCTAAACTCATTAGCCATTTCATCTAAGTTATTGTATTGATTTAATCTTTCTATAATCAAATCAGATTTTTTTTCTTTTCTAACACTTGCAATTATCCTATTCTCAGAATCTTCAATTGATCTGTAGCCTTCTTCACTAATATTAGTTAATAAAGCAACAGCATAAGAATTTTCAAATTCAAAAACATCACTTAGTTCATTTAAGCTAGCTGTGTTTAGCCATTTAACCATTTCTCTAGAATCAGATATTCCTGAAATATTTGCTTTATCAGCAGGAATTTTTGAATCACTTCTTTTTACTAGATTTTCTTTTTTAATAACAGAATCAAATGCAATACCATCATTCACAACACTGTTAACAATCTGAGCAGCTTTTGTATAATACTCATTATAAGTTTCTGTACTTGGCTCTACGTTTCTATCAATATAAACTATCTTGTACTTTTTTACTTTCTTACTTTTTGAAATAACTTGTACTAAATGGACTCCAAACTGTGTTGTAACGATATTTAGGTTAGATTTTTTTGCGGTAAAACAAATGTCATTAAATTCTTCAAGCATAANTCCTTCTTTAAACCAGCCAAGTTCACCTCCCACTTTTGCACTTTGTTGATCAACAGAATTTAATTCTGCAAGTTTAGAGAAATCTGCTCCTTTTTCAATTAATTCTTTTATTGATGCTATTTTTAAATTAACAGAATCAATACTCATCTCATTAGTTGGGGTAATTAATATATGTCTAGCCTCAACAGAATCAGGGCGATTCATGACATCAACTAATTTTGCTATTCTATAAACAATTGGGTCAGGCTTATAAGGCCCAATAACAGTTCCCTTTTGATTTTTTAATAAAAGAGAAAATGCTGAATCATTTTTAAGCTCAGATTCTTTGATATAAGAAAATTTTGCTCTTTGATTATCAGTATTTCTTTTAACAATTAAACTATAATCATCAAATGATTTAAAATCATTTACTAAGCTTGTGATTGAATTTTTCGTTGCAATATCATCTTCAAGTGATGCAATAACATTAAATGAAACGAACTCAATATCTCTTGATGGGTCTTGCTTAAAATCTTCTTTATTTGAATTATAGTATTTTTTAATTTCCTTTTCGGAAACCGTAATAGAACTATCATTAATAACATTAAATGGTACTGAAAGGTAATTAAATGTAACATTCTGAACTCCTTCATTAAAAGAATTCTTAGCCTCTAAAGAATTGACATAAGAACCTTTTTCTACTAACTTATTGTATTTTTCATTTAAAATTGAATTAATTAAATATTTTTGAAAATCTATCCATCTATCAACTGATTCTCCAGAAGGGTCTTGTTCAATTTGTTGAAGATAACCTAGTACTTTAGTTCTATCAAATTGTCCAGTGTTTGGATCTAAAAAAGATTGGATTTGGCTAATATCCGGATGAACATTTACACCAGAGATTCTTTCCATCCATTCTTCATCAGAAACAGAAAGACCTAAAATATCAAATTGATTATCCATTATCATTTCTCTAGTTAACTGATCCCAAGCTTGATTTCTAATTTGCCCTAAAATTGTTTGGCTTAATATTTGATTTGGATTTTGAGATTGCCAATTAGCTTTTCCTAATTCAACAGTCTCTTCAAACTTCTGGATTAAAATATTCTCGCCCATTATTTCACCGACATTAANAGTACTTGAACCTCCTGACCTCTTTGATTGCATAAAATCTCCAAGTATAAAAGCTAACATTGCAAAACCAATTACTGTAAGAAGTAAACCTGATCTATTTCGAATTTTTCCTAGTGTTCCCATTGACCTATAATTTATTTAAAAGATTGCGAATATACGATTGTTATTTTAGAAATAAAAACTTAATAAATCTAGTACTTTTTGATTAATAATACTGTTAAAACACTTCTATCATCAACCTCTTGAATTTTCAGAGTGTAATCATCAAGTTCAACAATATCACCTTNGTTAGGAATATTTTCTAAAAAATTTAATACTAAGCCAGCAATTGTTTCATATTCTTCAGAGTCTGGAAGACTAATTGAGCATTCTTTATTTACTAATTCAACCTCAAATCTTGCAGGAATAATAAATTCACTTTCACTAAGTCTCTCAATTTGAGTAATATCCAAATCATGTTCATCATTTATTTCTCCGACAATTTCTTCTGTAACATCCTCGATTGTAAGCATTCCAGAAGTACCTCCAAATTCATCAACTACTAAGGCGATACCTTTATCATTTTCGATAAAATCATTCAAGAGCTGCATAGCTAACATACTTTCTGGAACAAATGGAATTGGTAGTAAAAGAGATTTAATATTACGTGGACTTTTAAAAAGATCTGAGGAGTGAACATATCCAATGACATTGTCAATATTTTTTTTAAAGATTATAATCTTTGATAGTTTGGTTTCAATAAATTTTTCTTTCAAAGTATTTATTGATGATTTAATATCAAGTGCTACAATTTCTGTTCTTGGGATCATACACTCTCTAAGCTTTTTACTTGATAAGTCTAATGCATTTTGAAGCATCTCTACCTCAGCAATATCTTCATTCTGTTGATTAAATTTAAGACTACTTAAATACTCATCCAAATCTATTCTTCCAAAAAAGTGTCTATCTTCAATCAATTTATGTCTTAAAAATATTTGAATAAAAAACTTAGACAGNTTGAAAAATAAAAAACCAAATGGTCTAAANAGAATAAAAAAGAAAAAAATTGGCAATGAAAANATCCTAAGAACATTATTNGGATAAATCTTAAANATTGCTTTAGGCAAGAATTCTGCAGTAACTAAAATAATTATAGTAGTAATAAGAGTTTGAACTAATAGAATTATATATGAGCTTGTAAAATATAATATTAAATATGGCGTAAGTAACTTTGTCATTATGATCCCATAAATAACTAAAGCAATATTATTTCCTACTAACATAGTTGTTATAAAATCTGACTCATTTTTAGTGAAGTATGAAATTATTTTAGAATGAAACCTCCCTGTACTTCTGTCAAGTTCAAGTTGCAATTTATTAGAAGAAATAAATGCAATTTCAACTCCTGAGAAAAAGGCAGATAATAAAAGAGTAATTATGGCAAAAATTAAATACATATTTATCAAAGTAACAAAATAATCTTAGTTATTAAAAGACAAAACACCATTAACTTTTTGTAGGCTATATTCAATAAAATCTGGATCTGAAACAAATCCTTGTGCATTTATAACTTCTTTATTGGTAGATATAATAACGTTTTCTTTAGTGTAAATTTTTTCTTTTTTTTCATCCCAGCTCAACCGACTAGTCTCAAGCTTATTTCCATTACTAGAAATAAGGATAACATTACCGCTTACATGCATAAGATTTTCAGCTTCTTTAATTAAAGCTTTATTAGCCTTTAAATTAGATATTGTATCAAAGTTTGCATCGAAGAATATAACCCAAACGCTATCTGTAAAAACTAACCTAGGATTTGAATTAGTAAATCTCTCAATTTTTTTGGCGGAAATTTTAACTTTAATTTTCCCAAATTCTGTATGAATAAGTTCAGCATCTTCAATTAATTCTACTGGCAATTCTTGTTCTATAAAAGCTTGAATATCATTAGTATTATTTTCGCAACTAATAAATAATAAAAAAATAAAAAAATAAAAAAAATTAATCGTTTGCACGAACCTTCGTTGATTGGTTAATCCAACATGATACCTTATAAGTATCTTCTTTATTTACATTATTGAAAAAACATTCTTCTGTTGAGGGAAAGTACTTAGAATAAGTATTTATATTTCTTCTTGCTTTATCCGCAACATCGCCATCTTTGGAAGCCATTCTAAAAGCATCGACTGCTACCCAATAAACAGTTTTTTGCTCAAAACTATTACCACAAGATGTAGCAGCAGCAACATAAATATTACCAAGACTAATATATGCTTCACCCCAACCTTTTTTTAGCTCCAAAGAGCTGTAAACCGCACTTCTTGCTAAAGAAAAAGAAGATGAATTTCTATAAGCATCTGCTAAAATTAAAAAATATTTGGATTTTAGATTATCTTCATCTTCAAGCTCAACAGCTTCTTTGCAATACTTAATTGCTTGATTATATTCTTTTTTCGCAATACACATTTTACCCATTTTACTAGCTGAAAGAGCAGATGGTTCTAATTCATACAGTTTTGAAGAAACTCTAAAATAGAGATCATCGTTAATACATTCCTTTGATTCAAGAATTTTTATAATTTTTTTAAGTAAGGCAACGTCCTCTGAATTATCTGTAAATTTAGATGAAAAAATAGATATTAAATCACTACAATTGGCGTATGGCGTAAATAAAGACTCAATATTTGATGAAGTTTTTAAATAATACTTCGATTTTGATTTATTATTTTCAAGATTAAAATCAACAGCAGTAGATATTTCTGTGTAAAGCCTGACAATATCTGATTTTTCTAATAAAGAGTTTTTCTGCATATAAGTAGCGGCTTTCATATATGAAGATAGTGCACCAGCTTCTGAACCATCTCCTTCTAGATCAAAAGATTTCTTAAGTATATTATATGCCTCTTCAAATCTCTTTTTGTCATAATTTATAAGGTCGGATCCCTTTCTTCCAAGAACAAAGCCTTCTTTACCAAAGAACTTAATTCTTTGATCATATATTTGCATTAAAGTGTCAACATATAAACTCTTGTTTGTTGGATCAGATTTCATTAATGATTTAATAATCGTAGGACCATTTTTATAAATATTACCACTGCATTGAGGGCAATTTTTATAAACCCATCTCCAAGGACTTACCGCATCTTCATAATTTTTTTGTTTATAATATTCTCTAAATAATGATAAATTAGTAATACAGTTCACGCTATCATTACCCCATTTACCTTGACTAATTCCATCTAGAGAAATTAAAAAAACAAGTGACAAAAAAATTATTTTTTTCATATTCTAATCATATTTTCGTTCAACAAACCAAATTCCATCAAAAGATACACTAAGGGATAATTGAATATATTCTTCTTGTATTAAATTATTCAAAAGGGTACCTCTTTGTCCTATTACAACAGATAAATCATAAATAGTATTATTCTTTTTCACCGGAATACCAATACCTATACTTATATTCTTATCTTCTATTTGTGTATTATTTATATCAAGAGGTGTTTTATTTAAAGAAACTCCAAATCTATACTTACATCTTTTCCAAAAATTAGAAATTGAATTAAATTCTGGTGTATATTCTAAACCTGATGAGATTCTCACACTATTTTTAAGAGAATCACTTTCCCCAAGTAATCTGTAATCACTCCAATCCTGTGATAGATAATCTAATACAAAAAGCCATTTCTTATCCTTTTTATATGTAAAACCTAGCTGCATATGTTTTGGTAAAACAGCAGTCCCTTTCTCATAATAATTTAAGCTAGTATCCTTTACAACTTCTAAAATACCATTATAGGCAAAAGTTTCTGAAAGTGTATTTCTACTAGCCTGAAGATCGGCTGAATTACTTGTTGTAAAAGCTAAAGTAAAATTATCTTGATCATTAATCTCTGCAGTATATAGTGCTCCAATATCATATTTTACACCTGTAATATTTGTTAATGAATTTGAGCGAGAATTAAAAAATGCTTCATCATTAAACTCAAGTCTTTTGCTTCTATTAAGACCTCCAAAAATATATGAAGCGTTAGCTCCAACGGATAAGTTTTTGGCTAATAGATAAGCTCCTCCAAAATAAACTTTACTTAAACCTCCATTTCCAGTATAAATTAAATTTGCATTATTTGCATAGTCATAATTACTCAAATTGTAACCTATACTACTGTAAGGAACTAAACCAGCACTTGCAAAAGTTTTACTGTTTAATCTACACCCAAGTATAATATGGCTAAGAGATGTTATATTATCAGTATGACTCAGATTATTATTACTTATTCTTAATGCATTAAAAGACCCTCCAGTTGAAAAAAGAAATGAATTCGGCTTAAACGCGGTGTAAGTAGCCGGATTACTGTTATTAATATGTTTTGATGAATATACAGCTGAAACTCCTCCACCTAAAGCATTAAAATAAGAAGAGTATTGATTATTAAGATCTCCAACACCAAATCTAGAATAAGGGGAATGTGAAGACTCTTGAGCTTGAGAGGAAATACTTAAAATTGAAAGTAAAACTAAAAAGCCTATTAATATTTTTTTATTCATTAAAATCTAAAATTTCATTTAATCCTTTGAGTACTAAAAAAGGGTCTGCAAATATGCTAATTTTTAATTCCTTTTCAAAGAAAAAACAATCACCACCAGTAAAAACAACGATAATATCTTTATTTTGTTTTGTATAATCAGATATAAAGTTGGAAACCTCAGCAATAATTCCATTTTGAACTCCTGAGATTATGGATGAATTTGTATCATTACCTATAAATTTAGCACCCTTTGAAGATGATAATAATGGCAATTTATCAGTAAAATTATTTAAAGCTTGGAATCTCATTGACAATCCTGGAGATATCCTTCCTCCTAGATAATTCATATTACTATCTAAACAATCTATTGTCAAACAAGTTCCAGCATCAAATACTAAAATATTTTTTTTAGGAAAAATGCATCCAGCACCAATTACTGCTGATAGCCTATCCATNCCAAGAGACTCCATTGATATATACTTTGAATTAACTGGAAATCTCATATCATGTTTTAAGATCTTACATCCAAAATTTTTCACGATTCGGCTTTCCTCGCTATTGAGGTCACGAACAGNAGATAAAATTGATGAAGAAATTGTTGTATTTAAACAAAATTCAGAAATTAAGTTCTGTGTTATTTTTTCGGAAACAATAGTTTTTACTAACTCTTTTTTANAGAATAGTGCAAGTTTTACATTTGTATTTCCAACATCAATAATTAATTTCAAAAATCCTTATTTTTATCAAAGCTACAAAAATCAACTTGTAAGATATGAGTTACTAATTTATTTCTTCATATTAAAAAAACGTTTAAATTTGCAGACCTTATTTGTTGGTACCTTAGCTCAGTTGGTAGAGCAATGGACTGAAAATCCATGTGTCCCTGGTTCGATTCCTGGAGGTACCACATAAACAAACCCCTAAACACTTAGGGGTTTGTTTTTTCTACTCAAATAATACTCATAACCAAAACTATGTAATTACANAGTTTTTAATTAAATTTATTAGATTTTATATACTAAAACAATTTATGGATAATGTTCTAACAACTGTTTACACAATAGATTTTCTTTCAAACACNTGGATTAGAAATACATTGATTACTNTTTTTTTAATGGTTCTCTATTTTTATTTATCATTAAAAATAAAAGAAGAAAATATATTAAATTTCCTAAAAATAAGTGGAATTCTTGTAATTATNATGACTTTATCAAATCATNTTCTATTAGCTTCANATGGTGCATGGGAATTACATAAACATCTTCCTTTTCACCTNTGTAGTATTTCTGCATTAATTTGTTGCACTATTTTCTTTGTAAAGAAAAACCAATTTTTATTTGAATTTTTATTTTACGCTGGAATTCTTGGGGGAATTTTCTCTATTTTAACTCCCCAGATAACTTTATATAATGAAAATTACTTTTTTTATGTAATGTTTTATTTTAAACATGCAGCTATTATTGTTATCCCAATTGTTATGATGTTTAGACTGAAAATGAATTTAAGTAAATACTCTGGCCTTAAAACTTTTGGAGCAGTTAATATACTATTAATCATAATAATGAAAATCAATTCATCAATTGGCTCAAACTATTTTTATGTTGCAAGTCCCCCTGAGGTTAATAATCCACTAATTGTCATTAGCAATAAAACAATACTTGGTCTTCCTGAATATGTTTTTTACTGGGAAATAGTTCTAATAATATTAGTTTCAGTTCTTTATTTAATCTTTAAAAAGAGATAAAAAAACTATCAAAACCTAGCTACTCAATTATAATTTTTCTAGAAATCATATTATTTTGATCAAATATAGATAAAGTATAGACCCCAGATTTCAAACTATTTAAATCTAACTTTATATTACTATCTATTACATTTTTTTGAGAAAAAACTATTTGTCCTAAACAATTAATAATATTTATGTCAAAGTTGTTTAAATCTGATGAAAAGACATTAACAAATCCCAAAGAAGGATTAGGGTAAATATCTATTATTCTTTTATTTTCAATGTCAGTTACAGAAGTAGAGGTTCCAAAATTCATTCGTATCAATAATGCCTTTGAAACAGTATACCATGTACCAGTACCACAATTATCTTGTAAATACTTTGATGTGTTAGGATTGGTTGTACTACTGATTAATGAAGTATCTGTAGGGTGCTGCTGACCTTTAACTGCCGCCATGTATGAAGTTCCTGCAAACAATGGATAAGGAGTTAATAATGGTAAAGTAACCCAAGAATCTATATCTGTGGATTTTAATGTATAAGAATCAGATTCTTCTAACCAAACCTGACCATTTGTTTCATATAATTCAACATTTAANTCAGCACCAACAACAGACTTATCATTCACATGAAAAGAAATAGATGTGATTNTTGTATTTTCATAAATATCAAANGCATTAGCAAGAACTTGTCCNCCACATGATCTTCCCAAATAAAATCCANTTCCAGCATTGGCTCCATCAGTATTCCAATCATAATCAACTCCGTAAACNGTNTCAGTTACAATCGAACCTTTAACTAAAGTATCTGTTGTTGGAAATGAATCTGANGTAGCCCAAACGCTTATGTCATGGTANCCATAATTTGAAGGAAAGAAATCTGTTTTAGCAGCAAGAGTATCATTTGCATTAACAGTTGAGATAATTGGATTAGAAAAAGCTGTAAAGACAGAAGAACCTCCCTCTTCAATATTAATATTAAGCTTTGTAGCTGTTTGATCAGATGCACCATTATTTTTGACAATGGCCTCAACTCTATAAGGATTTGAACTTACTTGAGCCATAGGATTGAAGGTATAATCAATACCTATATCTCCAGTTGCTTGGTAACCAATCCACCAGCCACCATAAGTCATTTCAGAAATCTCTAATCTGTTAGGATCTGTTTCAACAATTTTAATGTCATCAATCATCCAATAGTAACATCTTGCAACCCAACCAAACTTAATATAAACAGTAGATTGATTGCCAGCTACAGAAGAAATATTTAAGCTTGTAAATTCTGGATTTGAGGATTGCGTATTATTAGCAATATTATTATTAACCAAGTAAGTTGTCCAATTAATAGAATCTGAACTGACATAAACTGTAGGAGGAGTAAAGCTACCATTTCCTAAATTATTATACCTAAATAGATGCTCAAACTCTAAACTAACTGCAGCATAAGAAGATAAATCAATTGCATCAGTTGTAAAATAAGATTCAATATATTCATATGTACTTCCAGATGGCTGACCATAGGCATAATGATTAGCAGAATCAATGTCAGAAATTAAAAAACCATTTGATGCTGTTGAAGATGTAAGTGCATTAGATCCAGAAGCTCCTTGATTTCCATTATAATAACCATAGGTACCATCCAGTGTCCACTGCCAATTACATGTAGAAAAACCAGAGGCTGAATTAGATGTAAATTTGGACCAATTAGCTGGAAAACCAGAGGAAAAATCTTCTTCCCAAATTGGAGTAGATGAAGAATACATTTGATTATTTAAGTTTGAATCTTGCATAACAATCTCTTCACAATCATGACTTGAATTTATATTTATTTGACAAAAAAGAGTTGAACTAAAAAGAAATAAAAAGGCTAGTAGAAAATTTTTCATATTGTTATATGGAATAGTTTAAATACAAATATAAAAAAAAGCTCTAATTAAAAATTAGAGCTTTTTTTATTATTAAAATTAATAATTGTTATTCGATAACTACTTTAGTAAGCGAACTTGAATTATCAAATTGAATCTTTACCATATATACTCCCTTTTCAAGAGATGAAAGATCAATAGTAGTAGAATTTAAATTATTATAAAGTTCTTTATAAACTGTTTGACCAAGAACATTATCTATAGATATTTCACAATCTTTATTTTCATCCAATGTTATACTAAATACTCCATTTGATGGATTTGGGTAAATATTGACATTTGATTTTAATTCAATATTTTTATCAGAAAGACTAATATCTCCAAAATTCATTCTGATTCCCATTGCTGTTGTAGCTGTGTACCAAAAAGCAAACCCTTGAGTTCCAATATCACATCCATTATCTTGAATATAACTAACATTTGTAGCAAGCGCTAATGATGTTATCATCATAGTATCTGTTGGGTGTTGAGAACCTTTAACAGCTGCCATGTATGATGTACCAGCAAATAATGGGTAAGGATTTAATAATGGAACAGTAACCCATGAGCCCAAATCACTATTTTGTAAGAAATATGGATCTGATTCTGCTAAATAAATCTGGCCGTCTGTCTCATATAATTGAACAGCAACCTCAGCTCCTGCTACTGATTCATCATCAACAAAAAAGGATATTGAAGTTAATTGTGTGTTATCATAAATATCAAAAGCATTTCCAACAACTTGTCCTCCGCAAGATCTTCCAACTAACCATCGACTTCCCGGCATATTAGCACCATCTGAATTCCAATCATAATCAATACCATAAACGGAATCAGTAATAATTGTTGATCTCACTAATGTATCAGTTGTTGGGAAAGAATCAGAACTTGCCCAAAAGCTAACATTATATAACCCCATATTAGAAGGAGTGAAATTAGATAATGTAGCTAGTGTATCATTAGTACCTGAATTAATTGAAATACTATTGGAAGAAGCTGAAAAAACATTAATTCCATTTTCATCTTCAACAGAAATATCTAATTTAGTATTAGTCTGAGTTGTAGCTCCTATATTTCTTAGTACAGATTCAAATCTATAAGGATTATTTAAAGCTTGAGCCATTGGATTGAATGTATAATCTAAACCATAATCTCCTGTACTTTGATAACCTAGCCACCAACCACCGTAAACATCATCTTGTCTTAAAAGAAGATGATCAGGAGTTTCTATTAATCTAACATCATCAATCATCCAAAAATAGTATCCATAGTAAGATCCATAAAGAACTGTCCCATCGTAAATGAATTGTAAATGAACTGCACTATTTCCTGCAATATTATTAGGCATATTTAACATTACTTCGTAATCTGAAGAAGTTGATTCATTAACTAATATCTCTGGATGAACTTCCATTGTATCAGTCCAGGTAGTACCGCCATCAATACTAAAAGCAATTCTAGCAATACCAGTGTACTCTCTATAGAAACTATTAAAGACAATTGAAACAGCAGGGTACATAGAGCAATCAATAGCATCCGTTGTTAATAGACCAACATGACCATTAGGGTTTGAAGGATATTGACCTGTTCCAAAACCTCCAGCATTTCCAAGATTGTCATAGTAGTCAGAATCAAAAATCATAAAACCATTTTGAGCTGTTAGAGAATTAATAGGCCCATTTGTTCCAGCGTAAGCACCTTGAGAACCTGTGCTTGTATTAGGACTTGTTGAAGAACCTCTATATACCCAAGGTACAGTTGAGTTAGTCCAAGAAGAAGGGATTCCATTACT
>JGI24540J26637_10000201_pt1 | contig 23665 bp, 24 predicted proteins | sample NorSeaMetagenome_FD_26637 | JGI IMG/M metagenome (IMG submission 26637)
CTGTAGCCTTGGCACCATCGGATTTCGCCACGAATAATCGCAGGTAAATGCTGTTGCTTTAGCGCCTCGGAGCCAAATTTCAACAATGCCGGGCCAATCATCCAGATACCAAAGCTATCTAGTGGAGAGCGTGCTCTTATGCGTGCCATTTCTTCCTTAAGAATTTTGTGCTGGGCCTTATCTAGACCACCACCGCCATACTCCGTAGGCCAGTCTGGCGCTGTCCAACCTTTTGCACCCATACGCTCCATCCATAGCTTCTGATCTTCACTGGCAAAGATCCAATTGCGACCACCCCAGCAGGCACCCTCACCCGCTATGACTGGCGAACGCATACTTTGCGGGCAATTCTCTTCTAGCCAATCTCGAGATTCTTGCCTAAAAACTTGTAAATCACTCACATTGAACTCCTGCTAGATTCGGTATTCTTTGGATGGCCTACACTGCATAGGACTCAAGATAAGCCGTAATTTTGAAGAAATTGAACTTACAGTATGTTATTCTCATTTTCAAGCACTTCGGTGACTGGTGGCCCACAAAATAGAGTTTTAGAACGCATACCAATGTCTGATGATTGAAATAACCACTAAACGTCATTAGCCACCAAAACACAGAACATCTAACAACAAATGAGAAGGATCTAAATATGTCTGGACTGTCTAACAAACGTATCGTCTTGGCCAGCCGTCCAATTGGAGAGCCAAAAACCGATGATTTCCGTTTGGAAACGTCGAATATCGCACCGATTAAAGACGATGAGGTGCTAATAAAAACCCTCTACCTTTCGTTAGATCCCTACATGCGTGGCCGCATGAGCGCAGCTAAGTCCTACGCAGATCCAGTAGCCATAGGCGAAGTAATGGTCGCTGAGACCGCCGGCATCGTTGTTGAGTCTAAATCTGATCGATACGCTGTGGGTGACTACGTTTGCTGTCGCTCGGGGTGGCAAGAGTATTTTGTCTCACACCATAAAGACCCTATGACTTATAAAGTCGATCCTGACAAAGTACCTCTGTCAGCCTACCTCGGCGTTTGTGGAATGCCCGGCCGCACCGCGTACTTTGGCTTGATACGTGAGGGCAAACCGGTAGCAGGCGAAACGTTGGTAGTCTCTGCAGCCTCCGGCGCTGTGGGTTCAGTGGTGGGGCAGATCGGCAAGAAATTAGGTCTGCATGTGGTAGGGATTGCTGGCGGAGAAAAAAAATGTGCCTATGTTAAAGAAGAGCTGGGGTTTGATGAGTGTGTTGATTACAAGGCCGCTGATTTTGATAGTGCATTGAAAACTGCCTGCCCCAGGGGTATTGATATCTATTTTGAGTCGGTGGGTGGTGCCGTAACTGAAGCCGTGGCCAAGCAATTCAACCTTGGCGCTCGCGCACCGATCTGTGGCTTTATTGCTAGCTACAATGCGACTGACATAACCAAGGAACGTACGCCATTTCATATTTTTGGAGAGTTAGAGAATCCTCCTGAACATAAGTTTTTTTTGGTATTTGATCACTACGCAGATTTTGCCGAAGCTAACAATGCGCTTACAGACTGGGTTGCCAATGGAGAAATAAAATACCAAGAGACGATAGCTGATGGGTTGGAACTAGCTTCTGAGTATTTTAGCTGGCTCTTCAGCGGAAAGAATTTTGGTAAATTAGTTGTTAAAGTAGCCGACGAGTAATCCGAACATGGCAAGGAACCTATTGAATGACTGAAGCTCTGCAGCAACTGTTAGATATTCTACAGTTGGAAAAAATTGATACCAACATTTATCGTGGCTTTACCCCTGAGACGAGCAATAGACGGGTGTTTGGCGGCCAAGTTTTTGCGCAGGCCATGCGTGCAGCCCAAGATACTGTTGATGAGGAGCGTTCTGTGCACTCCCAGCATGCCTATTTTTTACGGCCAGGCGATCCTAGTGTGCCGATCCTTTATGAGGTTGATAATATCCGCGATGGCGGGTCATTCACGACTCGCCGAGTGGTCGCGTCACAGCGAGGCAAAGCTATTTTTAATACCGAAATGTCTTTTCAAGTGTTAGAAGAAGGTCTCTGCCATCAAGCTGACATGCCCGATTGTCCGGGACCTGCCGAACTTGAAGATGATAATCATCGTTGGAATAAAATTCGCGAGCAACTTAATCCCTCTGCGAAAAAACGCTCTTCAAAAAATCGTCCAACATTACGGCCCATTCAAATGCGTTCAGTTGAGCCAGTTAACTACATTGACCCTTCTCCCAGAAAAGCCGAGCAACTGATTTGGATAAAAGCGGCCGGTGAACTACCCGAGGATGTCGACTCTAGTCTTCATCACGCAATACTTGCCTATGCTTCTGATTTTAGCTTGATGAGTACCGCTCTGATGCCACATGCCATAAGCATCATGAATCCAAAGTTGCAGCCCGCCTCGCTTGACCACTGCATTTGGTTTCATGATAAATTTAAAGCCGACGAGTGGCTGCTATATCACATGGATAGTCTGCGATCGAGTAGATCTAGAGGTCTCAGTCGAGGAACATTTTATACTCAAGATGGCCGACTGGTAGCCAGCACCATTCAGGAAGGCCTGATGAGGCTTCATCAGGAATAACAAACACCGCGATACCGAACATAAAATAGGAGTGCAATGCGGGTTAGTTGTAGGCAACGCGCCGTTCGCATATCAGTTCAGTTCAGTGTAGCTAACAGCATTTTCCCTCTGCCATAGTTTAGAGCCTGGCAAACCAATCATGCCTTGGGCGAAGTAGGCGTGTTTAGAAAAGTGAAAAACCAGTGCACTAAGATAACCAAGGCGATGTCNTCAGTGTTATTTAGTAACCGGCTTAAAGCTAAACCACCCAAAAATGCGCCAAAACAGTTAATAAACTTCCAGCGCAAGGTAAAAAAATGAATGCTTGCGAAGACTAGATTACTTAGCATGACTGCCGGAATCAGACCAATGAGCCCCAGCAGCAAGGTTGGTATTATTAAACGGAAGGACAATTCCTCAACCACGGAAATGGCCCATAAATAACCTAGCCAAGCGCCCTGACTAATGTCAACTTTATGTCCTTTTAAGACTAAAAAAACAACAAAAAACACTAGCATCACAGGCAAGATGGCAACATAGGGGTATGGCTCAGATATTAAGGGGGCCAAGTACACAATGACTGCATCAATGGCACCGGGTAGTACCAGACACAGTAAACTGATGGCTCCCATGATCAGACCGTGGCGCATTATGATTTGACAAAATGTAGCTACATAGACACCACCGATTGACATCTTGCGTTGCAGTCGACCTTCCGGCAGTCCCTTGTTAGTTGCTACATTAACCATAAAACTTTTGATCCTCTTGTAACAATATCGATCTCGAAACACGGTCCCTAATCAACATCATCATTAGCAACATTAAAGTGGTAGGCGATGCCGCTTGAAGTTGCCTACAAATTTATGTACTTAATTTGTTTACTGTTGACTTTCTTAAGGTAATTTCTAGTTTCTTCACGGATATGTCTGTTAGTCAAAAACCAATAAAACTCACTAGTTGACATCTTATTAACGCGCGCAATGGCGTTAGTTTTATTACCAGTCTTGTTTAAGCTCCGCCAAAGATTTCCGGCGCCACCGTTGTAACTGGATATCATTGCATACTCACGTTTTTTAGGATCGCGTATTCCTGCTAAATAACGATTTCCTAAAATACTCAAATAACCCGCAGCTACTTCGATATTGTTTTTGGGACTATATAAAAAGGCCGATGAAGGAGTATGTTTGTAGCCTTTAATAATTGAAAAGTAGTCTCGCCCTGCTGTATTGGCTTTAATTTGCATTAAACCAAGAGCATTAGATCTTGAACGTGCTAGAGGGTTGAACGAGCTTTCGGTTTCCATAATCGCCATCATTATTGAAACTGGCACGCCATACTGTCGGCCTGCATCCTTTACATATTTAACATATTTACCACCGGCAATAGCTTTATGCGTTTCAACCATGGCAATAGTCACTGTAAAACGTGCATCTTTAAATGATCTTCGACGCACTAATATATCTGCAAACTCTGCAGCAGCTCGGAACGCATCGATTGGCTTGCCAGTATGATCCACTACCTGTCCCCAAAAAAACGGTCGATTGGTCTTTTGATTGATCAAACCAAAATCTTGAGCAGTTTTTGCATCAATTACCGATGGATCAATCTGTGTTAGAAGGACGTTAATTATCGACTGCTTAAGACTTTCTGGTGTTATCGCGGAGACGAATATCAGACCTTTTTCAAAGTCGACTAGAGTGTCTGTATCGATGGTTTGGTTGAACGAAAGTACTGAGGGGGTATAGGAGCCTTGGTTATCGGACTGACTTTGGTACTCGCGCAGCAATGCCGCAACATCATCATCATATTGATCAAACTCTATGGCTATGACTGAAGAAGAGAAAAGGCTAAAAATGGATACAAGAACTGCACTCAGGGGAACAGTTCTACCAAACAATCTCTGAAGACTCATCACTATTTATCTCTCATAGTCGTAGTCAGGGTGCTGCTTAATTAAACCTCTGCGCATCATTCGCATACCTCTAAGCCACTGCTCATAATCCTCGCCCTTTCGCCGCGCATAGCTGGCGAGTTCATCATGAGGGAGAATCATGAATTTCTTCTCAGACATTCCTACCAAAATTGCCTCAGCTGCAGTATCGGCGGACATCACTTGATCATTACCACTAACACCTCTGCCATCCTCGGTCATGCGTGTTTTAACATACAGTGGACAGACTACTGACACTGCAATGTTATCATCACCATGGGTAATCGCCAGTGATTCGGCAAATCCAACCGCCGCTGTCTTAGTGGTTGAATAAGCTGCATCCCCAACCTGACAAAGTAACGACGCACCAGATGCAACATTCACTAAGTAACCACCCCCGCGCTTTATCATGCCCGGCACTACGGCCCGCGCAGCAAAGACATGTGACATAACATTAACATTCCAACTAGTTTGCCAAGATTCGTTGGAGGCTGAGGCTGCCATCCAACCGGGCCCATCACCGAATGAAACACCCGCGTTAGACACAAAGATATCTATAGGACCCAACTTATTTTCAGTTGCTAATACTGCGGATTGAATATCAGATTCACAACCGACATCTGCAGACAAGCCAAGTCCGCCAAGGGTTTCCGCTAAGGCAATAGCGGCATCTCCCTCAAGATCGACCACAGCAATCTTGGCCCCTGCTCGCGAAAACTGCTGGCAAAGCGCTCGCCCAATACCATTTGCCCCACCGGTTACTAATACAACTTTGTCTTTAAAATCCACGCTAAACTCCTTTAGAAAATTACTATCCTTTGATCAAAATAGCCTCGAGGGCAGATCTAATCTGACTGGGAATGGGTACCGATTTGTCAGTGGAACGGTCGACAAAGACATGGGTAAATGTACCCATGGCTGATGTATTGAGCGCCCCTTTCTTAAAAATACCAATGCCATACTCCACCGAGCTATTGCCAAGACGATTCACTCGCAGTCCTGCTTCAATGAGCGCTGGATGGCCGATGGGTGATTTGTACTGACAGTTAGACGCGACGACGAAACCAACAATTTCGGCAGTATGGATGTCCAGACCACCCTCCTCGATCAAATATTGATTAGCCACCGAATCGAAGTAGCTGTAGTAGACAACATTATTAACGTGGCCATAAATGTCGTTGTCCATCCAGCGTGTCGTAATATCGATAAAGTAGCTGTAATCAGTTCGTTGGTTATCGCTCATTGTGCACTCCCATTTACTTAGTAGGCTTGACGATAGATAGCTAAGGAATCATCCAGTCCAACCTCTCGTGGATTATTAATCAGCAACCGCTGTTGGAGCATTGATTCCTTGGCAAGCTTTGGTAGATCATCCTCAGGGATATCCATCTCACGCAAGGTTGTTTGTAGTCCCAAATCAACAGCAAGCGATAGAAAATAGTCAGCCAATAGCTCGGTAACCGCCACTGGGTCATCGGGCAATACTTTGCCAGGCATAATAAGCGGGGCAATCTCGGCATAAAGTTCAGCTGCAGCTGGCGCATTAAAGCGCAGTACAAAGGGGAGAACTAGTGAATTACTCAACCCATGGGGGATATGATAATTACCGCCCAGCGGGTAGGCCAGTGCATGCACAGCCGCTACTGGCGCATTCGCAAACGCTTGGCCAGCAAGCATCGCCCCTAGTAACATAGCGCCTCGAGCCTCTAGATCATCGCCCTGCTTGACCGCAGTAACAATATTAGCGGCCAAAAGTCGCAAAGCTTCCCGTGCGAGCATATCAGAAAGTGGATTCTTCAAACGTTTTGAGGTGTAAGCTTCGATGGCATGCACCATGGCGTCAATTCCCGTAGCCGCTGTGACATGCGCTGGAAGACCTATCGTCAAACTAGCATCAAGAATAATTTTATCGGCCAGTAGTGTTCGACTAACCACACCCGCTTTAGTGGTTTCTCCGGTGGTAATAATCGAGACCATAGTTGCCTCTGATCCTGTCCCAGCAGTCGTCGGTACCTGAATGAGCGGTAAACGACCACCGGTAACTTGATCAACGCCGTATATCTCAGACAATGATTGCTCGCCGTTAATTAGCACTGCCAATAATTTGGCAACATCCATGGAGCTGCCACCACCAAAACCAATGACTGCATCGCACTCAAACACCTGTGCCTTGGCAACTGCATCCATGACAACTGATTCAGGAGGGTCAGCGACCACATCGGCGTACACACTGTACTCAATATTGTGTGCGTTCAGGCTCAGAATCGCCTTATCCAAAAGACCAAATTGGATTATTCCCGCATCTGTCACTATCAATACCCGACTAATACCCATGGTGGCTACCATATCTCCGATCTTCTCCGAAGCACCTGCTCCAACCACCACATCAGCTACTGTACTAAAAACAAAGCTATTCATTTTAAACGCCTATATATTCTCTAATTAACATTATTTTTACTAGATAAACCATTGATAAATATTGTTAAATAATCATTAATTATCTCCTCTCCACCAGCCATCTCAACCCAGTCAACTAAGTCTGGACTGGCCTCTATTGCCCCCGAGAGAATGTGTTGAGCGATCTCAGCATCGATGTCCCTTAGGGTACCGTCNTCGAACCCCTGACGAATATATGCCCCCAACTGATCACTATTTCGCTTACTGGATTTCAACACCAATTTTCGATGCGNCTCATCAAGAGAAGGTAATGAACGATAGCGAATCAAAGGGCCTTGATCGCTCAGCTGTATGTTAACCAGATAATGAAGCGCATGGCCCACTTTTTTAAGCCCAGAAACAGCTGGCTTATTAGCCTCCTCAAGAAACCTGCGTTCAATGCTAAGGGTTCTTTTGAAACACTGGTAAAGAAGCTCTTCCTTGTTTTTAATATGGTAGTAAAAGGCCCCTTTGGTCACATCCAAAGACCCCGCAATTTCATCTAAGGAAGTACCTTTGTAGCCCTTTTGGTTGAAGTAAATTGAGCCTACTCGATAAAATGCTTCTCTCTTGCCTTTGTTCTGTTCCTCTCGATCAAAGCTGTCGATGGCTTCACTGGCAATATTGGGCAATGTAGTCAGCTTGAACTCGAGAGACTGAGAAGAGAGGCCGTTAATCGCAATATCCAAAACACTAGTGACCACCGCTCTAATATTGGCCACATGCTTGCGATTCAACCAAACCGGGAACCATTGAATAATTGAAAAAATCGCCAGTGTAACAACAGCGGGGTCAACCTCATCAATCGCGCCCTCGTCAATCCCTTGTACAACCATTACCCGACAGAGTTCAAAGATCTCGGACCAGCGACGGAAGATATCCTCCCGATGCGATTCATCAAGCGAAGAAACCTCAGTCAACATGGCAAAGTGAGGCGCCTCATTTTGTAAGCTGGCTGCATACTGCTCCAAGTGAACGGCGATCATAGATACAATTTTATCTAAACCAGAACCTGGTGCCTGACTGGCTTGTTGTGCATGATCCAGCCACATTTCACAGCTAGACACATAACATTGATAAACCAAGTCTTGCTTGTTATTAACATAGTAATAAAGGCATGTTTTAGTCAGGTTTAAACTACCCGCAACATCGGCAAGCGTGGTTGCTCGAGACCCCTGCCAATTAAAGAGTTGTGCAGCTTCTGATAAGATTAATTGAAATTTTAATTGATGTTGTCGGCCTCGTGTAAAAGGCGACGGGAGTACATCAGTTAATAAATCCATTTGCACACCTAGCAATAGAACGTCATTTTCAGGATAGCTCGAATGTCCAGTAATAAAAAACTCAAAGCTTATACTTTAAGGAAGAATAACATACTCAAACGTCTAATTTGTAGAGAAAATAACGGAGTCTCACAGTGAGACGAAACAGGAAGGACTGCTTTTAGCCGCCAGTCATATTCATGAAACGGACAATATCGGTTCGATTGGGATCAAAATGATGCCGCTCGGGCTTACTGTGCAACGCTTCTACAATTTTAGCTTTGAGAAGTACAGAATCACCCGGGTGACTGCGCATTACGTGTCGCAGATCCATGCTGTTCTCGTTGCCAAGACAGAGTAAGAAACGCCCTTCTGCCGTCATTCTGACGCGATTGCAGCTTGAGCAGAAATTATTAGACATGGGGGAAATAAAGCCGATTTTACTCTTACTTCCAACCACCTGCAGGTACCGCGAAGGCCCTCCAGTAGTTTCAACACTGTCAACAAGGGAAAAGTTACGCTCTAGCTGTTCTCGGACCTGGTCACTAGTAACTAGTGTTTCTGACCTTTCATGAGAGGATATAGCACCCAGGGGCATTTCTTCAATGAAGGAAATGTCCATTTCATTATCCACCGCATAATGCGCTAAATCGAGCACTTCATCATCGTTAAAGCCCGCTAAAATAACTGTGTTAAGCTTTATCTTATTAAAACCTGACTCTTTCGCCACTCTGATGCTCTTGTGCCATTGGTCTAGGTCACCAAGGCGAGTGAGTTCTTTGAAACGGTCCGCCTTGAGACTATCGACACTAATATTGATACGTCCAAGACCCGCATCTTTAAGTGGCTGTGCCATTTTTGATAAGAGCATGCCGTTGGTCGTCATAGTGACTTCCTCTAGACCTGGCAGAGATGCAACAGCAGACACTAATTTTATAATATCTCGGCGAATCAATGGTTCACCGCCAGTAAGACGAATCTTCTTAACCCCTAAATCGACAAAAGCAGTGGCAACATCACGCAGTTCTTCGAGTGACAATATCTGTGCTCGTGGCAGGAAGGTCATATCTTCGGCCATACAATAGGTGCAGCGGAGATTGCAGCGATCCGTAACCGACAGGCGCAAGTAATCAATCGTCCGACCGAAAGGGTCAATCAACGAAGATTCGTTCGCTAAAAAATGGTTATGACTATCCACATGCCACTCTTTTTTTATCATCTAATTACATTTTTAATAGATTACCACATCAATACGATCATTAATGTGAATATCTACGCCTCTTTTTTGCCTTACCAAGACATTCCCCCAACATACCGAAGACAGTACCCCACTACTCTGATTGGGATAAATTTCAACGCTTGGGCCTTTTGGGGTATTAGTCATAAGACCGCGTAGATAAACCTCTCTAGACTCTCCGGCCCTATTAAACAATGCTTTTGCCTGCATCGTTAAGGGCATAGCGTCGACACACCCCTGAGTGGCCAACAAAAACGGCTTGGCCAATACCAAAAAAGTCACAAATACTGACGCAGGATTCCCGGGTAAACCGATAAACGGGGTTTCACTTATATGACCAAAGGCTAGCGGCTTTCCAGGCTTAATGGCTACTCGCCAAAAATCTACGCTACCAAGTTCAGTAACTACCTGTCTAACATGATCTTCCTCGCCCACTGATACACCGCCTGCACTGATTATTATATCGGCCTTTTGCGTACCATTGAGCAGCGCCTTACGCGTTGCATCTGGCGTATCTGCGACAGTGCCCAAATCAATCGGCTGCATGCCTAGCGATTCAACCAGCCCAATCAACATCGCGCGATTAGAGTTATAAATTTGACCGGGTTCCAGACTATTACCGGGTTCGACGAGTTCGTCTCCGGTTGAAAAAATAGCCACTTTTAATGGCTTGTAGACCTCTACATGGCGAATGCCCTGAGATGAGAGCAACCCTAGCTCAGGCGCTCGAAGAGTAGTCCCGGTACCAAGCATTTTTGTTCCAATAGCAATATCTTGACCTCGTCGCCGAATATGTTGGCCACAGACCGATGTTGGATCCAAGCTAACATTACCATCGTTTTCAGCACACTGCTCTTGCAGCGCGACGGCGTCTGCACCAGCGGGAATCTCAGCACCCGTAAAAATGCGAGCGGCCGTATGTTTTTTGAGAGTTTCAGGGGCAACCCCAGCAGGAATTCTCTGGCTTACTGGCAATTGGAACCGTTTGCCTGACGCATCGGTAACACAAAAAGCGTATCCATCCATTGCACTGTTGTCCGCTGGAGGCACATCGATGCTAGCGACAATATCTTTAGCCAAAACAAGCCCAAGTCCCTGTTTTACTGGGACTGACACGGCATCAGAAACCACTTTTGAGTCATCTCTAAGACGCCTAATTGCCTCTTCAACGGTTAACATTATTTACTCTGCTTACCCACGTGCTGCACAAAATTACAGGGCTCGAAGGTACTATTCAGTTGCTGACGCAAAATACCATTCCAGCCTGTTTTACAGGCCCCTGTGGAGCCCGGAAGACAAAATATGGCCGTATTATTGGCCAAGCCCGCCAAACATCTAGATTGTATGGTTGAGGTACCAATTTCATCATAGGATAATTGCCTGAATAGCTGTCCAAAGCCCTCTATATGCTTGTCAAATATAGGTGCCAGCGCCTCAGGCGTACTGTCCCGACCGGTAAAACCGGTACCCCCTGTTGTGATAACCACTTCAACCTCCGAGTCTGCAATCCAGTTAGAGACTATGGCTCGCATCTGATAAACATCGTCAATCACAATTTTACGATCCAATAAATGGTGGCCATCCGCTTCGATCGCCTGTTGCAGCCAAGAACCAGAGGTGTCCGTTTCAAAGGAGCGAGTATCGGATATAGTCAGTACTGCCACATTTACAAATCGCCGCTGCGAGGTCTTTATGCTCATTATTTTCTCCTAGCTGTCTGTTGGCCCGCAGATCGGGCAACTGGCATCAATGGCACATTGCATCGTCAACCACTGGCCACGTTTACCATCATAGCGCTGCAGTTCACCGTGCTGTTCAAAAAAGCCTAGTAACATTCTCATAACAGTGATCGATTGCAGGCTACCCATAACACCAAGAACGGGACCAACTACGCCAAAATTAGAGCAATTCATCATAGGCTCTGTGGATTTATAATCAATAATACAGCTAAAACACGACTGTCTATACCGCCGAAAATCAAAAGCCACTAGCTGACCTTCCCAACCTACTGCCGCAGCACTGATCAGCGGAATCCCGTGTTCGTAGCATGTCTTATTGATTAACTGGCGAGCAGCCAAGTTATCTGTGCAGTCTACAACCGCGGTATAGGCTTCGGTGAGGGTAGGCCCATTAAGAATATCAACATCTATTTCTCTGGCTAAAACATTGATAGTAATCCCTGAATTCAGCGCGTGCAGTCGATCTCTAGCACAGCCGACCTTGAGCTCACCACAATCTTCGGTACGGTAAAGAATCTGTCTCTGCAGGTTGGTCTTATCCACTCGATCAGGATCACAAAGATCAATCTGTCCTACCCCCGCTGCCGCTAGATAGAGGGCAACGGGACAGCCTAAACCACCCAAACCAACGATTAACACCTTAGCTTGAGTTAACTTTTCCTGGCCAGCTTCACCAATATCATCCATAAGCAAATGGCGGCTATAACGCATGAAATCATCATCATTTAAAGACACAATATTTTCTCGGCGACGTTAAGATCTTCTGGTGTATTAATATTAAAAAATGGATTAATCGGACTTTCGGGCCAATCTAAGTAAACAGTATTTAGTTTACTAAGTAGTGGTTTAAAACCCCCATTATGATCGCTTAATAGCGCGCTCTTAACCGCTGTTATTGTCCGTTTGTGCCAAAGTGAAAACGTCGCTTGGGCTACACTTTCATAGCGCACACAGGCTACGTCAGCATTACAGTTGGTGATGAGTGGATAGAGCTCACTCACCAAATTTTTAGGGACAAAAGGCCCATCACAAGGCGCTAATAGGAGATACTCAGCTGTGTTCAGGTACGGATCTATTAAGGCACTGTACAGGCCGGCCAAGGGACCAGAGAATTTAGTAACTCGGTCCTGAACAATCGGATAACCGAGGTCGCTTAAACTTTTTGGATCTCCACTGATAGCTATGCGATCTACCTGCGACTCTAGTCTTTTAATAACACGCTCAAGCAAAGTCTGAGCGCCTAACGGAATCAATGCCTTGTTGGCCCCTCCCATTCGACTGGACCTACCACCGGCAAGAATCATCACGTTCACATTAGTCACGGTGACTACCGTCCCACCTAGCGGCTGCGGCAGTGTCAGAACCCTTGGCTTCAAGCCACTGCTCCGTCCCATCCACATCGGCTTTCTTCCAAAATGTTGCTCTGATTTTTAAATAGTCCATCAAAAACTGTGCGGCTTGAAAGGCATCATCACGGTGAGTGCTAACCACACCAACAAAAACAATTTGGTCATTCGGCAGTAAGCGGCCCACTCGGTGTATTACTGTTACGCCAAGAGTAGACCAACGCTTTTGAGATTCTTGAATAATCTCCTCAAGCAGCCTCTCGGTCATTTCAGGGTAGTGCTGCAGTGTTAGAGACTTAAGGGAGTCCCTCTGGCTTTGCTTGCCAGAACCTACTTCAAAATCACGCACCAAACCTGAAAAGGTGACTACCGCACCTGCAGAATGCGTTATCTGACGCAGTCGCTGGTATTCATTGGCGACCGTAAAGTCTTCAGTTTGAACGCTGACATAGATACTCATAAGACCCTCAGCCGCCTGTCACTGGTGGCAAGAAAGCTAATTCATCATTATCCGCAAGCGGGTGATCCCACTTAACGATTCTCTTATTGACCGAAACCAACACTTGCGGCTCAGAAAGTACCTGCCCTAAATCACCATGAGCTTTGGCTAACAAGTCGCGAACATCCAAGGGTGTCGCTAAATCATCTTGATATAAGATAGATTTATCCACCTCCAAAGCACAATCACCTAATCGTCCAAAAAAAAGTAAGTTAATCATTGATGCGTTTCTCTGATCTCATCGGCCTGCCAATGTCCTGATTTACCGCCAGACTTCTCTAATAACCGGGTGTGTCGAATAACCATCCCTTTATCAATACCTTTACACATATCATAAACGGTTAATGCTGCAACTGATGCAGCGGTTAATGCCTCCATCTCGACTCCCGTCTTGCCAGTGGTTTTACATAACGCTTTGATGACCAGAACAGTGCCGTTTAATTGAATATCTATTGCGATTTTACTCAGCGGTAATGGATGGCATAGTGGTATTAGGTCGCTACACTTTTTGGCAGCCTGGATGCCTGCAATACGGGCAGTGGCAAATAAGTCTCCTTTCGGCAAGTTATCGTCCTTTATTGCCATGGTAATGGCATCAGTAAGCTCTATTTGTGCCTCTGCGGTAGCGCGTCGACTACTATCAATCTTTGAAGATATGTCGACCATATGAGCCTCGCCGAGATCATTGAGGTGTGTTAGTTTTGACATTGCCATTACTCTTAAATAAAAAAATTAGTCTTGCGACTTTCCTTGACTAACATTATGGCAAAAAATCGTTGGTTGGCATACGTATTAAGTGTTCAACAGCCTTTTAACCTAGCACTCATAGGGGCACGATGATAAGATTTTGGCCAATTACAGTCAGTTAGTTTTATCGAATAAGGCAATTTAAACATGCACCTCAAAACCACTGTATTTTTTACACTCCTGTGCGCCTGCCTCTTCGCTATGGGGAGCTCGCTGACTATTATGGAAAAACAACCAAACTTTATCATTATCTACACGGATGATATGGGCTACTCAGATGCTGGCCCATTCGGTGATCCGCTAATTGATACACCAGCACTGGATTCTCTCGCTAAAAACGGTCAGACATGGACTAACTTTTATTCTGCCGCATCGGTTTGCACCCCTAGTAGAGGAGCACTTTTAACGGGCAAATTACCCGTCAGAACAGGGCTCTACGGTGACAATATCGGGGTATTCTTTCCCGGTAGCAAAAAAGGCATTCCACACAACGAAAAAACGATCGCCGAAATATTTCAAGATCACAATTATGCGACGGGAATATTTGGTAAATGGCATCTGGGTGATTCTGAGAACTACTACCCTACCAGGCATGGGTTTGACGAATGGTTAGGTATCCCTTATTCAAATGATATGGATTGGGACGTTGACGGAATAACTTTGAACAACATCTTTTCTCCACCGCAAGATATCCCAGCTAAATGGAGTAAAGTAGCTCCACAAATACGCCGGCAAATATACGAACCTAACATTAATGATTGGCAAGTTCCTCTGATCGCTAGCCAAAGACAGTCAGATGGTACCTTTCACGATATAGAGCTAGAGAGGCCAGCAAATCAAACCTTGATTACTCAAAGATATACAAATGAGTCAGTCCGCTTTATGAATGAATCTATCGAAGCAAATAAGCCTTTTTTCCTCTTCCTCTCTCACAGCATGCCTCATGTACCACTTTTTACCTCTTCGAGGTTTACAGATAAGAGTAAAAAGGGAATATATGGCGATGTGATCGAAGAAATCGATTGGAGCGTTAGTCAAATTATTAGTGCTCTAGAGCAACTTTCTATTAAAGATAATACTTATATTGTTTTCACCAGTGATAATGGACCTTGGCTTACTTATGGATCCCATGCTGGCTCAGCAAAGCCTCTTAAAGATGGCAAAGGAACAACCTTTGAGGGTGGCATGCGAGTGATGACATTTTTTAGTGGCCCTGGAATTATGCCTGGACTCAACAATGATCTCGGCATGCAGACTGATCTGTTATCAACATTTATCACACTGGCCAGATTTATAGAGTCTTACCCGTCACCAGATAGCTTTGACTTAAGTGACTCTCTAAAACAACGAAAGCCAAGCCCACGGAATTTCGTGCCTTTTTACAAAGGGTCTGAACTTCGTGCATTTCGATTAAGGGATCACAAAATCCAATATGTCACTCAAGGCGCTTATGGACAGCCACCAGAGCGACAAGTGCACGAATCTCCGTTACTTATTGATCTAATTAATGACGTAGGTGAAAGTACTAATCTTGCTGATAAAAACACTGAACTCGTTACTCAAATAGACACTATTGCCCGAGAATTTAAGGCGTCTGTTGATGTAAAGCCGTCTATTTTGGATGGTCAACGCCGTGACTAAAAGGATAGATTTAAAAATGTGTGGGACCCGCTATCTGTTGGTTAATCAATAAGTCGACGGTGCTGGAAGGGTTCTACTAAGGAATTATTTCGCTCTCCGCATCGCTGCTAACTGAATCACAGCCTTTTGAGAAATAGGCGTTAAGCCCACATTATTATCTTCTTGCTCACTAATTAGATCTTTCATCGCTGGCGACCAAAACTTTTCTAAATGCTCAGAGATCTGAGAGACAACCAAATCCTCACTCCCATTTGAACGCATGTTAAGTGAAATTTGATTAATCATCTTCACTAATCGATCTACTTTATTTGTACTCATCGTCACTTGCTCTCTATTCGCTGTCTATTTGCATAAATTACATGTCTGTCTGGCCTTGAAAAACCAACTAAACTGAGACCACACTCGTTAGCCAAATCAATTGCCAAGGATGTTGGCGCTGAAACCGCTGCCAACAAACTAATATTAGCGCTGGCGGTCTTAGATACCATTTCATAGCTAGCTCTACTTGTGACCAGAACAAACCCATCGGTAGTGAAAATGCCACGAGCTTTAGCACCAATCAATTTATCCAGGGCGTTGTGGCGGCCCACGTCCTCTCTAACGACTAAAATATTGCCTTCCTTATCACACCAAGCCGCCGCGTGTACTGCACCCGTTTGCTTCTGTAATTCCTGCCAATTAGATAGTCCTAGGATGGCCGTCTGCAAGGCTATATGACTGAACTGCAAATCACTAACAACAGATTTTGGCTCGGGTATTGCTTGATCCAATGACTCAGCGCCGCAGAGACCACAGCCAGTCCTGCCTACTAAGTTTCTTCGTCTTTCTTTTAAACCAGAGAACGCCTCGGCTAACAGGGTGACGTGCAATTCGATGCCTTTACCTGTAACTACTTCTTCAACATCCAGAATGTGTTTGGGACTGGTAATAATACCTTCACTCAAACTAAACCCGGTAACGAAATCCTCAAGATCACTGGGCGTTGACATCATGACCACGTGAGAAATACCATTATAAACCAGCGCTACTGGTGTTTCGGTAGCCACTTGATCCTCGACGTCAATTAGCTTGCCATCCTGCCAGACATGCCGCAAAACATGACTCACAGGATCAACATACCTAGACATCAGTGGCGGGCTTTCGCTAACAGTTGCTGCTGCTGCGTATTAAAAGTTTGCTGCCTTGCTTGCCAGCGAGAAGGCGCCGTTACCTTACTGACTTGTACTGCAGTCACTTTAAATTCTGGGCAATTAGTCGCCCAATCGCTATTGTCCGTAGTGATGACATTTGCTCCAGACACCGGGTGATGGAAAGTGGTGTAGATAACGCCGGGCTTCACTCGGCTGGTGACATCTGCGTGAAGGACAGTCTCTCCCACACGGCTCTGAATGCCGACCCAATCACCGTGATTAATGCCCCGCTCCTCCGCATCATGAGGGTGAATTTCCAATGTATCCTCTTCATGCCATTCGCTATTCTTAGTCCGCCTGGTTTGAGCACCCACATTGTATTGAGAGAGAATCCGACCAGTCGTTAATAACAGTGGAAATTTTCGATTGGCTCTCTCCTCACTGGCAATATATTCCGTAATAGCAAAGAAGCCCTTGCCGCGAACAAATTCATCGACGTGCATCACGGGTGTTCCCGCCGGTGTATAATCATTACAGGGCCACTGGATACTACCAAGATCATCCAGCTTTTTATAGGAAACGCCTGTAAAGGTTGGTGTTAGGCGAGCAATTTCATCCATAATTTCCGATGGATGATCATATTCGAAGTTACAACCAAGCGCGTTGGCCAAGGCCATCGTTCCTTCCCAGTCTGCTTTTCCACTTAGTGGCGGCATCGTCTTACGAACACGAGAAATACGCCGTTCAGCATTAGTAAAGGTGCCGTCTTTCTCTAAAAATGACGCACCAGGGAGAAATACATGAGCAAATTTGGCAGTTTCATTGAGGAAGATATCTTGTACAACTAAGCATTCCATAGCGGTGAGAGCCGCCTCTACATGCTGGGTATTAGGATCAGACTGAGCAATATCCTCACCCTGGCAGTAAAGACCCTTGAAATCACCGTCGATCGCGGCATCAAACATATTGGGAATACGCAGGCCAGGCTCTGGGTCAAGTGTTACGCCCCATTCACCCTCAAAAAGATTTCTAGTAACTTTGCTTGAAATATGTCGATAGCCAGGCAACTCATGTGGGAATGACCCCATATCACAGGCACCTTGGACATTATTTTGACCACGCAGTGGATTAACCCCCACACCCTCTCGTCCAATATTACCCGTGAGCATGGCTAAGTTAGCAATCGCCATTACCGACGTGGATCCCTGACTATGCTCAGTGACTCCCAGACCATAAAAGATGGCGCCGTTGCCACCCTGAGCATAAAGACGGGCTGCAGCTCGCAAATCATCAGCGGGAACACCACTATATTGTTCAGTACTTTCTGGAGAGTGACGCTCCTCGCTAATGAACTGGGTCCAAGCATCAAAATCGTCAGTTTCACATCGCTCGGCGATGTACTCCTCGGCTTGCATACCCTCAGTAATAATCACATGCGCGAGTGCATTCAGCACTGTTACATTAGTACCAGGGCGCACCGGCAGGTGGAAGTCCGCCCTGATATGTGGCGCGTTGACCAATTCTATTTGGCGAGGATCGATAACAATCAGCTTTGCCCCCTCACGCAACCGTCGCTTCAAGCGCGATCCAAATACAGGGTGCGCTTCCGTAGGGTTGGCTCCCATGACAATAATGACATCAGCTTTAGCAACAGACGCAAAGGTCTGAGTCCCGGCGGACTCACCGAGGGTCGTTTTTAGACCAAAACCAGTAGGAGAATGGCAGACACGGGCACAGGTATCGATATTATTATTTCCAAAGCCAGTACGCACCATTTTCTGCACAAGATAAACTTCTTCATTGGTACAGCGAGACGACGAAATAGCACCAATACTAGTACGACCATGACGAGCTTGAATATCTTTAAATCGCTTAGCCGTATAGTTAACCGCTTCATCCCAAGACACTTCTTTCCAGGGATCTTCAATGCTCTCTCGAATCATTGGTTTAGTAATACGGTCTTTGTGAGTAGCATAACCAAAGGCGAATCGGCCTTTAACACAGGCGTGACCCTCGTTGGCTTTACCATCTTTATAGGGCGTCATACGCACGACTTCATTCCCTTTCATCTCAGCCTTAAATGAGCAGCCAACCCCGCAATAGGCACAGGTTGTAACCACGGAATGCTCAGGTTTACCTGCACCAATAATACTTTTCTCAGTGAGCGTTGCCGTCGGGCAAGCATCGACACAGGCACCACAAGACACGCAGTCAGATTCCATGAAGTTGTCGGCCGGCCCCACACTGACCTTGGACTCGAAGCCTCTGCCATCGATGGTGAGGGCAAACGTCCCCTGGGTTTCTTCGCAGGCGCGAACACAGCGCGAACAAACGATACATTTGGAGGCGTCAAAGGTAAAATAAGGATTAGACTCGTCCTTTTCAGCAATCAGATGATTGTCACCCTCGAAACCATAACGCACTGCTCTTAAGCCTACTTCACCGGCGGTATCTTGCAATTCACAATCGCCATTAGTAGGACAAGTCAGGCAATCCAAGGGGTGATCTGAAATGTATAACTCCATCACATCGCGCCGCAGCTTACCGATTTCATCTGATTGGGTATTAACCTGCATCCCTGCTTCAACTGTAGTTGTACAAGACGCTGGGAATCCTCGCCGACCCTCAATTTCAACCAAACAAATCCGGCAAGAACCAAAGGACTTTAGAGAATCTGTCGCACAAAGCCTCGGAATCTTAATGCCACTCTCGGACGCCGCTCGCATAACGGATGACCCCTCAGGTACCGTAACCTGGACGCCATCAATAGACAAAGTAACCATGGTTTCGCTGTCACTCTGCGGAGTGCCAAAATCTGGTTGAGGTTCGTAAAATTCCAACATATTAGTGATCCCCACGGCTGCTAATGCCGAAGTCTTCTTCAAAGTAAGTCAATGCGCTTCGGACCGGAAACGGTGTCATTCCGCCCATTGCACACAAAGATCCAAGCTCCATAGTGTCACAAAGATCATGCAGTAATATCAAATTATTATCGCGGTCTTCATTTGCCACAATGCGATCGATCACCTCAACGCCTCGGACAGAGCCAATCCGACATGGCGTGCACTTTCCGCAGGATTCAATGACACAAAATTCCATCGCAAAACGGGCTTGGGCTGCCATATCAACCGTATCGTCAAACACCACTATACCGCCATGGCCTATCATTGCTTTGATAGCAGAAAAGGCTTCATAATCAAGCGGTGTATCCCACTGCGATTTTGGTAAAAATGCCCCTAACGGACCTCCCATCTGGATCGCTCGAATCGGTCTACCACTCAAGGTTCCACAACCAAAATCCTCAACGACTTCACGTAAGGTGACTCCAAACGCAAGTTCGATGAGTCCACCTCGCCTAACATTTCCTGCTAATTGAACTGCTAAGGTCCCTCTGGAGCGACCCATACCAAAGTTTTTATAGATATCAGAGCCTTGCTCAAGAATACTTGCCACCGCCCCCAAGGTTAGAACGTTATTGACCACCGTAGGCTTACCAAAAAGGCCTTCGATCGCCGGCAATGGGGGCTTTGCCCTAACCATACCGCGCTTACCTTCAAGACTTTCCAGGAGCGACGTCTCTTCACCACAGATGTATGCACCAGCACCTAGTCGTACTTCCAAAAAGAAATCTTTACCTGAATTGCAGACATTAGCACCTAGAAAGCCTGCGTCAGTGGCTCGCTCAATCGCTATATTTAAAATTTTATGGGCAACTGGGTATTCAGAACGCAAATAAATATAACCTTGATTTGCACCAACAGCTAAACCTGCAATAGTCATACCCTCAATCAACTGATAGGGATCTGACTCCATTAACAATCGGTCTGCAAAAGTGCCTGAGTCACCTTCATCGGCATTGCAGACGATGTATTTTTGTTCGCCGGCTGTGTCCAACACGGTTTGCCATTTAATACCCGCTGGAAAGGCAGCTCCGCCACGACCACGAAGACCCGAATTTTTGAGCTCATCGACGATGTCTTGGCCAGTCATGGAAAGAGCCTTGGTTAAACCCACAAAGCCCTGTAGCCGTTGATAGCTTGTGATGCAGGCAGGATCAGCAATACCTGAGCGTTTAAAGGTCAATCGTTGTTGTTTGGCGAGATACTCAATCTGCTTAACCTCGCCAAGATAAAGCGCATGGTCTATTAGCACTTTACCATCAAGGCTAGCCTGCAAAGCATCCAAAACAGAATCAACATCGGATGTGTTGACTGGTCCAAAGGCTATGCGCCCACTCTTTGTCTGCACCTCCACCAAAGGCTCAAGCCAAAACATACCGCGTGAACCGTTGCGAATAATGTCGGCATGAAGTCCTCGACTCTCTGCGCCCTTGGCGACTAAAGATGATACTTTATCGGCACCAAGTGCCAATGCTGTTGTATCTTGCGGGATAAATATCTGCATCCTCATGAGCTGACCCCAGAAGTCTCAGAATTAGGAGTAGTTAACTCTGTTATTAATTGATCAAAACGAGTCTGGTCAACACGAGCATGAATATCATCATCAATACGAACCGATGGCGAGCAAGCGCAATTACCCAAACAATAAACTGGCTCTAGGGTAATAAGGCCGTCGGCCGTTGTCTCACCATAGTCAATGCCTAGACTTTGCTTTGCATGCGATTCAATGTGACGAGACCCCATAGACTGACAGGCTTCAGCACGGCAAATCTGGACGGTATGATGCCCCACTGGATGGGTGTTGAAATCATGATAGAAACTAATCACGCCATGGACCTCAGCACGGGATAAGTTGAACCCCTTGCCGATGGGGCCTACAACGGAATCTGGCACACAGCCAAGCTCATGCTTAACCGCATGAAGGAGCGGCAAAAGTCCCCCTGGCAGAGTTTTAAACTGCTCAATCAGTTGGTCAACATTGCTGGCTTTTTCCAACGTACACGCTCCTACCTGACATGAGATTTAAATAACTCTCAATTATTTTCACCACTCTAATCGGTGGCGTTTGAAATCTACCATATTCCTGGCATACAGCTTACTAGAGGCGCGCATTCTATCATTATTATCTGCGTGATTTATCTGACCTAAGCGACTCTTATTTACCTAATAAGGACCGCTACTTTAACGCAAATATTGAGCATGAAATTTAATGTGCTCCCCTATTAATGTAGCAATAAAAAAGTAACTGTGATCATAGCCCGGCTGAAAACGAATCTGCATTGGGAAATTAACCCGCTCAGCAGTATCTATTAGCAACTGTGTATTGAGTTGTTCGGCTAAGAAATTATCAGCATCTCCCTGATCAATTAACGTAGGCATCGACTGCTTTAGCGATATATCCGCTCCTTTCACTAGCGCTACCGCATCATGCTTCGCCCACTGATCAGCATTATCTTGCGCATTGCCACCAAGATATGCAGATAAGGCTTTCTGACCCCAGGGACAGTTCATCGGTGAACAAATTGGCGAGAACGCCGAAACAGAGCTATAACGGGCTGAATTTTCTAGAGCAATGGTTAAAGCACCATGTCCTCCCATAGAATGTCCCGAAATCGATATTTTGTCGCCATTTACTGGAAATTTAGAATTGATCAATGCTGGCAATTCATCCAATACATAATCATACATCTGATAGTGGTCAGACCATGGCTGTTCGGTTGCATTGACATAAAACCCAGCACCCAAGCCAAAATCATAGGCACCATCCGCATCGTCAGGCACTTCATCACCACGGGGACTAGTGTCCGGGCAAACAATCGCGATGCCATGCTCTGCCGCATATCGCTGCGCACCCGCCTTGGTGACGAAGTTTTCATCGGTGCAGGTTAACCCAGATAACCAATACAGCACCGGCACAGACCCTTGCTGTGCTTGCGGCGGTAAATAAATCGAAAAGGTCATATCACACTGCAGTATCGCTGAGCGATGCTTAAACCTTAACTGCTGACCACCGAAACTCAAATTGAAACCAATTTTCTCTACAGCATCATCAGTCATCGATTAAAACTCCACTACCGAACGAATACTCTTGCCCGCATGCATTAAATCAAATGCTTTGTTGATATCTTCCAGTGGCATCTTATGCGTAATAAGATCATCAATATTAATTTTTCCATCCATATACCAGTCAACAATTTTTGGAACATCCGTTCGTCCACGAGCGCCACCAAAGGCGGTTCCGCGCCAAGAGCGGCCCGTCACTAATTGGAAGGGTCGTGTCGCAATCTCTTTTCCAGCCCCGGCTACGCCAACAATACAGCTCTCACCCCAGCCCTTGTGGCAGCACTCCAAGGCCTGACGCATCACATCAACATTGCCAATGCATTCAAAACTATAATCAACGCCACCACCGGTCATATCAACAATGTGATCAACTAGATTCTCTACCTCACTGGGATTGATGAAATCGGTCATTCCGAACTGGGTAGCTAAAGGAATCCGCGATGGATTCAAATCGATACCAATAATTCGAGTAGCACCAACCATTTTGGCACCCTGAATCACATTGAGACCAATGCCTCCCAAACCAAATACCGCCACGGTTGAGCCGGCCTCGACCTTCATGGTGAAAGCAACTGCTCCGATCCCCGTGGTGACCCCACAGCCGATATAGCAGACTTTATCGAAAGGCGCATCGCTTCTAATTTTTGCCAGTGAAATTTCTGGAAGAACCGAATAATTAGAAAACGTAGAGCAGCCCATATAATGCAGTATTGGCTTGCCCTCGAAAGAGAAGCGGCTACTACCATCAGGCATAACCCCTTGCCCCTGAGTCGCTCTGACGGCTTGACATAGATTGGTTTTGGGGTTGAGGCAATACTCACATTCTCGGCATTCGGCGGTATACAGAGGAATAACATGATCACCAGGCTTTAATGTTTTGACGCCCGCGCCAACCTCAACAACCACGCCCGCGCCTTCATGACCTAAAATCGCAGGGAATGCGCCCTCGGGATCGTCACCTGAGAGCGTAAATGCGTCTGTATGACATACACCTGTCGCTTTCATTTCTACCAAGACTTCTCCTGCTCTTGGCCCCTCAAGATCGACCTCGACAATTTCCAAAGGTTTCCCTGCTGCAAAAGCAACTGCTGCGCGTGTCTTCATACTACCCTCCAGTTATTTACACTACTGATTATATTTACATATTTAATTGTGTGGCACGAAGACCCAGCTTCC
>JGI24540J26637_10000202_pt1 | contig 23590 bp, 12 predicted proteins | sample NorSeaMetagenome_FD_26637 | JGI IMG/M metagenome (IMG submission 26637)
ATTGCGACGTCTTTGGGTCTAGTCTTCAATTCCTTCAGCGCATACTCCCTAGCGGCAACCTTAATCTTGCTCCTGAGCACCAACCAGTAGTTCTTTCCCCCCCCACCCCCAACGCCCCCCCAGAGCTGCTTAGAGCTATTCTTGGGGGTCATCCTCCCTTTAAGCTTCGTCTCGCTCTCGAGGCTTTGCAACATTTTCCCCCTCTCCTTCCCCTTAACCTCCTCCCCTCCTTCCTCATCATCCACCACCCTTAGAGCCCGGCTCATGGTGAATCTATGGTTTGACACATCCTCACCCAGCGTCCCGTTCTCCTCGCCCTTCGCACCAGCAAACTTGGGATCTACAAGAGCGCAAGCAGGAAGGCTGTTCTGGGGAACCCTACTACTCCAACTTGCGTGACCCCTCTGGACAGAATCCCCCAAAGCAAAATAAACGTACCCACCGTCGACGACCGGGAACGCAAGAGTCCGATCCTTTTCTCTCGCTGTTTCTTTCTCAGCGAAAGTCTCGTCGGTGGTGAAGCTAATTTTCAGAGATTTCCCTCCAGGCTGCAACAGGTTGACGTACACTGTCGTGCCAAGAAGTACCTTGGCAACCTCCACCACCACGAAACTAAGTAGGGAATTCACGTCCAGAACCTTGTCCCAATTGCTGCACGCCCACCTTAGCCTCTTTAAGCTGAGGAACTGATCCCTAATTCTTTGTTCCCTCTGCCTAACAATCGTCAAGGCCGCCTCCATCTGGTTGCTGGCCTGCTTGCAGAACATTTCATCTTCTTCACTCACCAAACCCTTGTGTGCAGCTACTACGATGGCGTACTTGTTCTTCATATCGACCATGGCAGCACTATCGTCCACCTCCTTTGGCTTCCCCACCAGAACTCCGTCGTCCACAGAGTCTCCACCATTAGCCCCATATTCTTCTAGCTCGTCCAAAACAAAAAAATCATGGAACGGCATAACAAGCCTGTCAGGGTTTCCAGAAAGCACGGTGAACTTGATCTGCCTGAGCCAGGCTCCAATAATTTGGCCCGCTCCAATCTCACTGATAACGGGAACACCGTCTATGGTGCCCCCGGACTCATTCTCACTGGCTGCGACCAGTTTCCTCGCTTTGCCCATGAGCTTCATTTTGACGCGGTTGAAGAGCATGTGGTAATCTGGATCGCTGTCGTCAACTTCCATTCTTCTTTCCTCGGCTTCGAGGTCAGGAGCGACGATGACAGTCTGCTGCATGAATTGATGCTTCCGCTTCGTTCTCTCGGCGGGGGGCTTAGGCGTGGAAACCCTAGTCCTCTCCTTCCTCTTGTTGATGATGAGAGTGACAGTGCCAGTGATTTCTTTCTTGGGATTATTAACCCATCCTCTCCTATTCTGAAGCTTGTATGTCAGCTCCCNTTGGTTCGGATGCAGCAACATTTCGATCCCAATCTCAATGCAACCGAGAAAGTCGCCAGCGATACCACCAAAGTCTTCATCCCAAAGCTCCAACCCAACATTCAAGTTGGCTGGATTCTCAGGCATTACAATCTCGAAGTCAGCCTCTCCCTTGTTCCATACAGGGAAGAGTGTATCGTTTTTGGTCTTGCTCTTACCAATTTTGACACCCCCGAACCTTGCCTGCACAAAGGGGTCAGATTCCCCAAGCATGTCAGCCTTGAGGACATTGTCTGCCCGAAGTACCGTAACCGTGCACTTGGTCTGGACGCTCCGATCAGCAGGGTCGATCTTCTCTTCCGCGGAAGCGTCCTTTGCATCCCCGTTTCCGCCTCCGAAGATGGTCCCGAACCAGCTTCCTTTTTCTTCCTCCTCTTCATGTTTCGTGAACGCCAGGCAGATTGTCCCTTGGACTAGTTTGTTTTTTTCTCTCTTCAATTTCTCATTGGGCACAAGTGGGTATTCAACTATGCCCCTTTTCAAGTTGAGCAAATCACGACTCGTCAAAGTTATCATCCCAAGGAAGTCTCCAACGCTGAGCGCGTCAGCATCGAATACTTCAATTGTGACATTCTGGATATCAAGCTCGTTCCTTGGCAGGTCAACCACAAGTTTGTGGTCCCAAAGCGGCGTCGTCACGTCATTCACAACTTTTGTCTTCCCAACGAGCTTCTCGTTAACCTTGACAACAGCAAAAGGATCAGAGTTACCGAACATATCAGCTTTTGCTAGACCGTAGGCCTCAATAACATGCAACTCAATGTTCTCCCTAGGCTCCTTCTCGGTATCGTAGTCCGTGGGAGTGAAAGTCACGGTAATGGTTGAGCCTCCCTTGACGCTCTTGTTCGAGCTCTCGGGGAGGGTGGGATCAGCAAGGAGAGAGAAAGAGTGGTGTTTGTTGTAGAGCTCTGGGTCTCCAAGTTGCTCATCACTAAGGCTAATGCGACCCAAAAAATCCCCTCTCCCTCCAATGTCCATGTCCCAAACTTCAAGGATGAGCTTCTCATCCCCGGAGTTGTCGTTGAAGAGGTCACCCTTACTGCTGCCGGCGCTGGCGTCTTCATCATCTTCGTCAGAGTCATCCCCAGCTTCAACTGCATTCGGTTTCTGGTCCTTTGGCATTTCGTCCATCTTGAACTTTACGGAAGCGGAGCGCTCAGGCAACAAATTGTCTCCTTCTTTCTCCTCTTCCTGCTCCCCGTTCTCCTCCTGCTTCTCCTCCTTTTCCTCCTTCTCCCCCTCTTTTGATTTGCCTTCGTCTTCCTCCTTACTTAAGGATTCCCCCCTGGTGAGAGGGAAGACGCAGCTTTCATTCCCGAACACTGGGTCTAAGCTGTCGCTGACAACCTTTGTCTGCCACCACGCCTCACCATTGACCCTACAGACAACGAAGGGATCGCTCTTGCCAAAAGTATCGGCCTTGGCAAGGCCACTGGCGCTCAAGACGTTCATTCGAAGCCCCTTCTCCCCCTCCTTGAGTTTTCCCTGGATGTCAAAGGAGTCTTTCTCACCTACTTTTTCCAAGGAAAAACCGTAGGACAAGGAGCCCTTCACCATATCGTTGTATCCCTTCATTTTATTATGAGTATCGGGTCGCAGCTGGTGTGATGACATCTTGCCATCTGCGGATATATTCTCCTCACTCAAGAGGTGGACGCCCTCAATATCCGTGAGACCAAGGAATTGGTGAGATCCGACCATGTCCCTATCAAAGACCTTGATCTTAAGGTACTCTTCAGTCGTGCAATCTGGTGGAACCCACACCACAAATTTACTTTCGTTCCACTCGGGGTTGAGTGTTTTGCTTATGTATCTAGTTTTCCCCACAACCCTGCCCGCGAACTCGACGACAGCGTACGGATCACTCGCCCCGAACATATCTGCCTTTGCAAGCCCTGAGGCCGACTTCACGCAAACTCTCACGGGACGCTTAGCACCCTCATCAACTCCCCCCGGTTCCCTCATCCTGAAAGTGAGAGTACTGCCCCCCTTCACCAAGGCGTTTCTTTTTTTGTCGAGCTTATCGTCCTTCACGAGTTCCATTTCTCTCCTGCCCTGGGGATTGTTGTCATTGTCCTCCTCCTTGGTGCAGTCCATGAGCTCCTTCGTGTTCACAGAGCACATTCCCAGGAAGTCTCCAAGCTTCCCCCCAATATCCTCGTCCCAAACCTTGAATTCTAGGAGGCGCTCCTCGAAGACCGTCTTGGGCAGCCCAATCACGATCTTGTTATCAGTCAACCATAAAGGTTCTAGAGTATCTTGGATGCTCTTGGTTCTGAAGACCTCGTTTCCGTCGTAATAAACAATGACTAGAGGATCGCTATTTCCTAGCATGTCTGCCTTAGGAAGACCCCTAGCTTCCTCGATGATAACCTCTCTTAAGTATTTCGGCATAATATCCTCAGCGCGGCCGTAGTGGAGCCTCATAGCACCCTGGATTAGCTTCCCTATTCCGTCCCTTCCCTTACCAGTGTCTTCTTCTAGAACGTATTCCACCCTCTTGTTCGGCGGCGGATCCAGGAGATCATTCCCCCTGACAACAACCCTGCCTAGAAAATCTCCCAAGCCCAGCATGTCCATGTCATAGACCTCAAGGCTCAAATATTGAGCCTTATGGTCGAAAATTTCGGGAATCTTGACGCCAAAATGTTCGTTCCAAACGGGATCCAAATTGTCCTCGACAACTCTTGTTCTGCCAACCTCCTTGCCATCCCACTTCACAATCACGACAGGATCGCTCAAACCCCAGAGGTCAGCCTTGGCAAGCCCGTGGCAGTCTAGCACGCTGAACTGGAGGTCCCTGAACTTTTGGTTGCCGTCAACATTGGCTAGCTTTAGGCTGAGCTTGCCCTTGACGAGCTTGTTGGCCTTCTTGCTAAGGCCCTCCTTCGTCATTAGCTTCATAACAAAGGAATCTTTAGGTGGCCTGATGAGCATCTTGTCGTCAATCAAAACCTCTCCTAAGAAATCTCCTTCACTTCCAAAGTCGCTGTCCCAAACCTCGACCCTTAGCTGCATTGTGCTGCCCCTTTCGGGCGCGATGAGGACAAAGGGCTCCTTCCAAACAGGATTACAGTCGTCCCCAACGACCCTCGTCTTGCCGATCATCTTGCCGTTCCAAAAAACCTTGCAGAAGGGGTCGCTCTCACCAAACTTATCAGCCTTACCCAATTTTTTTGCATGCTCGATGGTGAGCTCCAAGCCTTTATCGTAGATGACACCGACACTACCGACACTATTGCACTCAATGCTTGCGAGCACTCCAAGGCTCCAATCCTCCCTGAGCTTCCACACCTCGACAGCGCTGCTGGTCAGAACGTTGTTGGCAATCACCTTGAGAGTGTCGAGATAAACGTCCTCCGCGGTGACGAATATGTTGTCGACGACCTCTTCGAGCTTCCCCAAAGAAGCCAGCTTTCTCTTCTTGTCAATGGCGGTCCCAAGCTCGACACCGACCTTTTTCAAGAAGTCAAGAACGCCGTCTTCAACCTTCTCCCCGTCAGCCCTTCCCTTGCCGACGAACTCCCAGCCATCAACCCCAATCGTTCCCACGGAGCAGTCCTTGTTCACCATTGGAACGCCAAGGAAAGGCCATCCATGGATCAGCCTGTTTCCGAGCATTTTCGGTCCGACCAACCCGTCATCTTCTTGATCCCTCACCTCGTCAGAGAGGAAGCTGAAATTCTTGAAGTGCCCCTGGGCATGCTCGTCCCTCACGACCCTTACCTCTCCGGTTAGTTCGTTCTTGTCACAGACGATGCTGTCCTTGGCGTTCTTCCCAATCATGGCAAAGCCGACCCCCTTTTCATCCTTTCTCAGAAGTTCCTTACCCAGCATTCCGCTGGTAGGGCTGACAACACTGTACCGTATGGAGTCACCTCCCGGTTGGAGAACTCCAAAGTATATGTTCGACTTGGGAAGAATTGTCCCCAGGACGGCCAAGACCTCCCTCATTAGCACCACGACGTCAATCTTGGCCCAATCGGAGCACATCCTTTTCACCCTCAGCAAGCCATTCTTCCTGGCAACCCGCCTGAATTCCCTGCCTCGGATGCACAACAGTGCCTTCTCAGTCTCCTTCGCAACCAAGTTGGTGAAGGTGACGTCCTCGCTCCAGTCATATCCCGGGAGCCTTACAATATGGAAGCACTTGAGGGTTCCCATCTCAGCTCCTACCATCCTCCCCCACATGTTGACCCCGACATCAAAGATGGGGGAGACGACAACTTCGGGGTTACCATGGAGCGTGGCTCCCTTTTTGTTGGCGCCCCTGCAGCTCAAAATTTGGTTCAGCTGACTCTTATCCACTGGCACCCTGTTCTTGCTCATGACGATCTCGAACTTTTCCGTATCCGTCACGCCTCCCACAAGCGACCAACAGCTGAGACCTTCATTGCTGGCGTTGTGGCTCGTGACACCTCCGATTGCGACGCTCTCAACGTTGGTAACCTTGAAGTATATGGTGCCTTGGACGTATTTCATTTGTTTTTTGACATTCTCATCGTCAAAGTCCCCCATAACGTCTTCGAGAGGTTGGAGTATTAGTTCGATCTTCCTTCCAGAAGGATAGAGGTAAGCGTCATTTTCCAACTTGACCCCTCCAAGGAAAATTCCGCTGCCTATGGTATCGTGATCCCAGACCTCCAGCACCATCTCTTTGTCGCTGTCGGTGATACCACCACCGATTTCCTTTTCAAGCATCACCACCTTGAATTCAGAATCCTTCCACTTGGGGTGCAAATTGTTGCTAATCACCTCAGTTTTACCAACGACTTCGCCCCCCCATTTCAAGATTGCATATGGATCGGAGCTCCTACCAAAACCGTCGGCCTTGGCAAGGTTGTAAGCCCCAGAAATGTGAACTGTGACCTGCTTCACACCATCGTTGTCGACCCCGTCGACAAGGTTGCCAAAGTCTCCGGCATCCAAATACAAATGGCATTTGAGGTGACCCTGCACCAACGTCTGCTCGGAAGCTGGAAGGCCGTCTTTCATTTCAAGTACGTAACTCTTCAATCCAGAGGCTAAATGCATGTAAAAGTCACCGTCAAATTTGACCTGTCCCAGGAACTCCCCATCTCCGACCACGTCGTAGTCCCAGACTTCAACAGCAAAGTCTCCGAAAGGCTTGCCAGCCTTGATTGACTCCGTATCCAATGTGAACACGAAGTTCTCTCCCTCCCACACGGGGTCCAAGGTGTTATCTTTTACGGTTGTCCTCCCAATTTCCACCCCGTCACGCTTTATGACCAAGAAGGGGTCACTAAGTCCGAACGTATCGGCCTTCCCAAGACCCACGCAACTCAGCTTCTTCAGCCTCAAAACAACTCTCGGGGTCGTCCTCTTCTTCCCGACAACGCTTATGTTATCATCCCCATTTACCCCCCCTCCCCCCGCATCGTCATAGACGCTATTGTAAACGGCCCATTTGACCGTCATGGTACCCTTAACAATTTTGTTCTGTTTCGATTTTAGCTCTTCGTTCTTCTCTAGGGGTAACACGACCTTCTCAAGAGGGGGTGGAGCATCGAGCAGGGTCGCGGTAGGGAGCTTCTTCATCCCCAAAAAGGAGCCCACTCCTGTTGCATCTTGGTCGAACACCTCAATAGTGAGACTAACCCCAGCTAAATTATCGGGCAAAACAAAACTGATGCGCTCCGCTACAAACACAGGATTGCAGCTATCCTTGACAACCTTGGTTCGATGGATTTCCTTGCCGCCCAAACTAACGATGCAGAAGGGATCGCTAGCCCCAAACATATCTGCCTTTCCCAGACCTTGGCAGCTGAGAATGTCGAAGGTTACCTCCCTCCTCAAAGGTGCTGGAGGCGGAAGGGCGTGGAGGGTTTGCAACGTCGACTTAAGGTAGTTGCTGAGGAGGTCGTCGCTAGGCATCACCAAATCTTGTTCAAGCCTTTGCACTGGGTTCTCCCAGCTATTGCGCAGGCCCACCATCTGCTCATTACCCGCATCGAAGGTCAACGCCTTGTTGATAGCCTCGATTGCCTTCACCATCTCTCCCGCCTTGCAGTGGCTTTTGGCAAGTCCGAAGTACAGCTTCGCTGCCAGTTTGTCCCTCATTTTCTTGTCAGCCTCTGCCTTCTTTGCGACGACAGTGGTGGTCTTTTCAACATTCTTCATCCTCAGAATCGCTTGTTGGTACATGTCGGCAGCAAACAAGAAAGTTTTTGCAGTCATGGCTTTCTCCGAAATGTTCAAGTACATGAAAGGCGATTCTAGCCACTTGCTCAACTTGACGCCTCTAACCGCCGCCGGGTCCTCTTCCCGTTTCATATCGAATGCCCTGCCCAGCGTATCCTTGGCCAACTTCTTCTGGAACGAATTGTCAAGCATGAAGCCCCACTGCTCATGGACACGAGCTATAAGGATCAGGAGATCGCTGCTAGAGAAGATAGAGGACACCTTAGAGAGTTCCAAGTATTGGTGAAGCATGTCGATTGCGTCTTCATGCTCGTGTCTTGCAGATTTGAGCATTGCAATCTTGAGCATCACGTTAGGGATCTCTGCGTGCTGGGGAAAGTTCACCAAGATGCTCTCGTAGGCTTTGAGAGCCCTTTCATGGTTACCAAGGCAGAGAGTCGTCTCAGCGTATGCCAGGTGACATCCGGAATTCATTGCAACCTCAATGTGGGTCAGGGCAACGTCCCACGCGCTCCTGGCCTTAATCAAGTGCAGTCTTTCAGACCTGAGACCCCCAAGCTCGTAGGATCTGAGGTGCTGCATTGCAAGTGTTTTCCAAAATCTAGCGTCACCATCATGGCCATAATTTGCGGCTCGCTGGAGAAGCACCGCAGAACACTTTGTGGTGCCCAAGCTTGGCGACGACGAGGAGTCCACGCAAAGGTAACCCATCCTGACAATCATCGAGACGTTCCGAGGGTCCTCAGAGAGCTCCGTCCGGTAATATTCCCTAGCAGCCTCCCTAATGTTCTTCCTCATGATAACCCAAATGCTAGGCTTCTCCTCCTCGATTTGCTCTTGGGTAACCTCCCTGTTGAGGAGCGCTTCAAGTCTGGTACCAGGAGTACCAGGTTTGATGATCGAGCCCCCAAGTGCGGGTCCGACTGGCACATAAGAACCAGCGGGCCCGGGGTCGTCAGGTAGAGGGGCATTGGTCTTACTCTTGAGTGCCGCCGAATTCCGCAGTTTGTCGAGCTTACCAAGCGCTGATCCCATCTTTTCCTGAACGCCTTTTCTATCCGAAACAAACACAGTTATCGTATTCTCAAAGTCCTCAACCGCCTTGTTCGAGAAGTGGCTGAGCTCCTCTTCAACCTTCTTGGCCGTCGCTTTGGAGGTCTCAAGAGTAGTCTCGTGAAGGGCAAGAAGCAGGTCGGCACTCATGGTGTCAATATTTGGCGGATTAGTAATTTGAACGCTATTCCTCCTCACCAAGTGCATTTCCTCGACGGTTTCTTCTTCCTGCTTCTCTTCATCTGCAGCGATCGAGCCCAAAAGGTTCTCAAGACTAGCCTTTTCGTTGGCCTCGGCACTTTCATTGTCATCCGAAGTAACTTCGATTAATCTCCGGCTGCTCGTGGTGAAGAGAAGATCGCTCAGAAGAATGCTTTTACGGTTGCTCGCCATCATGTAATTCTCCTCCTCAACGCCCCTTTTCTTCGCTGCAAGTTTATCAGCGAGCATAGAAGGGCGGCGACGAAGCTGCGCCGCCCTCTTCTTTGAAGATTCCCTACGAAGCATTGCCCTCTTTTTCGGATTTGCCAACTCGTCCCTTGCCTCCGAGGCGATTTCCTCGCATAAGGATGGCTGCTTCTCTAATTTGGGAGCGACTTTATCGTTACTTGTGTCACCCTCGTCGGACGCACCAAAGAGATCCGCTGCTTTGCTTGGAGATACAGAATCCAAGGCCTTCCCGAAAGTTGATTTAACCACCCTCGACGACAGGGCACCAACATCGACGACAAGTTCTATCGCGGAGGCCACTGCATTATTAACAATCTCCGAGGCGACTTCAGATGCACTTTCTGCGACTGCCCTTCCTTCCACGGAGACAGTTTCATCCAAAATGCTCATCAGGGTGGGCTGGTTAAACTTTTCCAATTTCTTCTCAGAACCGCCTTGGGCCACTGCGTCCACGAGCAACGACCGAAGGAGCGTGGGCTGTCTGTAAATCCTCATCACATGAGCCTTCTCAAGTGCCTTCTCCACCTCTTCTTCGCTTTTGCTATTTTCTGCCTGCTCAAGCAAAATATCTGACAGAGTAACTTGTCTCGTCAATAGCCCTCCCGAACCATCAGGGTAGTGGCTGAGCCGCTTACTACCATCTGGGTAGAACAATTTCTTCTCCTTTGGAACTTCCTCCTCATTCTCCTCCTCGCCAATTACCATCAAGGTGGAGCTGGTCAATGCACCCTCATCGTCACCGTCTACCATATTTTCATAACCCTTGTCGTCGACATCAATACCAGCGAATTGCAAAAGAATATCGGAGACCTCCTTATTCTTGTCGTCAGTAAATTCCCTTGAAAGTCTCAGCTTCTTCATGAGGATGACATCAATATCATCCTCTTCGTCCTCCTCCCCATCATCCTCATCCTTCCTAGCCTCGTCTTCCGAGTCTCCATCTCCTTCTAGCCATTCTGGAGAAAAGAAATCTCCGGCAGAAGTGTCCTCTCCAAAGAAGGCATTTAGGTTCTTGTGCTTGCCAGCCCGATGACTCGAACTGTCTTCTCCAAAGAAGGCATTAAGGTTCTTGTGCTTCTTATCTTTCGGGGATTCCTCTTCGGCCGCAACCTCCTCGGCGACATCATCACCCCCCTTCTTTTCCTCATCTCCTTTTGCATCGAAGAAGGTGCTGACGCCTCGTGCAATTCCCTCAACTTTGTTTTCTGCGCCTTCCTCCAAGGCCCACACATCATCCTCTTTCTTCTTGGAAGTCCTCGTCCCGATCCCGACTCCGCAACCGACAGCCTCCTTGATACAATCCTCCGCCTCTGCTTCCTCCCCGATCCTCAGGAGACACTTGCCCATCATGTAACAAAGCCTGCCCCTCCTCTTGGAATCCTTCTTGTCCGTGGTGCCAGTCCACGCATTTGCAATGCTCGTTTCCCCCCTGCAAAAGTCGATAGCCTTCTCGAAAAACATGGCAGCGAAGATAAAGATGCCCGCGCTCATACTCGTCTCGGCCGCCCTCGCCCATGTGTGACTGCTCTCAATCCAGCTTTGACCGTTAGTGAACTTCATTACATGCTCCTCTTCATTTTCGATTTTGTTGGCGTATATCTTGGCGTAAGCAGCCTCAGCCACTGCAATCTTGACATTATTGTCGTGCTCCTCGCCCCACTTCTTCATAACGGTCGCCATGATAAACATCAGATCCATCTTATCAAAGACTGCCACCTTATCTTGGGATATCACAGCGTTCATGTAGGCGGCAGCTTGGCTCCAAAGCCCCATCTTGACGAGGACGGATGTCGCCCTAAGGTAGCAGCTCCCTAGACCTTTGTGGTTGGGGAAAGCCTTCACCATGTACCCCAAGACAGCTGCCGCCCTCTTTCTGTCCCCAAGGTAGTTGTGAACCGAGGCACACTTCATCCAAAGGTCGAAATTGACGGCATTTTCAAAGTAAACTAGGGCTTTGTCCCAGGCGGCCGCCGACAGCTCCAAATTTACGCGCCTTGCCTTGATTCCAGCCAACATCCAAATCTTCAAGTGGCTCTCGGCAAGGCACCTGTAGAACCTCCCCATAGGGATCCCACTTCCATCTCCCCACGGCAGCTCCTCTCCCTTTTGCATCAAGAGACACGCGGTGTAATGCAGGCCGATGCTCGCAGAGCTGCTCTCGCAGCAGAGCAGTCCCATCTTTGCGATCATGGCGCCGTCGATTACCCCAGTGTTGCGCATCTTTGCAATTTCGATGACAGCGTAATGCTTTCTCGCGAGCCCTTTGATGTTGAGACGGAGAAGTTTCCACCTTGGTTGGTTGATCTTCGAAAGCTCGAGCCTCATCAAGTCCCTCGCAATCTTGATCTCCTGGGCATTCTCAGTCTGCAAGTAGGTCTCGATGACCTCGTCGAGAGACCCGCTGACCTCCCTCTCAAACATGTTGATGGATTTCTTGAAGTGGGCCAAGGCGGTGGTGTACTTCTCTGAATCGGGGCTGAGCTCCACAGCCTTCTCCAGGGCCGACTTAGCATACTCATGCTCGTCGCACATGAACAGACACTTGGCCTGTCCGTACCAGAGAGAAGCCTGAATCACGCTGCTCTTATCCCTTTCGAAAGCCTGCGTATAAAGGTCATGACCGAACCCAAAGTCACCGCAGAGCTCGCACTTCATTGCGTACGTCTGCCATGTGGCGCCAGAAGAAAGCCACTCATTCACGTTCAGGTTGAAATCTTCGTCTCCGGAATCTTGCAGGCGTTCCAAGACCGTTTGGTAGCCCATCTGCGCAATCACCGCCTTGGTCGGGTCCTCCTCTTGCCACAGTTCGTACACGCGGCTAAGCAAGAACATCACCTCAATCTCAGAGTAAACGAGAAGTCCCTGCTTGGCATGCGTAACGCATTCCTTGAGCTGCGCACAACTCTCGGAGTGCTGCTTCATCATCATGAAGAGCATAGCAAGGGAAAGCTCAATCGTAGCAGAAAGCTTGACATTGCTTGGGAACTTGGCCTGGATCTGCCTGTAAGTGACAACTGCGGCCGCATTCTTTCCAAGGAACTGCTGGGATCGCGCCAACTGCAACCAGACCTCAACGTCTATGGTTGACTCAAGGTGTTGAAGAGCCTCCTTGGTGGCGAGCATGGACTCCACTAGCATCTTCCTCTCCCCCAAGATGCCCTCGTTTAGCCATGCACGGAATAGAGACTGAGCGAGCTTCTTATTGTAAGGAAACGACGTTGCTGCCATAGAATAGAACTTTTCAGCTTGCTTTTCGGCAAGGCTCTCCGCCTTCTCCTTGCCCCACCCCGAGTTATTCTTTCCGTAAGAAATCTTTGTATCCCTTCTCTCCGTAGGATCTTGGTGACTGTCTTCTCCCTCCGAGCTAGCAGACGCACGCGCCGCGGTGGAACGAACACGACGGGCGGTTTCGCGATATCCTAGGTCAGCGGGGTCAACCATCCATTCCTCCTCCAACTCCCAGCAGTTGTGCGCCCTCTTGAGCAATATGGCACAGGCACGTATGAGGTGGGGCTTAGCAAGGATGCTCTTATCAAAACAAAGACAACCAAGCGTTGCCACAGTGTGGGGATCGTCACTTCCACTTTCCTGTATCTTCATTTTGTAAAATTGCCTAGCGGCGGACTGAATATGGTACTTGAGCTTGTGCCAAGGCAGAGACCTTATCGAAACCATACGCTCAAGTTCCACAGGCATCGAAGGGCGCTTTTTACTCTTCACTTTGTGGAAGCGCACGTTGGTCCTTGATGGGTGAGGGATTCCATCAAGGAACACGGCAAGGAGCATCGGGATTGTCAAGGCAACGTCCTCCTTGAAGTGAGGTTTCGGATTTCTCCAGGCCTCCAGGGTGCTTTTGAGCTGCATACTGTCCAGGTTCAAGGAGAGCGCCTTCTTCAGTGCCTTGATTGCCTTTCCGATATCTCCGCAGCGGTACCTCGCCTTTGCCAACCCAAAGTGGAGGGTGTGGGTTCCCTCCAAGTCCCGAATGCGACTAATGGCTTCCTTGTACATGTCGGCGGTAAAGAAGAAGTGACCTGCAACGCTGCACTTGTCCCCATACTCCTTCCAGGTTTCAGGGTTGCCCAACCAAGTCTCAACATTCTTGGCGTTGGTGTCACCGTGCTCAACCTTCTGGAAGAAGAGATTCCTGTAGGTGGCCATCGCCAGGTCAACCTTTTCGGGGAGAGCCTCTTCCTTCCCCCACACCTCATTGATTCTTGCCGTGAAGAAAATGAGGTCCCTACTAGAATACGGGTTCGCTCCTCCCTCCTCAACGCACTTTTCCATGTATGTGCACGCCTGTTCGTACCTGTGCAGGTGCGTCAAGACCATTGAGGTCTGGAGGGCGATCCTTGCGGCGCCATGGTAGTTGGGGAACTTCTTCATGATGGTGCCGAGGGTCTGGGCGGCCCTCTCATTCTTCCCGAGCAACTGGTTGGTGTAAGTGGCCTCGACCCAAACTTCCACGTCCATGGCGTTCTCCATAAACTTCAACGCCTCCTCGTAAGCCTCGGCGGATCTTTCAAGGTGGAGGCGCTCCGCTCTGATGCCTTCAGCAAGCCAAGTCCTCATATGACACTCTGCCAACGACTTCCAGAACTTGCCATCTCCTGCGTAGCCCTTATCGACGGCATGAGAAAAGAGCACACAGGCGCACCTTATCATAGAGACGGTCCCCCCGTGCTTGTTAGTAGCGCAAAGCATGGCCATCCTAACAATTTTGTTGACGTCGTTGTGGTCCTGGACAAGTTCCTCCTTGAAATAATGCCTCGCTGCCACAGCGACCTGCTTCCGGAGTACCTCCCAACGGCGGGCGGAGGCTTCACCGAGCTTCCGAGAGATGTTGTACTTGAGGGTTCCCTGAACATATTTGTTGCCTTTCTTCCCAAGGCTGGGCTTCCGCTCTAGTTCCTTTATGACAACATTGCTGGAGGGAAATAGCAAGTCTGTACATGTCAAGCTTACGCATCCCAGAAAGTCGCCAAGCCCCCCGACGTCCATATCATACACCGATATCGTAAAGGCCGTGTTCTTCTGGCCTCTTTTGACACTGAACTTAAACCTTTTCTTCCAGGCGGGGTTGCAATCGTCGTCAATGGCCTTGGTCCTGCCAATTTCCTTCTTTCCCAGAGTCAGAATAGCAATGGGATCAGATGAGCCAAACATGTCGGCATTTGCTAGGTTGTGCGCTGAAATTACATAGACCTCAACATCGACTTGCTCGTCTCTGTGAACGTCTGTGGTGTCCTCCTCCTCCTCCTCATCTTCTTCTTCCTTGGGCGGTGCAAGAAATGAGATGTGCAGCTTGCCTTGCACCAGCTGGTTCTTCTCCCTCGAAAGCACAGGGTCAACGTCGAGATCATTGACGTTCGTGACGCCATTCTTGAAAGTACCAAAATCTTCAACCGTCTCAGAGTTGTACACCACCATGCCCAGGAATTCTGACTTTTCGCCATCGTCTTCATCAAAAACTCTGACGACGATGTAGTTCGTGACGTCCTTCTCGAATTTGAGTTCGAAGGTCTCGTTGGTCCAGAAGGGGTTCAAGGTGTTGTCCCGAGCCTTGGTCCTCCCTACGACCTTGCCGTTGAATTCGACTTCGCAGAAGGGATCTGATGCCCGTATGAGATCAGCCTTGGCAAGATCCTTTGCCTCGATGATGTTCAGGAGGACCTTGCCCCCCTCAGTCACGTCAATTGTGCCCTGGCCGGAGAACTGTCCATAGGGCAAGGGGTAGCCTCCCGTTATCTCCAGGACATTTACTTCCTGGGCAAAAGCAATATTGGTCCGGAGGCACTCCAGAGCGGCCATATACACGTCCTCGACTTTGCAATCCGGATCCTTTGTGACACCCTCAAGCCTTATCAGAGCCTCTCTCTTCATCTTCCTGTCAATACTGGTTCCGATGAGCTCACCGATTGTAGAGACGAACTCAGGAACACCCTTCTCTGGGTGCTCTTCGTCCGCCCTTCCGATGCCCGCACCGTCAAAGGAGTCTACGCACAGTATTCCTCTGGCCAACTTTCCCCTCTTCAGGGGCAAGCATATGAAGGGCCAACCCTGGATCCTTTGGTCGATGAAGAAATGGACTCGCATCGCTAAAGCCGCAGCTTCATTCCGCACCATCAGCATCTTGCCACTGTCAATGGCCTGGAAGCTCACGCCCCTGCCCCTCTTGAGCCTCTTGCCGACCATGCACGATTCTTTGCTCGCTCCCAAGTAGCTAATGATGTGACCACCAGGTTCCAGCTTGCCCGCGTATATGTCGGTTCCCGGCAGAGGCGAGGTCATCTCATCAACTGATTTCTGAACCATGTCGGCGATAGAAGACGCCTTCCATTTGGAGCAAATCTTTTTCACGTTTTTCACAGCGTTCTTCCTCTCGTTCTTCCTATGCTCTCTGCCCCTCACACAGTCGAAGGTTTGTTGAGCAATTTGAGCGAGCCTACGATGAGCGAAGCGACGAGCAGAAGGTTGTTAGCCGTGTCAGTAGACAGTACGTTGCTATCACTTCGCTCCAATTGCGTCCTTTGCTCCTCGCACCGTCTCACCTTGTCAAAAATATTTCGTCTTCCTCCCATTGCGCGTGCTTCTGCCTCTCCACCACAACGACGTAGTAGGGCATTTCGTCAATGGCATCTTTGGCGTCCTCCTTGGTGTAATCAAAATCTCTGTACTTGCACACAACATACTCTCCCCTCTTCTCCACCTGACTGGAGCAGGGCTGAGCAAAGTTGGTGTTGACTGCGTCAAAAATCTGAGGGAACACTTGGTCTCGAGTTAGCCTGTCGCCCTCGTCGAACGAATACTCGACCATTACGGAACCTCCCCAGTGGGCTCTTTTTCTAATCATTCCAATTGGAGGCTTTGCGTCATTGTCAGAAATTGTTGGTGCGTCCTCGTCTTCGTCGTTGAGAATATCGTCTAGGGACTGACCCCCCTTTTCCTTGGCGGCAATCCTCGCTTGTATCGCCTTAGCCTCAAGCACCGCAGCGACTGCCATCGTTTTTGAAATTCCTGCCTTCCTTTTATCTTTCTTGTCGTCCATTTTGATGAGGTCAGCACTATTCCTCTCCTTCCTGCTTTGCCTAAAGGATCTCCTCAGGCTCTTCCTAAAGTTCCTTTGGCTCTCACTGAGCTCCGGTCTCACCTCGTACACGTCAATGTTGCGGGCAAAGAGAATGCACTCCACCACTGTTTTGACGGAGGTTCTTATGATAGACGCAGGGTCTATAGTAAAATCTCGTGTAAGCTGGGAAAAGGAGTCAAGGGAGGAAGTGATTCGGTGCTCAAAAAGAGCCGTTCCGAGGTACTTCGCAGCTGTGCGAATGTAATCCGTTATGCCCTCTTCAGGCTGCGCCTCATCTACCCTGCCCTTCGGCTGAGACTCAAAGCCATCTATGCCGCAGAATCCTACCACAGTGCTGCCCTTGGAGAGAGCGCAGCAGAAAAACGGCCAGCCGTTCTTCTTGGGGTTGTCAGCGAACTTGTAAATTTCAGGATTCTCAGGCCACACTACAGTGATGCGGTCCCGATGAACCCCGACCTCCTTGCGTCGATCGTTTTCATATAGAATGGTGTATAGCTCGAAGCCATCAAACTTCACGACTGTCGCAGGGAAGCGCAATTTGCCGTACTTGACCTTGATTGTCATGCCAGGAGGAAGCCTCTTCGGCTCCACCTTCTTTTTTGGCTTTTCGTAGATGATTATTTTTTCGCTGTCCAAGCACTGGAACGTGATCCCCTTGTTGTGGGTCAGGGTTCGACCTTTCATTTTGCTGTTTTTCGTCGTTGCCACGTACTTGGTGTCCTGACCTCCCCGCTGGAGGATGGACATGTAAATATCGCACCTTTTGAGGCACGTGTGGAGTTCATCCACAGTCCACTGGACCAGGTTTATGGGCAAAACCCGCCTCCACCTGTGACAGAGCTGCGATGAGCGAAGCGAATCGCGAAAAGAGTTAGGATGTGGGATGGGGATTATTGCTGTGGTTACGGAGGAGGCGCATGAGGCTTTCGTTCCAAATGCTAACTTTGGCAACTCTTCGTTTCGTTCCTCGTCCGATCTCACCTGCTTGACCCTCTCTAGGCTTTGTTTCCTCTCCTCCCTTCTCTTCTCCCTGTACCTGACACACTCAACAGTGTTGCCGACTTCATTAGCGAGTGCATCGAGGAAATCCAGGTCTCCGGACCAGTTGCATTCTTTCTCTCTCGAGACAACCAACGCGTGCTGAGATGAGTGAAGCGAATCGCGAAAGGAATTGGGATGATGGGTGAGGAGAGGAGCGAAGCGACGAGTGGAAGGTTGTTAGTTATTGTGCTGTAGTAGTAAACGGTCGTCGCTTCGCTCTTCTCGTCCTTCACCTTTGTCTTGTTTTTGGACCCCACGTGAACCTTTTCACCATCACCGTTAACACCAATGTCGAATCCTATGTCAAAGTAAGGGGCAATAAGGATGTGCTGATTGTCCATTAGTTCAAATGCAGGAATGGGTACGGCGCGCAAGTCGTTGGATTTCAGATCCTTCTCAACCAGCTTGGCCTGCTTTAGCATCTCTGAGCTCGGGGCGGAACCAGCACGCGAAAGATAAGAGAATGCATTCTTATGGCGTTTCCTTTCCGGGGTGCTTTTGTGAGTGCCGAGGTCGAAATGCTCCTTCACATGAGTGTGGTGATCCTCAGCACCAGGAAGCTTCTGATGGTACCCGCATTTGACTAACTCCCGTCGTTTCTCGTTTGGAAGAAAGTCGAGTTTGAGGAGATTATTTCCTGACGCATTGAATGATTCCGTAAAAAACTGTGATGAGCGAAGCAAATCGCGAAAAGGGTTAGGAAGATGGGCGAGGCGAGGAGCGAAGCGACGAGTGGAAGATTTTTCCTTCTGTAAGAAGGTGGTATACTGCTTTTGCTGTCGCTTCGCTCCAGTCTTCGCCCCTCGTCCTATCTCACCTTTTTTGTTCTTCCCCCCGTCCACGTCTGCCGCCTGTCCTCGCTCATGTCAATGTGAGCAGCATTGTTTCGCATCGCATCGTGGAAAAGCTTCAAAGTATGGTCAGACAGATGCCTCAAGTAGCGAGTCTCCCTCTTCTTCATTAGTTCCTGCTTAAGGTTCAGCTTAGCGACGCTGTAAATTTTATTATCTGGACCATTGTCGTTCTCCTCGTAAGCGACCTCCCAAATCTGAGAAGAGCAAGGGGGTTGCGAGCGAAGCGAGAGGAAAGTATGTTAGATATAGCTCTAGCTGTCGCTTCGCATCGCTCCTCTCCCCCCCTCACCTCAACCTTCTTTGCCTTGAGCACATTCTCGTGGCAGCTGAGAAGAGCACAGTGGAAAATGTCTTCCACGGTGCACTCGGTATCCTTTGTGATATCCCTGACCTTCTCTAGAGCAATGAGCTTTCGGATGTAATCGATCCCGTCCCCGACAATTTTCCCAGTTTCCTCAAGAAAGATTGGAACATCGTCGGTGAGGGACGTGTGGCCTCCGAGCTCTTTCTCATCTACCTTGACAATGGTCTGCATTTCTTGCAGGCCAATTTCAACTTCCGAGAGCCCGTCGTCCCAAAGAATTGAGTATACTGGACCTTCCTTTCTGGGTAGACCATTCTTGTCGCGAGAGACCGACGTAATTGTCCCCCGCACCATGACGGCACCGACCTCAGGAGGGACAGCTTTCGACGGAGAAATGTCCGGGTCTAGGTAGGGGTTGGTATTGGGGGATTCGGAAGCCTCGTTGGGGTTGGGATTCTTCAGCTTTGAGGGATCAGACATCTTTGGGTCCTTGAAGAGCGCGAAGGGGTCCTCGAGGGGGACCTTCTCCTTGTGGACTTTCTTCGGTGGGGTTTTGGGCTTGTCGTCAATGATGGGAAGGCGGGTTCTCGGATCCCTCCAAACCTGCGACGAGTCGGGGGCAGTTACTTGAGTACGCGATATAATGATTTTGCTGTCGCTTCGCTCCAGATGTCCTTCGCTCCTGGTCGAATCTCACCTTGACCTGCATGATCTTTTCGTCGTCAAAGCCCATGAAGGGCTTCCATCGCTTTTCATATCTCAGAAGCCGCGAAGAGTCCTCAGACAGAGGCTGACCTACGAAGAAGGAGTCGCACGTGAGAGTCCCGATTTTTACGTCCCCGACTGCCTCAAGAGGGGACATGACCGCTGGAAGACATTTGTCTGCGATGAGCGATGGTGAAGAGCGAGCGGCGGTGAGAAGCGAAGCGACTAGCAGAAGGTTATTATGGTGTTAGGCGGTATGCTATCTCACCTCGCCCAACAACTTTCATGTTGCCGCTGGTGGTTGCGACATGGTTTTCTGGAGGGGGAACGAGCGAGGATATGGAAGAAGACATTGATGCCGAGTCGGAAATTTGGGAGGAAGAGAGAAGGGGGATTCTCTTGCTTCTGTTGGTAGCGGCGGACTTTGAGGATCGAAGAGACATTGAGGATTTTGGAGGAGGGGGAGGAGGCGGCTGCTTACATACGACGACTTCACCGTCATCAATGCACTTGAAAGATATCCCCTCGGAGCGGTGCAGCTGGAGGGGACGAGGAGCGGGGCGAGAAGCGGGGCGAGAGAACAAAAATGGGAGGGGTGAGTACTGAGATTTTGCCGATCTTTGTATCCTTGCCGAGCCTCACCTCAGCATTTTGGATGGTCACGCTGGAGGACGTGACGGGATTGTACTACGATGAGCGAAACGATGAGTAAAATATTGTTAGTAACGTTGGTATCCTCGGTGCGAGGAGATAAGAGCTGAGCTACGAGCTGAAGGTTCCTTTCTTGAATAGAGACAGTCACTCTCGTGCTATACAGCACGCAATAGTTGCTTCGCTCCTCCCGCCTATCTCACCTTGATGACGTCTCCTCCGGGCTGGAGGAGGGAGTAATAGATGTCGCAGCCACGGAGGGTTCGCTGCAGCTGCTTCATCACCTCATGGAGGAGAAAGTCCACATCGGCCCGCCGCCTAGCCATGTCGACGGTGTCCCTGAGACGTCGCAAACCTTTCTGCAGAGAAAGTTCCAATTTTTTCGGGAGCTGCGAGCGAAGCGACGAGTATGGTGCAGCTATGTGAGTACGCGGTATGTTGCCTTTTGCTGTCGCTTCGCTCCAGCAGTCCTTCGCTCCTCCCGTCCTTCGCTCCTCGCTCCCCCTCACTTCCTCCTTCATGGAATACACCATGTTTTGATGGGTATCTGCCACAAGCTGAGCAGCACGAGTTTGGCGCGTCTCAGTATTTTCAAGGTCTCCCGCCACAGGCATGACTCCCGACGACGAAGGCTTCGGATAGAGTGAGTCAAACTCCTGCATGATAAGCCTCTTTGCGATGGTGTGCTTTAATTTCGATTCGCGATTACGACGCTGAAGCTCGCGCATTTGATTGTCCTGAGAATCGAATTTTGCCTCCTTTTGTCCTTCCTTCTTAGGCTTTGAAGGCGACATTGGGACATGAGGAGGGTTGGGAGGCCCTCGAAGAGGGGGGGCTGATGGGGGCTTGGGCATTGTAGTTGAAAATGACTATGCGTAGTTAAAGAACAGCAGGGATTTTGGTTTGATTAGATCCAAGCTATACAAAAAACTGAGTATCGTTTGATTTTGGCCTGTTGAGGTTCAAAATTGTGCCAAGGGACAAAGGAGTTGGGAGGGGAGTGAAAAGAGATCTCTTAAATAATAGATTTGGGAATAGTAATAGGAGGTAGTACCTGCAGCTGTGTTTTCTCGGGTTGGAAACAAGGGAAATGACGTCAAACGGTGAAGAGGAACAGCTCTCACTAAACTCCCTTATGCTGGGCTTGCCGAAACAGACTGAAAACATTCTATGTTTGCTTCCCACGAAGCCTAATCCTGCATGGATCGGAAGTGAAGAAAGAGAAGGGTCGACTAAGAAAGTGGCGAGGAAGAAGTCTGCGATCGAGAGAGAGTTGGAGGAAGCTGAAGGGATCACCCTCATAACAATGGCAGAGAGGCACGAGAAGGAGGAGCAAGAGCTCGTAGGTTACGGAGGCGCCACAAAAAAGGACGTCCACGAGTTTAGAGAAATATTTTCACTCGTTGATACGGACCACGGAGGCTCGATTGATGTGAAGGAGTTGAAGAAGTTGACAGACCTTCTCAACATCGACGGTGAGCGAGGGGCAGGAGGAGCGAAGGGCAGGAGGAGCGAAACGAAGCGACAACTACATAATATATAGCGCTGCGACTGACAACATTCTTCTTGTTGCTTGTCTCACCCGCAGTCTCGAATGAGGAGCTCGATAACATGCTGAGGGAGATCGACAGCACGGGGACAGGGGAGGTCAACTTCGTTGACTTTGTCAAGAGCATGACGAAGAAACCTAAGGTTGATTATAGCATAGAAGAAGGTGAGGGCGAGAATAGAAAAGGATTGTGTTGCAAGAAAGTGTATTGCGTGTTGCGATGAGCGAAGCCAAGAGCGGAATGTGGAGCGAGGAGGAGCGAGGCGACGATTCAAAGGTCATTAGTTATTGGGCTATGCAGTGTAAGGGAGGAGCACATAGTTACTTAGTTTGGTGGTGTTGTTGTTGTTGTTGTTGTTGTTGTTGTTGCTGCTGCTGCTGCTGCTGCTGTCGCTTCGCTCCAGTCCTCCGTCTTTCGCTCCTAACATTCGCTTCTCGCCGCAGTCCAAGCATCATTCAAGCTTCTTGCTCAGAAGGACGACCCAGCTAAGAGGGAACCGGGCAAGATCTCCTCAGCCACCCTGGCGGAACAGCTCATGCACGTCGGACTTCCGGGGGACCAGCTCAGTAAGGACAAGGTAGACGAAATATTAGCTATTACGGAGGCCGACTCGCGTGGGATCATCAACTACGATGAGTTTGTTCAGCTCATGATGGGGAGCAAAAATCAAGAAGAAAGTTAAAGGAGGCGAGGCAAGGAGCGAAGCGACAAGTGAAATGTTATGAGTTATGGCAATGGAAAGCCCTCCGCCCAGTTTTCCGTATTCAGCTAGGAAACGTGTAATGAATGCGATTTTATAACAAAATCGATTGAATTATGTTGGGGGGGACGAAGATGAAAGAGTTTCGATCACCCTCCACATTTCATCCCTTGTGCCGACGACGCCCTCAGTGAACTGTTCCGAGTCTTCAAGGAGCGTGGAGGAGTAAGAGCCCCAGGAAACTGCGAGCAGCGAGGCGAGGAGCGAGGGGCGGTGAGAAGCGAAGCGAGGAGTGGAAGAGGCGTTATTATTACCGCAATGGACAGCCCGACGACGAGGAGCGAAGCGACGAGCTGAAGGTTGTTTTACTGAAGAAAGATGGACGATATTACTGTTGCCGCAGAATGATGGCCTCACCTCCAAGTGTTCTACAGCCTGCAGACACTCCAGCAGCTCCGTCTCCGACTGCGTCACCAACCATGAGAGTTTTAGAAGGAGGTATGGAATAGGCTTCACAAATCTGAAGGATCCCTGAAGGACTGGGCTTCGACGCTGGGACGCTGAGATTATCGGAAGAGGCTCATTAGCTATGGCACTGGACAGCCCGCTGCCCAGCCCTCCGCCCAGCAGTACTTCGCTCTGTCTCACCTGTCGGCCCCCTCAATAACACCAAACGAGGATGTCAAGTCGTGAGCTTCGATGACTTTCACTGCGTACGAACGGCAGGCATTTGTAAGCGCCGCGAGCTTTAGACCCTTCGAGAGAAGAGAGGGGAGAGCGGGAAGAAGGTTATCGTAGAGAGGACAATTTTCGGCGTTGAGGGATCTAACGTAGAGCTCATCAAACTGCCCGCCAAGCCTCCGACCGTCCTTGAAAAGCTCACTAAAATTCGGAGAACTCAACGCCGCCTCACCGTGGAGGTGGACTGTGAATCGAGTTGGAGTATCCCACTTGGTTGCAGCTTTGTACTGTGATGAGCGAAAGTAAATAACGGGCCGAAGAGCGGAAGAGATGTTGCAAGTTATGAAACTGGACAGCACTTCGCCAAGCTTTCGCTCGCTGCTCCGCTCCTCGCCCCTCCCTCACCTCTTTGGTATTGAGGGCCGGTTTTCCGTTATCTGCAAGGAGCCTATTCGTTGCTTCTATACAATGTGGTGTCGAGTTTACGAGTGTACCCTGGCGACAGGGGGTAGTATGGGGGTGTGCAATTGTGGTGCGTGTGAGTTTGAGGAAAACAAACGAGAGCAGTCGGGGTCAAAGTTGAGTTTAAGGGTCTTACATCAATATCAAAGATAATCAGCTTGAGAGATGGCGACATTACAGATAAGGAAGACACGTAAGCGTTCAAAAGGAGCAATATAAGTGATGGAAGGATTACTCGATCCATTTTGAGGAACAAACCTCAGAATTGAGTTTCTGTCTCTCCCTCGACTTATATCGATGTTTCTTATCACCTTCTGTTATGGTTAGGGTTATTTGGGGTTATGGTTATGGTTTGGGGTTAGGGTTATTCAACTAACATAATTTAGATTAAAAGGCTGGAACCGGCATGTGTTGCAATTGTGTCGGGAAAACCATCCTGGGGTGGGGGTGG
>JGI24540J26637_10000206_pt1 | contig 23501 bp, 21 predicted proteins | sample NorSeaMetagenome_FD_26637 | JGI IMG/M metagenome (IMG submission 26637)
GTGTATTAAAAGTTCAAGAGTTTTATGGTCATTATTCTTGAGCTTTTTCTATTTTCTATAGTTGTTTCTTTTTTTATTTTGATTCGACCTTCCTTTGTTTCCTCTAAAGTTATTTCTGTTTTGTTGTTTAGGAGGTTCTGGAACCGCATTTGGATCAGGTTCATATCCATGTTTAATTTTTGAAGGTATTTTAAGATTTACTAGTTTTTCAATATCTTTTAAAAATTGTTTTTCATCAATGCATACTAATGATATTGCCTCTCCTTTTGCTCCAGCCCGTCCTGTTCTTCCAATTCTATGCACATAGTCTTCGGGAATATTAGGCAGTTCGAAATTTACTACGTGTGGCAATAATGGAATATCTAATCCTCTAGCTGCAATATCAGTTGCTACTANAATTTCAACTGAACCATCTTTAAATCCAGCTAATGCTTTTGTCCTGGCGCTTTGGCTTTTATTCCCGTGAATTGCAGCTGCAGAAATATCTGCTTTAATCATTTTTTTACAAAGATTATTAGCACCGTGTTTTGTTCTTGTAAAAACAAGAACTTGTCTCCAGTTCCCTTCTTTAATTAATTGAATTATAAGGTTTGATTTTTTATTCTTATCTACTTTATAAACGTATTGAACAATAGCTTCAACTGTTGTGTTTTGAGGAGAAGTTTCTACTAGTGCAGGATCATTTAAAATTCCTTTTGCCAATCTTTTAATTTCTTTAGAAAAGGTTGCGGAAAAAAGTAGATTTTGTCTTTTGCTAGGCAATAAGTTCATTATTTTATTAATATCTCTCTGAAAGCCCATGTCTAACATTCTGTCAGCTTCGTCTAAAACTAAAATTTCTACATTTCGCAGAGATAATAATCGTTGATTTTCAAGATCTAATAATCGGCCAGGTGTAGCAATTAATATATCAATTCCATTTCTGATTTTAGAAACTTGAGGTTTTTGGTTTACTCCACCAAAAACAACAGAAGCTCTTAATTCGATGTATTTACTGTATTCTACTACATTATCATAAATTTGAGCTGCAAGTTCTCTAGTAGGAGTTAATATTAATGCTCTAATTTTTCTATGATTCGAGTTTGGTTGTTTTGAAAGAATATGTAGTAATGGGAGTGTGAAGCCAGCTGTTTTTCCAGTTCCTGTTTGAGCAGAAGCTAAAACATCTTTTCTTTTAAGAATTAATGGAATAGCTTTCTCTTGAATTGGGGAAGGGTCAGTATATCCTTTCTCGTTGACGGCTTTTAAAAGTGAAGGCATTAAGCCAAGTTCGTTAAATTTCATAGGCAATAAAGCATGTATTTTGCTTTTAATTTTGTTATTATCCTCAATAATCAATTAAGATTTTTAGATATATATATATTGCAAACATAAAGTTTTCTGGTATAAATTTTGCTACATTAACTTGAATTAAATTTATTAAATTTATAAAATGAAAAATTACATATTAATTTTATGTTTAGTATTAGTTAGCTCTTGCCAGTATGAAGATTATGACGATAGTAAGGATATTGATTCTCCTTTAGCAACTTGTATTGATGGTTTTGCTAAAATTCCAGGTACTGACTATGAATATTCTTGTCTTAATTATGATTTAATGGGACGTATAACTCTTGAGGAAATGGATGCAGAGGCTGGAAATGATTGCTGGGGTTGGACCGATTCAACAACAGGAAGAGAATATGCAATCATGGGTGTAAATAATGGTACGTCTTTTATAGATATTACTGATTCAACATCTCCAATATATCTTGGCAAACTTCCAACCGCTACAGTCGACAGTTCATGGAGAGACATGAAGGTTTACAATGATCATGTTTACATTGTTAGTGAAGCTGGTGATCACGGCCTTCAAGTATTTAATTTAGCTAATTTAAGAGGAATAGATTCAGAGCAAGTATTCTCTGCTGATTATACAGACAAATCTTTTGGACAGGCGCATAANATTGCCATTAATGAAGATAGTGGCTATGCGTACATAGCTGGTGCCAGAACAAAAGGAATTTATGCATTAAACTTATCAAACCCCTTAGCTCCAAAACTGGAGCTTGAAGGATCTCAATTTGGTTATAGTCATGATGCTCAAATAGTAAACTACAAAGGTCCTGACCAAGATTATTTTGGAAAAGAAATATATATTGGTAGTAACGAGAATAAAGTTGATATTGTTGATGTTACAGATAAATCAGAACCAAAACTTATCAGTACTTTTTTGTATGATCACCAATATACTCATCAAGCCTGGCTTACGGATGATCATAAATATGCTTTGCTTGGTGACGAGCTTGATGAAGTAGATTCAAACTATGAATTAAAAGCTGATGCTAAAACTCGAACTGTAATTATAGATTTAAGTGATTTAGACAAACCTGAACTGCATCATGATTATGAGGCAGAAACAAAGGCAATTGATCACAATGGATATGTTAAAGGCACTGAATTTTTTCTTGCAAGTTATACTGCAGGTCTTAGAGTTTTAGATATTTTAAATATTGATCAAAANAGTATTTCTGAAATCGGTTTTTTCAATACTTTTATTGATCACAATGATTCTGGATTACCAAATTCAACAACTGTCAAAAGCCAAGATCCAGATGGAGACCATAGTGGNAAAAAAGGAAACAGTGAGGCTTTTAATGGAGCTTGGAGTGTGTATCCTTTTTTTAAAAGCGAGAACATAATTATTAGCGATATTAACTCAGGATTATTTATAGTAAAAAAACAGAATTAATTTAATTTTTGATAAATTTTCATTTTCTCTGTTTTAATGTTCCTTTTTTCTTTACGAAAAAAATATTAAAACATTTAATTTTTTAAGATAAAATTTATATATTTGCACGCATTTTAAAAGTAATAAAACATTATATCATATGGCTAAGGAAACATTTGATCGTTCAAAACCCCATTTAAANATAGGGACAATTGGACACGTAGATCACGGAAAAACTACCCTAACTGCTGCTATTACAAAAGTATTAGCTGACGCAGGATTATCAGAAGCAAAAAGTTTTGACCAAATTGACAACGCTCCTGAAGAAAAAGAAAGAGGGATAACAATTAACACATCTCACGTTGAGTACCAAACAGCAAATCGTCACTATGCGCACGTTGACTGTCCTGGTCACGCGGATTATGTGAAGAACATGGTAACTGGTGCCGCTCAAATGGATGGTGCAATTCTTGTAGTTGCAGCTTCAGACGGACCNATGCCACAAACAAGAGAACACATACTTTTAGGNAGACAAGTTGGTATTCCTAGAATGGTTGTTTTCTTAAACAAAGCTGACCAAGTTGATGATGAAGAATTATTAGAACTTGTTGAAATGGAAGTTAGAGATTTATTAAACTTCTATGAATATGATGGTGATAATGGACCAGTAATTTTAGGTTCTGCACTTGGAGCTCTTAATGGAGAACAAAAATGGGTTGATACTGTTATGCAATTAATGGAATCAGTTGATACTTGGATTGAATTACCTAAAAGAGAGGTTGATAAAGATTTCTTAATGCCAGTTGAAGATGTATTTTCTATTACAGGAAGAGGTACTGTTGCAACAGGTAGAATTGAAACTGGGGTAGCTAATACAGGTGATTCAGTTGATATTATTGGTATGGGTGCAGAGAAATTAACTTCTACTGTTACNGGTGTTGAAATGTTTAGAAAAATTTTAGACAGAGGTGAAGCTGGTGATAACGTTGGAATCTTATTAAGAGGTGTTGAGAAAACAGATATCTCAAGAGGAATGGTTATTTGTAAACCAGGTTCTGTTAAACCACATGCTAAATTTGAAGCTGAAGTATATATATTAAAGAAAGAAGAGGGTGGAAGACACACTCCATTTCATAATAACTATAGACCACAATTTTATGTAAGAACAACTGACGTAACTGGAAATATTGCTCTTCCTAAAGGTGTAGAAATGGTGATGCCAGGAGATAACTTAACTATTACTGTTGATCTTATTTCTCCTATCGCATGTAGCGTTGGATTAAGATTCGCTATTAGAGAAGGTGGTAGAACTGTTGGTGCTGGTCAGGTTACTAAAATTTTATAATACAATAATAATTAATCCGTAAAAGGTGTCTACATAAAGTGGATGCCTTTTGTGGCTAAAAATCTTTGGTGTTTAATCACACCTTTAATGGAGAGACGGGTTTAGCTCAGTTGGTAGAGCACTGGTCTCCAAAACCAGGTGTCGGGAGTTCGAGTCTCTCAACCCGTGCAAATTAAGAGTTATGAATATAGTTTCATATATAAAGGAGTCTTTTTCAGAGTTAAAGGAACATGTTTCATGGACTGCTCTACCCGAATTATCTAACCTTACAGTTGTAGTGCTTTTATTTTCAATAATTTTTGCTGCATTAATATGGGTTGCTGATAGTATTTTATCTCAAATTATTAAATTTTATTTTGATTTTATAAGTTAAATTATGTCTGAAGAAACTGTGGATTTAAAAAAGTGGTATGTTGTAAGGGCTGTTAGCGGTCAAGAAAACAAGATTCGTGATTACATGGATTCTGAAATCAATCGCTTAGGTTTTAATGATTTTGTTGAAGATATTTTAGTGCCAACTCAAAAAGTAGTACAGATAAGAAAAGGTAAAAAAATTAATAAAGAAAAAGTTTACTTTCCTGGTTACATTATGATTAAAGCTAATTTAACTGGAGAAATTCCTCATATCATAAAGGGTCTTCCAAATGTTATTGGTTTTTTAGGAGAAACTAAAGGTGGAGATCCAATACCTTTAAGAAAAGCTGAAGTTAATAGAATGTTAGGCAAAGTTGATGAATTATCTACTGAAAGCGAAAGCGTATCTATTCCATTTGAATTCGGAGAAAATATTAAAGTAATTGATGGACCTTTTAATGGTTTTAATGGAACTATTGAAAAGGTAAATCAAGAGAAAAGAAAGTTAGAAGTAATGGTGAAGATTTTCGGCAGAAAAACTCCACTGGAACTTTCCTATATGCAAGTTGAGAAAATATAAATGTTACATATAAATCATTTCTTAGATAGCTTCCAATTGTTTAAGAGATAATAAATATTAATAATGGCTAAAGAAATACACAAAGTACTAAAATTACAAATTAGAGGAGGTGCTGCTAATCCATCACCACCTGTTGGTCCTGCTTTAGGGGCGGCTGGTGTTAATATCATGGAATTTTGTAAGCAATTTAACTCAAGAACTCAAGATAAACCTGGAAAAATTTTACCTGTAGCGATTACAGTTTTTAAAGATAAATCTTTTGAATTTGTTGTTAAAACTCCACCAGCAGCCGTTCAGCTTTTGGAAGCAGCTAAAATTAAAAAGGGATCGGGAGAACCAAATCGTAGTAAAGTTGCTACTGTCTCTTGGGATCAAGTTAAAGCAATTTCTGAAGATAAAATGGTTGACTTAAATGCTTTCACTGTTGAATCTGCTATGAAAATGATAGCTGGTACAGCAAGATCAATGGGTATTAAAGTCAAAGGCCAAGCTCCTTTTTAATTTTTTAACAAAATAAGATTATGACAAAAATTACAAAAAAACGTAAAGACGCGCTTTCTAAATATGATACTTCAAAAATATATTCCTTAGAAGAAGCTTCTTCTGTAATAAAAGAAATTTCTAATGTTAATTTTGATTCATCAATTGATTTAGCAGTTAGACTAGGAGTAGATCCTAGAAAAGCTGATCAAAACGTTAGAGGAATTGTTACTCTTCCAAACGGTACGGGAAAAGATGTTAAGGTTTTAGCTTTAGTTACACCCGATAAGGAGAAAGAAGCTTTAGACGCTGGCGCTGATTTTGTTGGTTTAGATGAATACCTTCAAAAAATTAAAGACGGTTGGACTAACGTAGATGTGATTATTACAATGCCTAGTGTTATGGGTAAATTAGGTCCTTTGGGAAGAATATTAGGTCCTAGAGGTTTAATGCCAAATCCAAAAACAGGTACTGTAACTATGGATATTGCCAAAGCAGTTAACGATGTTAAATCAGGTAAAATTGATTTTAAAGTTGACAAAACTGGTATAATTCATGCATCAATTGGTAAAACTTCATTTGATGCTGACAAAATCCACGGAAATTCTCTTGAGCTGCTTCAAAATATAGTTAAACTTAAGCCAAGTTCTTCCAAAGGAACTTACGTTAAAAGTATTTCTATGTCTAGTACTATGAGTCCAGGAATTAATATTGATACTAATATTGAGTAAAAATAAAATAAAATGACAAGAGAAGAAAAATCTAAGGTAATAAAAAGGTTGACTGCTGAATTAGCAGAAAACACCCACGTTTACATGACAGATGTTTCCGGTCTAAATGCTAGCGATACAAGCAANTTAAGAAGAGCATGTTTCAAAGCAGGTATAAAACTTTCAGTTGTTAAGAATACTTTGCTTTCTAAAGCGATGGAATCTTCTGAAAGAGACTTTGGTGATCTTAATGAAGTATTGGTTGGTAATACAGCTTTAATGTATTCAGAAGTGGGGAATACGCCTGCTAAATTGATAAAACAATTTAGAAAAAAATCTGAAAAACCTCTTCTTAAAGGAGCTTCAATTGAAGATTCTATTTATTTAGGTGATGATCAGGTTGAATTTTTAGCTAATATTAAGTCTAAAGAAGAGTTAATTGGAGAAGTAATTACAATATTACAATCACCAGCTAAAAATGTTATATCCGCTTTACAATCTAGTGGATCTATATTATCGGGAGTATTAAAAACACTTTCAGAAAAAAACGAAAATTAATAATAACAATAATAAATATTTAAAAAATGGCAGATTTAAAAGATTTTGCAGAACAATTAGTTAACCTTACAGTAAAAGAAGTTAATGAGTTAGCTGACATTCTAAAAGACGAATACGGAATTGAACCAGCAGCAGCAGCAGTAGCTGTAGCAGGTCCAGCAGCAGGTGGAGACGCTGAAGCAGCTGAAGAAAAAACAGAATTTAATGTTGTTTTAAACGCAGCAGGTGGTTCAAAACTAGCTGTTGTTAAGCTTGTTAAAGAATTAACTGGTTTAGGTTTAAAAGAAGCTAAAGAATTAGTTGACAATGCACCAAGTAATATTAAAGAAGCAGTTTCAAAAGATGAAGCTGAAGGCTTTAAAAAATCACTTGAAGAAGCTGGTGCTGAAGTTGAATTAAAATAATTAATTCAACTTTAGTTTAAGTTTTGAGCTTTGGACTTAGTCCATTGCACTATTTTTTTATGTTCTTTAACCTAAATTGTTTTAAATGTATAGTACTATTAATAGATTAAATTTTGCATCAGCTACAGATATTCCTGATTATCCTGATTTTCTTGAAATTCAAGTAAAATCTTTTGGAGATTTTTTTCAACTTGAGACAAAATCTGATGAAAGAACCGATGAAGGTCTTTTTAATACTTTTAAAGAAAACTTTCCTATTTCAGATTCTAGAAATCAATTTGTATTAGAGTTTTTAGATTATTTTGTAGATCCTCCAAGATATTCAATACAAGAGTGTATTGAACGAGGATTAACTCATAGTGTTCCTTTAAAAGCGAGGTTGAAACTTTATTGTACTGACGAAGAGCACGAAGATTTCGAAACTATAGTTCAGGATGTCTATTTAGGTGTAATACCATACATGACACCTAGCGGGACTTTTATAATAAATGGTGCTGAGAGAGTAGTTGTATCTCAATTACATAGATCTCCCGGTGTATTTTTTGGTCAATCTTTTCATGCTAATGGAACCAAGTTATACTCTGCAAGAGTTATTCCGTTTAAAGGATCATGGATTGAATTTGCTACTGACATTAATAGTGTGATGTATGCTTATATCGATAGAAAGAAAAAATTACCTGTAACTACTCTATTAAGAGCAATTGGTTTTGAAAGAGATAAAGACATTTTAGAAATTTTTGATTTAGCTGAAGAAATTAAAGTATCTAAATCAGGGCTAAAAAAGTGTTTAGGAAGAAAGTTAGCTGCTAGAGTTTTAAACTCATGGTTTGAAGATTTTGTTGATGAAGACACTGGAGAAGTTGTTTCTATTGAAAGAAATGAAATTATTTTAGATAGAGAAACAATAATAGATAAAGAAAATATTGAAGAGATTTTAGCTACAAATACTCAAACAATATTATTACACAAAGTAGATGGTCAACTTTCTGACTATGCAATTATTCATAATACTCTTCAAAAAGATCCTACTAATTCTGAAAAAGAAGCCGTAGAGCATATCTATAGACAGCTAAGAAATGCTGAGCCGCCAGATGAGGAAACTGCAAGAGGGATAATTGATAAATTATTTTTCTCTGATCAAAGATATAATTTGGGTGAGGTAGGTAGATATAGAATGAATAAAAAATTAGGTCTTGATATTGACATGGAGATGCTAGTTTTAACAAAAGAGGATATTATTACTATCATTAAATATCTAATTGAATTAATTAATTCTAAAGCTGAAATTGATGATATTGATCACCTTTCTAACAGAAGAGTTAGAACAGTTGGTGAACAGTTGTCTTCTCAATTTGGTGTTGGTCTTTCAAGAATGGCAAGAACTATTAGGGAAAGAATGAACGTTAGAGATAATGAAGTTTTCACACCTATTGATTTAATAAATGCTAAAACTTTATCATCTGTAATTAATTCTTTTTTTGGAACGAACCAGTTATCTCAGTTCATGGACCAAACTAATCCATTAGCTGAAATTACACATAAAAGAAGACTATCTGCATTAGGTCCCGGAGGTCTATCTAGAGAAAGAGCAGGATTTGAAGTAAGAGATGTTCATTATACACACTATGGAAGGTTATGTCCAATTGAAACACCTGAAGGTCCCAATATTGGTTTAATATCTTCATTAGGTGTTTTTGCTAAAGTTAATGACCTTGGTTTCATTGAAACACCTTATAGAAAAGTTGAAAATGGAGTAGTAGATTTAAAAAATCATAGATATTTAAGCGCTGAAGAAGAGGAAGGCATGTTAATTGCTCAAGCAAATATTCCAAAAGATAAGGATGGTAAAATTCTTTCTGAAAAGGTTATTGCTAGACAAGAAGCAGATTATCCTGTTATCGATCCTTCTGAAGTTAATTATACTGATGTTGCGCCTAACCAAATCGCGTCTATTTCAGCCTCACTTATTCCTTTCTTGGAACATGATGATGCTAACAGAGCACTTATGGGATCAAACATGATGAGACAATCTGTTCCTTTACTAATACCAGAATCTCCTATTGTTGGTACTGGACTAGAAAGACAAGTTGCTTCTGATTCAAGAGTATTAATAAATGCTGATTTTGATGGGAAAGTTACTTATGTAGATTCTCAAAAAATAACTATTAAGTACAGCCTTACTGAAGAACAAAAGATCACAAGTTTTGACTTAGATGAAAAAACATATTCATTAGTTAAATTTAGAAAGACTAATCAAGGGACTTGTATTAATTTAAAACCTATTGTTGTTAAAGGNGATAAAGTTAAAAAAGGTCAGGTTTTATGTGAAGGTTATGCAACTCAAAATGGAGAATTAGCACTTGGTAGAAATTTAAAAGTTGCTTTCATGCCATGGAAGGGATATAATTTTGAAGACGCTATTGTGATTTCAGAAAAAGTTGTTAGAGATGATGTTTTCACATCATTACATATTGACGAATATTCTATCGATGTGAGAGATACTAAGTTAGGAATGGAAGAACTTACTAATGATATTCCAAATGTAAGTGAAGAAGCTACATCTGATTTAGATGAAAATGGAATGATTAGAGTTGGTGCTGAAGTTAAGCCTGGCGATATTTTGATTGGAAAAATCACTCCAAAAGGTGAATCAGATCCAACTCCTGAAGAAAAATTATTAAGAGCTATTTTTGGAGATAAAGCAGGAGATGTAAAAGATGCTTCTTTAAAAGCACCTCCATCATTAAATGGTGTTGTTGTAAACAAAAAATTATTTACAAGACCAGTAAAAGATAAGAGAACAAGATCTGAAGATAAAGATCTTTTGATTGAATTAGGAAAAGCATATGATCTAAAATTTGAAGACCTTAAGAAATCATTAATAGAGAAACTTTATAATATTTTAAGTGGAAAAACTTGTCAAGGTATATTTAATGATTTAGAAGAAGAAGTTTTGCCAAAGGGTAAAAAATATTCTTTAAAAATGCTAAATCAGGTTGAAGAATATACTCACTTAGTATCAGGTTCATGGACAGTAGACAAAAAAGTTAATTCTTTAGTATTAACTCTTTTACATAATTACAAAATTAAGGAAAATGATCTTCAAGGAATGCTTAGAAGAGAGAAATTTACTATTTCTGTAGGTGACGAACTTCCTCCAGGAATTTTAAAATTAGCAAAAGTATACATAGCTAAAAAGAGAAAACTAAAAGTTGGAGATAAAATGGCTGGAAGACACGGTAATAAAGGTATTGTTGCCAGAATTGTTAGACAAGAAGATATGCCATTCTTAGAAGACGGAACACCTGTTGACATTGTACTTAATCCACTTGGTGTACCCTCAAGAATGAATATTGGTCAAATTTATGAAACTGTTTTAGGTTGGGCTGGTCAAAAATTAGGTAGAAAATTTTCTACTCCAATTTTTGATGGTGCTACTTTAGATCAAATAAATGAACTGACTGAAGAAGCTGGCGTTCCAAAATTTGGACACACTTACTTGTACGATGGTGGAACTGGTAAAAGGTTTGATCAACCAGCAACTGTTGGTGTTATTTATATGCTTAAGCTAGGTCATATGGTGGATGATAAAATGCACTCAAGATCTATTGGACCATATTCTTTAATTACTCAACAACCACTTGGTGGTAAGGCTCAATTTGGAGGTCAAAGATTTGGAGAAATGGAAGTTTGGGCACTAGAAGCATATGGAGCTTCAAGCACTTTACAAGAAATTTTAACAATCAAATCTGATGATGTTCAAGGTAGAGCAAAAGCATATGAAGCAATTGTAAAAGGCGATACTATGCCTGATCCTGGACTTCCAGAATCATTTAACGTATTGATGCATGAACTTAAAGGTCTAGGATTAGATATTAGATTAGAAGAATAATAAAATAAAAACTCATTATGTCTAGAAAAATTGAAATTAATAAATCTCAAAAATTCTCTAAAATATCAATTGGATTAGCATCTCCTGAAGTTATATTAGGTAACTCAAGAGGTGAAATTCTTAAACCAGAAACTATTAATTACAGAACTCATAAACCTGAAAGAGACGGGTTGTTTTGTGAAAGAATTTTTGGTCCTGTAAAAGATTTCGAATGTGCATGTGGAAAATATAAAAGAATAAGATACAAGGGTATTATTTGTGATAGATGTGGAGTTGAAGTAACTGAGAAAAAGGTGCGAAGAGATAGAGTAGGTCATATTGATTTAGTTGTTCCAGTTGCACATATATGGTATTTTAGATCTTTACCAAATAAAATAGGTTATTTACTAGGTCTTCCTTCGAAGAAATTGGATATGATTATTTATTATGAAAGATATGTAGTTATTCAACCAGGTCTTGCTGTAAATGCAGAAGGTGAGTCTGTAAATAAAATGGATTATTTAACGGAAGAAGAGTATATTACTATTACTGATAATCTTCCGGCTGAAAATCAATTTCTGGATGATGAGGACCCTAATAAATTTATTGCTAAAATGGGTGCCGAATGTTTAATTGAACTACTTTCTAGAATAGATCTTGACGAATTGTCTTATGAGTTAAGACATAAAGCTAATACTGAGACTTCTAAACAAAGAAAAATGGAAGCCCTTAAAAGGCTTCAAGTTGTTGAATCTTTTAAAGAATCGAATTTAAATAGAGAGAACAAACCAGAGTGGATGATTTTAAAGGCAATTCCTGTTATTCCACCAGAGCTAAGACCTTTAGTCCCTTTAGACGGAGGAAGGTTTGCAACTTCTGATTTAAATGATTTATATAGAAGAGTAATTATAAGAAATAATAGATTAAAAAGATTAGTTGAAATAAAGGCTCCTGAAGTTATTTTAAGAAATGAAAAAAGAATGCTGCAAGAGTCCGTAGATTCACTTTTTGATAACACCAGAAAATCTTCAGCTGTAAAAACTGATGCAAATAGACCTTTAAAATCACTCTCTGATTCTCTTAAAGGAAAACAAGGTAGATTTCGTCAAAATCTTTTAGGAAAAAGAGTAGATTATTCTGCTAGATCAGTTATTGTTGGTGGACCAGAGTTAAAACTATTTCAATGTGGTTTGCCTAAAAACATGGCAGCTGAACTTTACAAACCTTTTATTATTAGAAAATTAATTGAAAGAGGAATTGTTAAAACTGTTAAGTCTGCTAAAAAAATTATAGATAGAAGAGAACCTTTAGTTTGGGATATTTTGGAAAATGTTCTTAAGGGACATCCTGTTCTTTTAAACAGAGCTCCAACATTACACAGATTAGGAATTCAAGCTTTTCAGCCTATATTAATTGAAGGTAAAGCTATTCAAGTTCATCCATTAGTGTGTACCGCTTTTAATGCTGATTTTGATGGTGACCAAATGGCAGTTCATCTTCCTTTAGGTCCAGAGGCTATTTTAGAATCTCAATTATTAATGTTGGCTTCTCATAATATTTTGAATCCTGCTAATGGATCTCCAATAACTGTACCTTCTCAAGATATGGTATTGGGATTATATTACATGACAAAATTATTAAAGTCAACAAAAGATCATAAAGTTAAAGGTGAAGGATTAACATTTTACTCTGCAGAGGAAGTAAACATTGCATACAATGAAGAAAGAGTAGAATTAAATGCAATGATAAAAATTAGAGCTAAAGACTTTGATAAATCTGGAGAATTGGTTTTTAGAATTATTGAAACAACTGTTGGTAGAGTTTTGTTTAATAAAGTTGTTCCGGAAAAAGCTGGATTTATTAATGAAGTATTAACTAAAAAATCTTTAAGAGATATTATTGGTAATATTTTAAAATTAACAAGTGTTCCTGAAACTGCTGAATTCTTAGATAAGATTAAGTCTATGGGATTCTCATTTGCTTTTGAAGGAGGTTTATCTTTTAGTTTAGGTGATATTATGATCCCACCTGAAAAACATGAAATGATAGCTAAGGCTAATGTTGAAGTTGATGGTATAATTTCTAATTATAACATGGGATTAATCACAAACAATGAACGTTATAACCAGGTTATTGATGTTTGGACTTCTGCAAATGCTACATTGACTGAGCTTGCCATGAAAAGGATTAGCGAAGATAAGCAAGGGTTTAACTCAGTGTTTATGATGTTAGATTCAGGAGCGAGAGGGTCAAAAGAACAAATACGTCAGCTTACAGGAATGCGTGGATTAATGGCGAAGCCTAAAAAAGCTAGTGCAAGTGGAGGAGAAATTATTGAAAACCCGATTTTATCAAACTTTAAAGAAGGTTTATCTATTTTAGAATATTTTATATCTACTCACGGGGCTAGAAAAGGTTTAGCAGATACAGCTTTAAAAACAGCAGATGCAGGTTATTTAACTAGAAGATTAGTTGATGTAGCTCAAGATGTTATTGTTAATTATGTTGACTGTAATACTTTGAGAGGTGTTTCTGTTGAAGCGCTTAAGAAAAATGAAGAGATTGTTGAGACTCTTGGAGAAAGAATCTTAGGTAGAGTTTCGTTACATGATGTATATAACCCATTAAGCAATGAAATTATTGTTAGTGCCGGTGAAGAAATTTCTGAAGATAAAGTGAAACTAATAGAATCTTCTCCAATCGATAAAGTTGAAGTTAGATCTCCTTTATCATGTGAATCTCCAAAAGGAGTATGTTCAAAATGTTATGGAAGAAATTTAGCTACCGGAAAAATGGTTCAAAATGGTGAAGCTGTAGGGGTTGTTGCTGCTCAATCAATTGGTGAGCCTGGTACTCAGTTAACTCTTAGAACTTTCCACGTTGGTGGTATTGCTGGAAATGTTTCTGAAGAAAATAATTTATCAGTAAGATTTGATGGAGTTGCCGAAATTGAAGATTTAAAAGTTGTTAAGTCCAAAGATGCGAATGGTAAAAATATTAATACAGTAATTTCTAGAACTTGTGAAATAAAAGTTTTAGACAAAAAATCTGGTATAGTATTTAGCACGAATATTATTCCTTACGGTTCATCTCTTCTTGTAAAAAATGGTCAAGCATTAAAAAAAGGTGACGTAATATGTCAATGGGATCCTTACAATGGGGTTATCGTTTCTGAATTTGGTGGTAAAATTGAATATGAAAATATTGATCAAGGAATTACTTATCAAGTTGAAATTGATGAACAAACTGGTTTTAAAGAAAAAGTTATTTCTGAATCTAGAAATAAAAAAGTAGTTCCTACATTGCTAATTAACGATAGTAAAGGAAATAATGTTAGAACTTACAATTTACCAGTTGGAGCTCACTTGATGGTTGATGATGGTGATAAAGTTGAAGCAGGTAAAATTTTAGTTAAAATTCCTAGGAAATCTGCTAAGTCTGGTGATATTACAGGAGGTTTACCAAGAGTTACTGAACTTTTTGAAGCTAGAAATCCTTCTAATCCTGCTGTAGTAAGTGAGATTGATGGGGTTGTTAGTTTTGGTAAAATTAAAAGAGGAAATAGAGAGATTATTATTGAATCTAAAACTGGCGATGTNAAGAAATATCTAGTTAAACTTTCTAACCAAATTTTAGTTCAAGAAAATGATTTTGTTAAAGCTGGAATGCCACTTTCTGATGGCGCAATTACTCCAAATGATATATTAAATATTAAAGGACCTGCAGCTGTGCAACAATATTTGGTTAATGAAGTTCAGGAAGTATATAGATTACAAGGTGTTAAGATCAATGATAAGCATTTTGAAGTCTTGGTAAGACAAATGATGCAAAAAGTCAAAATTCAAGATTCTGGTGATACAACCTTCCTTGAGGGTCAACTTATCCATAAAAATGAATTTATAGCAGAAAACGATAATTTATTTAACAAAAAAATTATTGAATCTGTTGGTTCCTCTGAGAACTTTAAAGAAGGTCAAGTTATTAGTGCAAGAGATTTAAGAGACGAGAACTCTTTATTAAAAAGAGAAGATAAAGATTTAGTGATGGCTAGAGATGCTGTTAATGCTACAGCTACTCCAATTCTTCAAGGAATAACAAGAGCTTCTCTTCAAACTAAGTCATTTATCTCAGCTGCATCATTCCAAGAAACTACTAAGGTTCTAAATGAGGCTGCTGTTAACGGTAAAGTCGATCATTTAAGAGGACTTAAAGAAAACGTTATAGTTGGTCATAAGATACCTGCTGGTACTGGAAATAGAAAGTTTAATGACGTGATTGTTGGTTATGTAGATGAGTATGAAGAATTACTAGCTAAAAAGAATCTAACTTTTAATGAAGAAATCTAATACTAAAGAAAATGGATTAAACCTTGAGCTTGATGAAAATCTTGCTCAGGGTACCTATTCTAACTTAGCATTGATTAATCATTCTGTTTCTGAATTCGTTGTAGATTTTGTGAATGTTATGCCTGGTGTTCCTAAGGCTAAAGTTAAATCTAGAATTATTTTAACTCCACAGCATGCTAAAAGATTTTCTAAAGCATTAAATGATAATATTTCAAAATTTGAGAGTTCAAATGGTGTGATAAAGGAATACGAAAATCAAAAGCCAATTCAATTAAATTTTGGTCCTACTGGAGAAGCTTAACTAGAATTCTGATTTATAGTGAAATTTTAATGTAGGATATTTTTGTTTTGTCATTTCTAAAGAAAATGATGAATCTGACAAGAATACTAATTGTTGATTTTTGTCTTTGGCTATAAACTTACTTTTTAATTTTTTAAAATCAATAAACTCTTTATTTTTTTTAGAATCTGTTTCTACCCAACAAGCTTTAAAGATATTTAAGTTCTCATATGAGCATTTAGCTCCGTATTCATGTTCAAGTCTATATTGAATAACCTCAAATTGCAATGCTCCAACAGTTCCAATTATTTTTCTTCCATTCATCTCTAAAATAAATAATTGAGCAACTCCTTCATCCATTAACTGATCAATACCTTTCGCTAATTGTTTAGATTTCATTGGATCTAAATTATTTATATATCTAAAATGCTCAGGTGAAAAACTAGGAATTCCCTTAAACATTACCTTTTCACCTTCAGAAAAAGAATCTCCAATTTTAAAATTTCCAGAATCATGAACTCCTACTATATCACCTGGATACGATTCATCTACAATTTCTTTTTTTTCCGCAAAAAAAGCATTGGGACTACTAAATTTGAATTTTTTATCTAATCTCACATGATGATAAGGCGTGTTTCTTTTGAATTTTCCGGAAACAATTTTAATAAAAGCCAATCTATCTCTGTGCTTTGGGTCCATGTTTGCATGAATTTTAAATACAAATCCCGAAAACTTATCTTCAGAAGGTTTGATAATCCTTTCATCACTAATTTTATCCATTGGAGCTGGAGCAATTGAAATGAAACAATTTAATAACTCCTTAACACCAAAATTATTTAAAGCTGATCCAAAAAACACAGGTTGTTGTTTACACTTTAAATAATCTTCTTTTGAAAAATCCGGATATACTTCGTTTATTATTTCAACTTCTTCAATCAGTTTTTTAGCTGCAGTTTTTCCAATTAAGTCGTTTAATACAGGGTCTTTTATCTCGTTAATTTTTATTGAATTTGCAATCTTTTGCTTATTTTCTTCTTCAAATAACATAAGATTTTTTTCCCAAAGATTATATATTCCTTGAAAATCATAGCCCATTCCAATTGGAAAACTTAATGGGCATACCTTGAAGTTTAATTTTTTTTCTAATTCATCTAATAAATCGAATCCATCTTTTCCTTCTCTATCCAATTTATTTATAAAAACTATAACAGGAATTTCTCTCATTCTACATACTTCAACTAATTTTTCTGTTTGCTCTTCAACTCCTTTCGCTACATCAATTACAACAATAACACTATCTACTGCAGTTAAAGTTCTAAATGTATCTTCAGCGAAATCTTTATGTCCAGGTGTATCTAGAATATTAATCTTTATTCCTTTATAGTTAAATGCCAAAACAGAGGTTGATACAGAAATCCCTCTCTGCTTTTCAATCTCCATGAAATCACTAGTGGCTGATTTTTTTATTTTATGAGATTTGACTGCTCCAGCTTCTTGTATAGCACCACCAAATAACAAAAGTTTTTCTGTTAATGTTGTTTTTCCTGCATCTGGATGAGATATAATACCAAAAGTTCTTCTTCTTGCTATTTCCTCTATAAAATTCATAAAATAATTTNATTCAAAAATACTATAGTTTTTTAAATAAAGTATTGGTAATTTTTTAAAATTTGTAACTTTAAGAAATGAATAAAGAAATGGTTATTCTTGTAGATGAGAATGACAACGAATTAGGTTTGATGGAAAAAATGGAAGCCCATCAAAAAGGTTTATTGCATAGAGCATTTTCTGTTTTTTTATTAAATGATTCTAATCAATTATTATTGCAAAAAAGAGCTTTAGACAAGTATCATTCACCTGGTTTATGGACTAATACTTGTTGTAGCCATCCAAGGAAAAACGAAAAAGTTATAGATGCTGCAAACAGAAGACTGTTTGAAGAAATGGGAATAAAAAGTGAATTAAAACCTTTCACTTCTTTCGTTTACAAAGCAGAATTTGATAATGGTTTAATTGAGCATGAGTTCGATCATGTAATTGTTGGAAGTTTCGTAGGACAACCAATGATAAATCAGCTTGAAGTTNGTGATTGGAAATGGGAAAATTTAGATTTACTTAAAATAGATTTAAATACTAACCCCAATGATTATACAGAATGGTTTAAAATAATTTTTTTGAAATTTTATAAAAAATATAATAAATGAAAGTAACAGTAAGTAGAAAAGCACACTTTAATGCAGCTCATAGATTATTTGTTGAAAATTGGTCTGATGAAAAAAATCATAATCTATTTGGAAAGTGTAGTAACCCAAATTTTCACGGTCATAATTATGATTTAATTGTTGATGTCACNGGAGATGTCGATCAAGTAACAGGCGTAGTTATAGACCTTAAAGAATTAAAGGATATTATTAAAAATGATGTTGAAGAATTACTAGATCACAAAAATTTAAATTTGGANGTTTTATATTTTAAAAAAGTAATACCAACAGCAGAAAATATTTGTATTTTTATATGGAATATTTTAAGAGATAAAATATCAAAGGATAATGAATTATCAGTTACCCTTTATGAAACACCTAGAAATTTTGTAAAATATTCTGGGAATTAAATTATAATTATGGCAAGTGTAAAAAATTTAAAAAAAGATTTAAATAATATTATTGGTGAAATAATACAAAACATTAATCTTTGGCAATTAGAAAATTCAGATGCAGATTTGAAAAAAAGTGAAAAACTAATTGATGAATGTTTTGATGCTTTTGATAGTGTAATTAAAAAAATTCATCAGAAAAATATCACTGATAATAATAAACATTTTAAAAAAATAAGTTTTGAACTTACTGATATTGCATCAGAACTAGTAAAAAAATTTAACAAGCTTTAGCTTATTTGTTTTTTACAATATCACTAAATATTTTCCCATACTTAGATTCTAGGACTTGTTTACTCATTGAGTTTTTAATAGTATCTAAAACTATTTTATCTGATTCAGAGAATTCATTTATTGCTATTAATGGAGAAATAAAGCTATTTCCATTACTTACAGTGTAATTTAAGTTATACAAATACTGTCTTTTGTTNAGTGATTTTATTTGGTTTTGTACTTTAATTAAACTGTCGTTCAATTCAGTTTTAGTTAGATTAAAAGATAATTGAATTAAATCAAGTTTTTGATTATTGAATTTTTTTATAACGCTAAGGTAATCTCTGTATATAGAATCACTTGATGACCCACTTATTTTAAAATCTGAATTAAATTTTTCTAATGATGTATCAATATTAATTTCCCCTTTTTCTCCAAAAAATTCAATTCTATTCTCAATATTAGAGACATCTAGGTTTAAATAAAATAGTTCAGGAGAATCAATATTATATTTTAATATTATTGATTCATTTTTTTTTACAAAAATTGAATCAACATTTATTAAAGCTGAATCAGAAATCTTTTGTAAATAAACATTTCCTTTTTTAAAATTTTCGACTTTCACTTTAACTGTCATATTATTTTTATTGTTTTCACAATTAGTTAAAATGAATAGAAATGATATTATAAGTAATTTTTTCAAAATGAAATAGTTTTATTTTTCAAGAATACAAAAAAATAACTAAACAGCAGGTTTTAATTTTCTATTCATCCAAGCCCAATAAATAAGAACAAATTGGAATAGTGATCTAATAACAAGTAGTGGGGTATTGTATCCAAAGCTATTTTCAGGAAACAGCATGTTTATATGAACTGACATAAATAATATTAATATTAATATTATTCCTGTTAATGAAATATTTCTAAACCTATCAAATAAAACTCCAACTCCAAATCCAATTTCAAGAACTCCAGAAAACAATATTAATTCCCAATGAAAGGGAAGGAAATCTGGCATTATTGGTAAATAAGATTCAGTAAAAGAAAAATGAAAAACTCCATTAATTATATAAAAAAAACTTAATAGATATAAATTTATTTTTTTCATTATTTGTGAGTTAATATTTGTTTAAAATTAACTCAATTACAACACCAAAACATATTCCTAGTGGAAGACATATTCCTATATTTTCAGTCACAGCTCCTGTAATAATTCCAATCATAAGAAAAATCCCTAACCATAATCCTTTTTGAAGTTTTATCTTGTTCAGGACAACCATCTCTTTTTTGGTTATTTTTTTCATGATTTTATCTTAAGTTTTTGTTGTTATGTTATTTTATCAAATCTAGACTTCTGTTTATAAATGATGTAAGTTCTTCACCTTTTAAAAGGTTTTGAGAAAGTTTTGCCAAATCTAATGATTGATTAATTAACCTTTCTTTTTTTGCTTTTCCTTTAGATTTTAATATTTCAGAACATATAGGATTATTAACATTAATGTTAAATTATACATTTCTGGCATATTACCAAACATTCCATTTCCGCCACTTTGCTGCATTTCTTTCATTCTCCTCATAAATTCTGGAACAGTGATCACAAAAGGCGGAGAACTGCTTTCAATGGCTTCAATCTGAACCGTGTATTTTTCTTTTGGAACTACTTCTTCAATTATTGTTTTTAATTTTTCTTTTTCTTTATCGTCAAGCTTAGAAACTTCTTTTTCATCCTTTTTAATTAATTTATCAATAACATCAGAATCAACTCTTGTGAAATTTAATTTTTCATTTGAAGTTTCTATTTTTTGAATTAAATGACTAATTATAGGAGAATCTAATAAAAGGACTTCATAACCTTTAGCTTTAGCTGACTCAACATATGAATGTTGTTCATTAACGTTTGAAGTGTATAGAATTACAAGGTTACCGTCTTTGTCAGTTTGTGTTTTAGATATTTTATCTTTTAATTCATCAAAAGTAAAATAATNNTTATTTACAGTTGGATAAAGAGCAAATTTTTGTGCTTTTTCAAAAAACTTGTCTTCACTTAACATTCCGTATTCAATTACAACCTTAATGTCGTTCCATTTTTCCTCAAATCCTTTTCTATCTTTTTTATATAATGAGCTTAATTTATCAGCAACTTTTCTAGTAATATAATTACTGATTTTTTTAACTGCACCATCAGCTTGAAGATAACTTCTAGACACGTTTAGGGGTATGTCTGGAGAATCTATAACTCCCCTGAGTAATGTTAGAAATTCGGGTACAATTCCTTCAACATTATCAGTTACAAAAACTTGATTTTGATAAAGTTGAATTTTATCTTTTTGCATGTTTATGTCGTTTGAAATTTTAGGAAAATATAAAATTCCAGTAAGGTTAAAAGGATAATCTACATTTAAATGAATGTTGAATAATGGTTCTTCAAACTGCATTGGATATAATTCTCTGTAAAAATCTTTATAAGATTGATCATCTAAGTCTGCAGGTGTTTTAGTCCATGCAGGATTAGGGTTGTTAATAATATCATCTACAACTTCTTTTACTTCTTTTTGATCATCTCCCTCTCCAACCTTGTTTGTAATTTCTTTAGTACCAAATTTAATTGGTACAGGCATGAATTTATTATATTTTGTTAAGAGTGTTTTGATTCTGCTTTCTTCTAAAAACTCTTTTGAATCTTTATCTATATGTAAAATTATTTCAGACCCTCTTTCTTTTTTATCACTCTTTTTAAGAGTATACTCAGGAGAACCATCACAAATCCAATGAGCTGCAGGTTTGTCTTGATAAGATTTAGTAATGATTTCAACCTTTTCTGCAACCATGAAAGCTGAATAAAAACCTAAACCAAAATGGCCAATTATTCCACTGTCTTTTGCACTATCCTTGTATTTATCTAAAAATTCTTCAGCTCCAGAAAAAGCAACTTGATTGATATATCTTTTAACTTCATCAGAAGACATTCCGAGACCTTGATCAATAATATGTAATTTTTTTCCTTTTTTATCAATTTTAATTTCAATAAATGGATTTCCAATATCTATTTTGTTTTCTCCAATACTACTCAGATGTTTTAGTTTTAAAGTTGCATCTGTCGCATTAGAAATGAGTTCTCTTAAAAATATTTCGTGATCACTATATAAGAACTTTTTTATAAGTGGAAAAATGTTTTCAACTGAAACGTTAATTTTACCTTTAGACATAATATATAATTTTTTATAACTGTAAGATCAAATGATATACCAAACAATCTTGAATGACAAATTGACATTAATTCGTGTTTAATTAATACAATTCTCTATATTTAAGATAGAATCTNAATTCTTAATCATGTATAATTCAAAAATTAGCGGTCTTGGTTATTATGTTCCTGATAATATAGTAACTAACAATGATTTGTCAAAAATAATAGACACTACAGATGAATGGATTCAAGAAAGAACAGGGATTCAAGAAAGACGTTGGATTGATCCCAAAACTGATGATAATACGTCTACAATGGCTGTAAAAGCTTCAAAAATAGCAATTGAGAGGTCCGGTTTGAAGAAAAATGATATCGATTTTATCATATTTGCTACATTAAGTCCAGACATGTATTTTCCAGGAGGAGGAGTTCGTGTTCAGGACATGCTAGATATGCCTACAATTGGTGCTTTAGATGTTCGTAATCAATGTTCTGGTTTTATCTACGCAATTTCTGTTGCAGATCAGTTCATAAAAACGGGTATGTATAAGAATATTTTAGTTATAGGATCTGAAAATCATTCTGGAGCACTGGATAAGACTACAAGAGGAAGAGGGATTACTGTTATTTTTGGTGACGGAGCAGGTGCTGCAATTTTATCCAGAAGTGAAGTAAAAGGAAAAGGAATATTATCTTCTCATCTTTATTCTGAGGGTAAACATGCTAGAGAATTAATGATGGATGGTCCTCATACAGGGAGATGGGTTCCTGAAATATTAGCTGAAAATGATCCCGACGATCTATCGTTTTATCCATATATGAATGGACAATTTGTTTTTAAAAATGCAGTGACTCGTTTTTCTGAAGCTATAGTAGATGGTTTAGAAGCCAATAATTTGAAGAGTGAAAATATTGATTTGTTAATTCCCCATCAAGCTAATTTAAGAATTTCTCAATTTGTTCAGCGTAGATTTAAACTTTCAGATGATCAGGTTTATAACAATATAATGCGTTATGGCAATACAACTGCTGCTTCAGTTATAATTGCTCTTACAGAAGCTTGGGAACAAGGTAAAATAAAGGATAATGATTTGGTAGTTCTTGCTGCTTTTGGAGCAGGATTCACTTGGGGGTCTGTTATTATACGATGGTAAAAAAAACTTTAGTACTAGGTGCTTCTTTAAATCCTGATCGCTATTCAAATATGGCAGTAAAAAGACTGCTTTTAAACAATATTAATGTTAAAGCTATTGGTTCAAAAATTGGAACTATTGACAAAGTTTTAATAGAAAAAGATTTTATTAATTTCAATAATATTCATACTGTCACATTATATTTAAATAGTGTAAGACAAAGAGATTATTATGATTATATCATCTCTTTAAATCCTAAAAGAGTGATTTTTAATCCCGGAACTGAAAACGAAGACTTTTATTTATTACTAAAAAATGAATCTATCGATTATATTGAAGCTTGTACTTTAGTATTACTTTCTACGAATCAATACTAAGCCAATAAAAGTTAGTAGTCCATTTAAAGGAAGTAGTTCGTATCCTATTTTATATCCGCCTAAATAAGAGGGGTCTAAGTTTCCAATAAAAATCATTATTAAAACAGATAGAGATGTAACAATCCAAACGTATTTGTCATGAATTTTATAATTTGTAAAAATTCCAAAAACAAACAAACCTAATAACGGGCCATATGTGTAACCTGCTAAAATTAATAAACCATCTAACACACTTGTAGTTAAATAATTTTTGAAAATAATAATTACTATAATTAGGACAAAACTCATAACTATATGGGT